>ERZ1026776.1128-NODE-1128-length-15570-cov-6.165324_pt1 | contig 15570 bp, 10 predicted proteins | sample MGYA00380125_ERZ1026776 | MGnify/ENA primary metagenome ERZ1026776 (study PRJEB33269, sample SAMEA4719761) | human gut metagenome | biome: human-associated habitat; feature: organic feature; material: feces | place: Cameroon | collected 2013-10 ...
GCCTTATCCTTAATGTGTCTCGAAGCACTTTTCGATATAAGCACTCTTGCAACAAGCTTTGACGCCACATCCAAATGGTCTAGCTTATAATTCATCTGAGCTAAAAGCAGCTCAAACGTATCCTGATTCATCCCACATATCGGGAAATGCTCTGTCTCAACCGCTCTGGTCATTCCATCAAGCGCCTGCTTGTAATAATATTTTTCTGCCTTTTGTGCGCTTAAAAGCTCCTTACTGTCCGCTGACCTGCCACAAACCGCAAGCTGTTCCAATAAGCCTCGATAAAGCCATGACAACTTAAGACAAATATATGCCTTTTCGCTGTGCTGTGCCCTCTTAACAATTGCCGAAAAAAGTGCCAGCTTAAATCTGTCTATCGCCTCATCATACGAATATAACAAAGGCACGTCCTTGCTGCCGGGCTTAAATTTAGCGGCTACCTGTTCCTTAAGCAGCCTTATCTGGGTAGTCGACACATGTATAAAGTCGCCATTCATTGCACTATAACCACAATGCGGACATGAGGTGACACCATACTTTATTGTATCAACCCCCTTGTATACCGGTCTGAAATCGTCATCAGAACCAACAAGACGCACCTTTGATGCCCTTACCGTCAGGGTCTGAAAGCTCTCATCACACACCGGACATGTAACGCTCTTTGCAAAGACAAAATCCGTTTCGTCCTCTGTCTGAACAGTAGCTGCCACCGGAGCATCCCCGGTGGCAGCTTCTTTATCCTCATCGTACAGGTCATTTATATCTTCGGGATTCAAACCGAATTTGTCAAGGCCTGACATTAAATCCATATTTTACCTCTATTCTTCTCTTCTGTCTATTTTATTTTTAGTCAAAACTATTTAGCTGCCGGAAGCTTGAAGGAGCTCTTTAAGGAAACGATTCTGTTAAATACAGGCTGTCCCTCCTTTGAATCCTTGCAATCCGCACAGAAGAAGCCGTTTCTGACAAACTGGAAGCTGTCATAAGCCTTAGCATTCATAAGCTCCGGCTCCACTACACAGTTATCAAGCACTGTGAGTGAATTTGGATTAAGATTTAAGCTTCCGTCCTCATTGTACACTCCAAGCTCCTCATTTACGATATTCTCGTAAAGACGAACTGTTACCTGCTTTCCATACTCGGCTGAAACCCAGTGGATAGTTCCCTTGACCTTTCTGCCGTCAGGACTGTTGCCACCCTTTGATGCAGGATCATATGTACAGTGAATCTCTGTAACATTGCCGTTTTCATCCTTAACGCAGCTATTGCACTTCACAAAGTAAGCGTTCATGAAACGCACCTCATTGCCTGGGAACATACGGAAATACTTCTTCGGAGGCTCCTCCATGAAGTCCTCTCTCTCCACATAAAGCTCTCTGGTAAAAGGAACCTTTCTCTTTCCAAGCTCAGGATTCTCCACGTTATTATCCACCTCAAGATACTCAACCTGTCCCTCAGGGTAATTGTCGATAATCACCTTGACCGGATCAAGCACAGCCATCATACGAGGGCGCTTAGCCTTTAAATCCTCACGGATACAGTACTCAAGCATAGCGTAATCAACAGAGCTGTTGGCCTTTGATATACCGCACAGATCAACAAAATTCTGGATAGACTCAGGTGTGAAGCCCCTGCGTCTAAGTGCTGCTATAGAAACAAGCCTTGGGTCATCCCAGCCGTCAACGATACCGTCCTCTACAAGACGCTTGATATATCTCTTTCCTGTAACAACATTGGTCAGATAGAGCTTTGCAAACTCAATCTGCTTTGGTGACTCCTCAGGAGAATTCTTAAATCCACATTCAATAACCACCCAATCATACAGCGGTCTGTGATCTTCGAACTCCAGAGTACATATAGAATGTGTGATGCCCTCGATAGCATCCTCTATAGGATGAGCAAAATCATACATAGGATATACACACCATTTATCGCCTGTATTGTGATGAGTCATATGAGCCACACGGTAAAGAATCGGATCTCTCATATTGATATTTGAAGAGCTCATGTCAATTCTCGCACGAAGCACCTTTGTGCCATCCTCAAACTCACCGTTTTTCATGCGCTCAAAAAGGTCCAGGTTTTCCTCAACACTTCTCTTTGTGTACGGATCCTCCTTGCCCGGCTCTGTGAGTGTACCTCTATACTCTCTTATCTCATCAGGTGTCAGGTCAGATACATACGCCTTCCCCTTCTTTATAAGCCCTACTGCACACTCATACATCTTGTCGAAATAATTGGATGCAAAAAACTTCCTGTCCTCCCAGTCAGCACCAAGCCACTTAACATCGGCCTCGATAGACTCTACAAACTCAAGGCGCTCCTTGGTAGGGTTTGTATCATCAAACCTGAGATTGAACTGTCCGTCATACTTCTTTGCCAGTCCATAGTTTAAAAGAATAGACTTCGCATGGCCGATATGTAAATAACCGTTTGGCTCCGGTGGGAATCTGGTCTTTACTGTCTTGCAATGACCCTCAGCCAAGTCCTTCTCAATAATCTGTTCAATAAAATTTTTCGAAACTGTTGCCTCGTTCTCCATAAATGTTCCTCCGAAAATAATACTGTGTCCATTATAAATTCATCGGTTTACTTTGTCAATGAATTAGAAAAAGTAGTGCATGTATGTTATACATGCGTATGTGTAAACAGATGATCCTGACAGTATTCCTTGTTTCCTGTGCACTTTGAGCAGTATCTGAATGTTAATTCAGGATTTGACAACTCGGTTCTGCCGCATATATAGCACTTGTGGCGTGAGATACCGCTGCCCGGACGAGGCTCTGAAAACTGAGACTTAAACTGAGCCTTTCTCTTCCTCTGGTGCATATTCTGTCTGAATGAGAGCCTGTGCTTGCAGCCATAGATAAATACTAACAGATTTATAAGTGCAAGTACGATTTCTGAGCCGTATGCCAATCCAATCCGCCTTCCAAAGCTCATATAGGTATACACATCATATGCAAACATCACGAAGTAAACAAGCACCATCCACTTCATCTTTATAGGAAGCACAAAGTAAAGCCTCACCTCTGCCTCCGGCATCAAAAGACCAAGCATCAGATACATGGATATAAGTATATAGTACATAGTCAGATTTATGGATACACCTGTCACTGCAAAAATAAGCATGCCTGCTATATCATACAGCAAAAAGCCTCCGAAAAAGTAAACATTCATCCTGAATGAGCCAAGATATGACTCCATGCTGTCTCCAAGCGTCCACAGACAGAATATAAACAAAAGCTGTAAAAATGATATACTGCCACTCGGCACAAATACCCAGCTTATAAGGCGCCATACCTGTCCGTGCAAAATAGCAGAGGCCGAAAACTGCAGATAATAAAGGACCACATCGCCCTTTGTCAAAATCAGCACACTGCCTATCAGATTTGCAGCGATAAATATTCTTGTGATATTTGGAATCGCTTTGCTTCCATATTTTTGTTCTAGTTTGTTAAGCCAGTTCATACATTTTAGCAGACATGGTTTTGGTGCAATAAAACCACGTATCTGCATCCTCCTGTCATATTATTGCTGCCTTTTACACTATATCGCAAAGGGCAGCGATTATTACAAAACTCATTATGATAGTTAAATCATACTTTGTCAACGAGACTGCAAATTATTCACAAATTCTTTATAATTATAGTCATTGTAATTTGTCGATATCTGTCGTATAATAATCTCTGTTTTGAAAATAGAACAATTATATATTTTAATAAGAAGAAAGATATATAAAATTATATGAGTAATACATTAACGGAGGAACGAACCACTATGGAAAATAACAGCTTACATAAGTTGGGCATTGATATCGGCTCAACAACCGTCAAGATTGCACTTCTTGACGCCGATGACAATATCCTCTTTTCCGATTATGAGCGTCATTTTGCAAATATCCAGGAGACACTTGAGTCCCTTATCAGAAAGGCCTACGACAAGACAGGTGACCTTTCAGTTTGTCCTATGATAACAGGCTCCGGCGGACTCACTCTTGCAAAGCACCTTGAGGTGCCATTCGTACAGGAGGTTATAGCTGTATCTACCGCACTCACACACTACGCACCACAGACTGATGTGGCAATAGAGCTGGGCGGTGAGGATGCCAAAATCATATACTTCGAGGGTGGCAACGTGGAGCAGCGTATGAACGGCATATGTGCCGGCGGTACAGGCTCTTTTATCGACCAGATGGCATCTCTCATCCAGACAGACGCTACAGGTCTAAATGAATACGCCAAAAGCTATAAGGCCATCTACCCTATCGCAGCCCGCTGCGGAGTATTTGCAAAGACAGATATCCAGCCTCTCATCAATGAGGGAGCAACCCGCGAGGATTTATCAGCTTCAATCTTTCAGGCAGTGGTAAACCAGACCATCAGTGGTCTTGCCTGCGGTAAGCCAATCAAGGGACATGTTGCTTTCCTTGGCGGTCCTCTGCACTTTTTGTCAGAACTTAAATCAGCATTTATCAGAACCTTAAACCTCGATGACGAGCACACCATCGTTCCTGAGAACTCTCATCTGTTTGCAGCAATAGGCTCTGCCTTAAACTATAAAGACAACTCTGTCACCACGCTCTCATCCTTAATCGACCGCCTCTCAAACGGCATCAAGATGGAGTTTGAGGTGGCACGTATGGAGCCTCTTTTTAAGGATCAGGCTGATTACGATGAATTTACAACGCGTCACGGCAACAATCACGTAAAGACCGGTGACCTTTCTACATACAAGGGCAACTGCTATCTCGGAATAGATGCAGGCTCCACCACCACAAAGATTGCTCTCGTGAGTGAGGACGGAGACCTTTTGTACTCATTCTACAGCAACAACAACGGAAGCCCTCTCGCAACAGCCATCCGCTCTATCCAGGAGATTTACGCAAAGCTTCCTGAGGATGCACACATCGTACATTCCTGCTCTACAGGCTACGGAGAGGCTTTATTAAAGGCAGCTTTAAAATTGGACGACGGCGAAGTAGAGACCGTTGCCCACTACTATGCAGCAGCCTTCTTCGATTCAAAGGTAGACTGTATCCTCGATATCGGTGGACAGGATATGAAGTGCATCAAGATAAAGAACCAGACTGTCGACTCAGTACAGCTCAACGAGGCCTGCTCTTCAGGCTGCGGCTCATTTATTGAGACCTTCGCAAAGTCCTTAAACTACTCGGTTCAGGATTTTGCAAAGGAAGCTCTTTTTGCAAAGAACCCTATCGACCTCGGAACCAGATGTACGGTTTTCATGAATTCAAAGGTAAAGCAGGCACAGAAGGAGGGCGCATCTGTCGCAGATATATCAGCAGGACTAGCCTACTCAGTAATAAAGAATGCGCTTTTCAAGGTTATCAAGCTGTCTGATGCAAGCGACCTCGGTGAAAATATCGTAGTCCAGGGCGGTACCTTCTACAATGATGCCGTGCTTAGAAGCTTCGAGAAAATCGCAGGTGTACATGCCACAAGGCCTGATATCGCAGGTATCATGGGAGCCTTTGGTGCCGCACTCATCGCACGTGAGCGCCACGAGGCTGATTATAAGACAACAATGCTCACAATCGACCAGATAAATGAGCTCACCTACACCACAAAGCTTGCACGCTGTCAGGGCTGTACAAACCACTGTCTTTTAACTATAAACAAATTCTCCGACAACAGACAGTACATCACAGGAAACCGCTGTGAAAAGGGTCTGGGCAAGGAGAAGAACAAGGACAACATACCAAACCTTTTTGAATACAAAAACAAGCGTATATTTGACTACGAGCCACTTGACCCAAAGGATGCGCCACACGGTACAGTCGGCATCCCAAGAGCCTTAAATATGTACGAGAACTATCCGTTCTGGGCTACATTTTTCAAGCGTCTCGGCTTTTCTGTAGTGCTGTCACCACAGTCCACCAGAAAGATTTATGAGATGGGTATCGACTCAATCCCGAGTGAGTCAGAGTGCTACCCTGCAAAGCTCACACATGGTCATATAAGCTGGCTCATAAAGCAAAATGTAGATTTTATTTTCTACCCGGCAGTGCCATACGAGCGCAAAGAGTTTGCCGATGCAAACAATCACTACAACTGTCCGATTGTCACATCATACTCTGAGAATATCAAAAATAACGTGGATGAGATAACATCCGGCGAGGTTAAATTCATAAATCCGTTTATGTCATTTGAGAGCGAGGAGACTCTCTCCCAGCAGCTCGTTGCCACCTTCTCAAAGGGTGATTTCAGCCTGCCTGAGTCACAGATTCGTGATGCGGTAGCCGCAGGCTGGAAGGAGCTTGCCATGACGAGGCTTGAGATACAGCGAAAGGGCGAGGAGGTGCTCGACTACATGGAGGACACCGGACGACGCGGAATCGTGCTCGCAGGCCGTCCGTACCATGTGGACCCTGAAATCAACCACGGTATCCCTGAGCTCATCACAAGCTACGGCATCTGCGTGCTGACAGAGGACTCCGTATCCCATCTGGGCGAGCTTGAGAGACCTCTTATCGTTATGGATCAGTGGATGTACCACACCAGACTGTACTCAGCAGCCAACTTTGTAAAGACCCGTGATGACCTTGACTTAATCCAGCTCAACTCATTCGGCTGCGGTCTCGATGCAGTCACAACCGACTGCGTAAACGATATCCTGACAGGCTCAGGCAAGATATACACCTGTCTGAAGATCGACGAGGTAAACAACCTTGGCGCAGCAAGGATCCGTATCCGTTCGCTCCTTGCCGCCATAAGAGTAAAGGAAGCCAAGCATGAAAAGCGTGAATTAAAGCCGTCTAACTACGAGCGTGTCGTATTCACCGAGCAGATGAAAAAGGACAACTACACCATCATCTGCCCTCAGATGTCACCTATACACTTTGACCTCCTCGTGCCTGCCTTTAAGGCAGCCGGCTACAACATGGTCATACCGGATATCCCTGCAAGGGAATGTGTGGACGTGGGACTCAAGTTCGTAAACAACGATGCCTGCTACCCTTCACTAATCGTCGTGGGACAGATTATGGCAGCCGTCAAATCTGGCGACTATGATATGACACACACAGCCATCCTCATCTCACAGACAGGTGGCGGATGCCGTGCGACAAACTACATCGGCTTTATCCGAAGAGCCCTCGAAAAGGCCGGATATCCTGATGTGCCTGTTATCTCAATCAACATGGTTGGTCTCGAGAAAAATCCTGGCTTTAAGTTCACTCCAAGCCTTATCCAGCACGGACTGTATGCGCTTGAATTTGGTGATATCTTTATGCGCTGTCTCTACAGGGTACGTCCTTATGAGAAAGAGCCGGGAAGTGCCAATGCACTCCATGAGAAATGGAAAAAGAGAGTCATCGATTTTGTCGGCAACACAAAGATGCTCTCTCACAAGAAATACAAGAAGATGTGCCGCGAAATCATAAGAGATTTCGACAATCTGCCTATGACAGATGAAGTTAAGCCACGTGTCGGCGTGGTCGGTGAGATTCTCGTCAAGTTCCTGCCTGCAGCAAACAACTATGTGGTTGACCTGCTCGAAGCAGAGGGAGCCGAGGCTGTAGTGCCTGATCTGACTGATTTCTTACTCTACTGCTGCTACAACACGAATTTCAAGGCTGACTATCTCGGAGCTTCTAAGAAAGCGAAGTTTATGAACAACCGTCTTATCGCCTTCTTCGAGTGGCTCAGAAAGGATGCAAGGGACGAGCTGGCTAAGAGTAAGCACTTTGAGCCAACCGCTCATGTGCAGGATCTCGCAGAGTATGCTTCTCCTATCGTTTCGTGCGGTAATCAGACCGGTGAGGGCTGGTTCCTGACAGGTGAGATGCTTGAGCTCATCAATGAGGGCGTCACAAACATCATCTGTGCACAGCCTTTTGCATGCTTACCAAACCATATTGTGGGTAAGGGTGTTATAAAGAGAATCAGACATGATCATCCGGATGCCAATATCGTGGCTATCGATTATGATCCGGGTGCTTCTGAGGTGAACCAGCTGAACCGTATTAAGCTGATGCTTTCTACGGCACAGAAGAAGCTTAAGAAATAAAAAGAACGCCCATGCATTCATGCATGGGCGTTGTTGACTTTCGTATGCAATTTAAGTCTGCTTCAGATTAAAGTTTTAATTAAGCTTAGATTTAATTTCTTCCATCCTAGCATCATCCAGCTTATAAAATCTCTTAAATACAAATATGCCCACGATGAGCAGAATAACAGACGGAATCGTCATCCACATACGAAGAGCATCAAGTGTATCCTGTGTCTGTACCGTAGCCGAGGTATCCAGGTGAATCCAGTCGACTATCAGCCCTGCCAGAAATACTGCTACACCGGATGCGAGCTTTACCGTAAATGTCTGCATCGAGAAAATGACAGACTCCTCTCTCGTACCGTTCATCACCTCACCATAATCAACAGAATCTGATAGAAATATGGTCATGATAACATTGAGCATACCATAGCCCAGATAAATCAAAATACCCGGCATGCAGAGTATGTACCAGCTCTGTGGAGTGTAGAGCTTTGCAAATGCCATGATAAGTATCACCGCAAAGCCCGCTATCTGAATAATAAATCCTGATATAAAAAGCTGACTTTTGCTGAATCTCTTGCGAAGCAGCGGTATAACCATCATGACAAGCACCTGTGCTGCAAAAGCAACTGCTGCAAAAATGGAATATGCTCCCTCGTTTCCCACATCAAACCGGAAGAAATAAAGCACGAGGTTGCCACAGATATTGAGAGAGGTATACACGAGAATGATTGATACCACAACAGTCATAGCCTGATCATTCTTAAATAAGGCTTTAAACATGTCAGATATCTTTCCCGGCTTCTCATCACAGGCAACCGGTCTTTCAGGCACACATGCCACACATACAAGCTCAGAAACCACAAATACAATCGCTATAATAAGTGCCCACCACTTAAATCCAATCCTGTAATCAGCCATAGAGCTTCCCGCACCAAGAATCGGCACCACGGTCATCGTGAGCACCGTAGGGATAGCATCACCTATACCTGAGCATGTCCTTGCAAGCGATGTAAGCTGCTCCCTGTCGCTGCCCGGCTCAGTGATTGCGGGAATCATAGACCAGAACGGAATATCCATAAGCGTATATGTGATGCCCCATGCAAAGTAAAACACCGTAAGCCAGACTCTCTGAGCTGAATCCCCCATAGACTCAGGAGTGGCATACAAAGCATAAATGGTCACGGCATTGAGCACCGTGCCGGCAAAAATCCAAGGCCTAAACCTGCCCCACCTAGTACGTGTCTTTGCTACGATAATGCCCATCACCGGGTCATTGAATGCATCAAAAATCCTGGCAGCCATCATCACCGTACCGATAAACACACTGCTCATCCCAAGCACTACATTGTAGTAGTAGAGCAAATACGATGAAATAAGCATATACACAATATCTTTTCCGAATGCGCCAAATCCGAATGCGCACTTTTGTCCTGTTTTAAGCTTCATAGAAATACCTCCAAAATAATCCGCTATACTTTGAGCGGGGTTGTTGCTTATAGTTTTTCAACTACGACTTTACAACGCTTTTTGCAGAATGCAACTCCATACGCAAGAATATCATTCCGTCCGTCCTCACGTAGTTCTGTGTCGTATCTGCGATCTTTGATTTGTTCCACTGCTCTTTCACAGGCCTTATCAAGCTCGTTCATGGAACGTGCATACTTCAATTCTATTATGATACCAACATCAGGATTCTTAGGTTTAATCAGAATATCTGCAAATCCATCACCAGACTCCTTGTTCGATTTAACCGCCCATCCGGAATAGTTTTTCAAAATACCGATTAAGATGCCATGGTAGAAGTTTTCCTTTTCTTCATTTCTGGCTTTCGTATCCAAAATGCTAATCGTTTCGCCAAGGAACATTGTCAGTTCCAGCTGAATATCATCGGTCTTTCCTTCAAGAAATCCAGCGATGATTTTCTTTGTTGAGAAGCTATCTTTTTTCACAACTCCATTAAACCATTCATTGATTTGAGAAACGAAAACCTCTCGAACTTCCTTGTTAGGAATAACCAGACTATACACATCGTTCTCGTTCTTTCCAAGCCTTGTAAGATAGCCAGTTGTAAAAAGTACGCTCCATACGTTGTCTATGTTGTTGTCAATCTCATCATAAGTCAAATCCAGCCGAATTTTCTTTTCAACTGCCTCCCCAGCAATCAACTGCTCGATTTCATCTTTTGTGGTTGTATCAGCCTTGTCAATAAAGCGTTTAACCAAGTCATTTCCGCTACTGTTAATCCAATATGATTTTGGACGTGCGTCCGGGTCAGTCAGCCAATCTGAAACATAGTTTATTACATCCCACGGGCAGTAAATGTCCACATTCCCAAAATGATAACCGTCATACCACTCTTTAACTTCCGAAAAATGCTCTTGCATATTGTAGTCAGCTAAGAGTTTTTCTACTTCTTCTTTTGTGAAACCAAATTCTTCTTCATACTGAACATCATCAGCAGCATAAACCTTGAAATTATTTAAACCGGTAAATATACTTTCTTTGGAAACCCGAAGGCATCCTGTCAACACAGCAAACTGCAAAAAATCATTTGTCTTTAATGCCTCTCCAAACACGCCCCGGATTAGAGATACCATCTCTTTATAATAGCCGTGCTGAAATGCTTTGTCGAGCGGCACATCATACTCGTCAATCAGAACAATTACTTTCTGATTATAATGTTTATATAATAGCTCTGATATTTTCTTTAGTGAAAATTTAAGCTTTGCCGCAAGTACAGTTTCTCGCCCCTCTTGAAACGAAATCAAATCACGATACAATTTCTTTTCATCGTCATCTAATCTATCACTATTCTGCAAATACTTAAAACGTCTAGCCTCACTGGCAATCAGCTCACACAAGGAGTACTGTGCCTCCTCAAATGTGAGCCCGTCCACGCTTTTTAAAGACAAGCAAACAACCGGGTACTTTCCCATATATTCCCCGCAAAGTTCTCTATTCTGTGAGATATAAAGACCATCAAACAATGTTGCATCTGTTCCAATTTCAAAAAAGCTCTTAAGCATACTTATGTTTAAGGTTTTCCCGAATCGGCGAGGTCTTGTAAACAGATTCACTTTACTCCAATTTTCAAGAAGCTGCTCTATCAGTTTCGTTTTGTCTACATAATAGCATTCTAACTTCCGAATTTCTTGAAAACTTTCAAACCCAACCGGAAGTTTTTTCAATCCCAGCATACTTTAAACGCTCCTTTCCGAAGCTGTACTTCTGGAGTAATGTGCAAAAGAACTGGTTCTTCACCATCCACCCCAGTGTATTTTGATTTTACCATTTAGCAGGTCATATAGCAATACTCTACCGTCAATGGTTGCCCAAAACCATTATTCTGTGCCAGCAAGGCTAAAATCAAATCGTTTACTTGTAAAGCTCCTCCAATTATTATACTCGCAGTTACTAACTCGTAAGTTACTTTCTTACGAGTGTAATAACTCGGAGAATACTCATAGTCAAGAGAACCTTGTCAGATAATTCCAGTATACTACAGCTTCTGACCTATTCCAAACGCTTCAATATCTCATCATATTGGGTATACATCTTCTGTACTTCATTCTCCAGTGTATAGTAATGCATGATATACGGCACCAACAGCACTAAGAATAACAGTGTGAGTACCAGAAGCATAGGGTTACTTATCATGATGGATGCGATTATTGACATCATTGTAAGTATGGCAAAGGTTACTGTCACTATGAGATGCACGATGCGCTCATGCTGGAAAAAGGCTATTTGTGTCAGGTGTTCCTTAAGTATTGCCTTCCACTCTTCTTTTGATATCTTATCAGGCTTTTCCAAGAGGCCATCAATCTTAAGTCTATAATTAATTATTCGTTTTTTCATTTTATTTTCCACCTTTCCTAATACGTACTTTTTTATTATAATAAAATGATAATTCAATCTAAAAATCCGCTATACCATCTCTGGCATAGCGGATTAAAAAAAATGCAATTAAAGATATCACCTGTTATGTGATTATAACTGGTTCAAGACATTTGATGTTTGCAGATAAACACCCGCAATAGCATTGATAACTGCAAGTACGATGGTAATAATTGACATAACAATACCAGCGGTTGCCATGCCCTTTCCACCATTTTTCCTGCCTACGATACCGAGGATAAGTCCTACAATACCAATAGGTCCGCCAAGGATTGGAATACACCAGAATACCAGACCGATAATACCAAGCACCATAGATGCAATTGACATTCCCTTCTTTTCCTCCATCGGCGGCATAGGCGGTATATTTGGATTGCCCTGCTGATTCGCCTGATCATACATATTGAAGTTGTCGCTCATAACTATTCTCCTACCTTTCTTTTGTTTAAATGATATAATAACTGTCACTGTAATTTGTAACCATGGAGTATCGTAACATACTTTGACTATGAAATCAATATATTTTTCATTACCAGATGCAACATCCCAGATAGTTACTGTTCACACCTAACAGTGTGACCAGCAACGATTACAGCCAATTTAAAATTTCTCTCCAACCACCCTGCACCGTTTCCTGCAAAAAGCAATGCCGTAGGCTAAAATATCACACCGATCCTCATTGCGAAGAGCCTCATCATACCTCTTATCCTTAATCTGCGCCATCGCAGCCTCGCACGCTGCGTCAAGCTCCTTCATCTCCTTAGCATACTTCACCTCTATAACGATTCCTGCATCCGGATCCTCCGGCTCAATCAAAATATCACTAAAGCCATCTCCCGACTCACGATTGGACTTAATCAGCCAGTCCGGATTGCTGCCTCGAAGCAGACCAAGAAGCAGTCCATGATAGAAATTCTCCTTCATATCATCAGGTGCCTTGGTATCGAGTATGCTTATCATGCGGCTCATCACGATATTGAGCTGCCTTGCAATCTGTTTCTCATCTTTATCCAGAATTGCCCTTGATAAAAGCTTCATAGTATCATCATCATTTGTAACAACAGCCTTGAACCACTCCTGAATCTGGAGAATAAACACCTCACGCACCTCTTTATTCGGAATCACAAGCTTATAAGCATAGCTCTCACTGTCAGGCACCTTGACCTCTCCGATTTTTGTGAGATAGCCTGTAGTAAAGAGCACACTCCACAGATTATCAATAGTATTGTCAATCTCATCATAGGTCAGGTCAAGACGAAGCTGCTTCTCCACAAATCCGCCTGCCACGAGCTTTTCAATCTCATCCCTTGTGGTCTGGTCAGCCTTGTCCACAAAGCGCTTCACCATGTCATTTCCACTGCTGTTAATCCAGAACGCGCTAGGTCTGGCTGATGGATCTGAAACAAGCTTCTTGGCAAAATTAATCACATCCCACGGACAATAAATATCCGCATTACCAAAATGATAGCCATCATACCATTCCTTTGCATCAGGATATCTCTCGCTCCTGTCATAGTCTGAAAGAAGCTTCATGACCTCATCATCAGTGAATCCAAACTGCTCATCATGGTCGATATCCACAATGGAATTGATTTCAAAATTGTTGAGGCCTGTGAAAATGCTCTCCTTTGACACACGAAGGCAGCCTGTAAGCACCGCAAACTGTAAAAACTCATTGGTCTTAAGCGCCTGTCCGAAAAGCCCTCTGATGAGGGAAACCATCTCTCTATAATATCCATTCTGAAAAGCCTTGTCGAGTGGAACATCGTACTCGTCTATGAGGATAACTACCTTCTGACCATAGTGCTTATACAATAGCTGTGAAAGAAGCTGTAATGACGATATAAGCTTATCTTTATTGAAAACAAAACTGCCGTCCTCTATAATGGTCAATCCCTTATACTGTTCTCTCTCAAGCATCGTAAGCTTATCACTGTCAGCCAGAAAAGACACTCTACTTATTTCTTTGCCAATAACTCTTACAAGAGCATCAAAAGCCTCATCATACGTCAATCCCTCCACACCCTTGAATGAAAGAAATATAACAGGATACTTACCCATATGCTCATCACAAAGCTCTTTATTACCTGAAATATATAAGCCATCAAACAAAGTCTTATCTGTGCCTATCTCAAAGAAGCTTTTTAGCATACTCATATTGAGAGTCTTACCGAAACGCCTAGGGCGGGTAAAAAGAGTCACCTTCCCCCATCCCTGTAAAAGTTGCTCTATAAGCCTTGTCTTGTCAATATAATAGAAACCCAGTTTACGAATTTCCTCAAAATTTTCAATTCCAACCGGTAACTTCAAAGTATTTGCCATAAAAGCCTCCAAAAAAATAATCCGCTATACTTAATACTAGTATAGCGGAATGCCATGTAAAATACAATATTTATGATTCCTTATCTTATCCAAATTCAGCTCTCATTTTTGTCCGGCAACTGCTTATTTCATTGCCACAATAAAGAATATAAAAATTTAATGGTGCCAGGCACCACCACTGCATCTACATATTTTGTAATTTTCTTACAATAAACAATTGAAAATATTACTTATAAGTAATATAATATAGTTATCTTTAGAGAGAGGAGAATATAAAATGTGGAGTTAGAAAAAATTAGTATTTCGGGAATAAGTGATGTCTATGCTGTTTCAGCTATTAAAAAAGAATTTAAAAAGGCTGTGAATCAGCCATGGAAGAATTCTGAACCCTATCCGGAATATCAAAAAAAATTACTCGCTGATCTGGCAGTATTAGATATAGAAAAAGAAAAAGCTATCGATTTAGCAGCATTTGAAAAATTAACCAACGAAAAAGATTTATATAGTATACATAGACCGAACTCAAAAAAAAATGTACGAATTATCTATACCATTATAGATAGAAAGATAATAATTTTATTAACGGTATTTTTAGAAAAAAACAAAAGTGATTATCAAAATGCAATTTCAGTTGCCAAAAATCGACTCAAACAGCTTCAAGAATAATGTATAATCATACATAAAAGATACTATAGAAGAACAGAGGAATGAAACATGAGCATATACGACAAAATATCAAACGCACAGGAAACAACATGGCTTACTGATGGAATCGCAGAAGCAGAAGCAAAATCAATTATAGAATTAGCAAAATTATCAGCAAAAATCGAAAGGCGCCGCCTAGAATTAAATATGACACAAAAAGAATTTGCAGCATATATGAATGTATCACAAGGTATGGTATCACGTTGGGAAAGCAGAGAATACAATTTCACAATAAAAACTCTAAATGAAATTTGTCAAAAGCTTAATCTGCATCTTCAACTTGATTTAACCCCCGTTATTGGCAAGCAAAATTATACTGTTCTAAAATGGAATAGCGAATCCACTCAAAATAACAAGCAAAATAATTGGGTTAAATACATAAAAGATAAGGAGGCTATTGCATAATGGAACTGAATTTAATAGCTACAGGAATCGAATTACTAGGTGCTTCCGTTGCAAAACTTACCGTAGACAACACCATTGTCGATATAGAAAATGATGCCCAACGCAGCTTTGGAATGACTATAAATGAACCTCAATTCCAAAACATTGAAAAAACAAAAGAAATATTTTCACAAATGACAATTGACTTCGATATAATTATAAATCAATCTGATAATGATAATT
>ERZ1026776.1130-NODE-1130-length-15567-cov-15.967187_pt1 | contig 15567 bp, 15 predicted proteins | sample MGYA00380125_ERZ1026776 | MGnify/ENA primary metagenome ERZ1026776 (study PRJEB33269, sample SAMEA4719761) | human gut metagenome | biome: human-associated habitat; feature: organic feature; material: feces | place: Cameroon | collected 2013-10 ...
CTAGATCGCTCGTCGGCAGCGTCAGATGTGTATAAGAGACAGCCAATAAATGTATTTGGATACTCAATTTGCATCATTATTTTTTCTGGCATATCTAATCCAAGTTCATTTGCTTGTTGCATAAAAATAGATTCTTTATCTAACGTATTTGATATATTTCTGTACTGTGTAAACTTTAATTTTTTTAATATCTTTACTGATTTTTGAAATTCATCTAAAGAAGAATATAAATTTTTTATTATTATATCCGCTTGCAATTCCTCAGAAAAATAAGTTTTTATAGCACCTTTTTTTGCAATATCACTTAAATATAATAGATGAGATTCTGTATCTAGAATTAAAAATAATTGTTTTCTCAATTCTATTTCATTCTTTTTTCTTGTATTTTTATGTTGTTTTTCTTTCTCCGTATCTAGAACAATTTCACCATATAACTTAGAATTTTCATATTGACAATACATCCATAAATATCTATTATCAACAATCTTCTTTTCTATCAGGAACACCTCATTGTTATGTTCATACTTATTTTTTCCAAATGATATAATCTTCTTAACATCATCATATATTGAACTATGACCCTCAATTATTATATGTAATGCTTTGAACTTCAACTTCATCCCTTCTTTCATTCCAAGAATCGGTATTATTTTATCCGACACAACAGATTTTACACATATTCCACAATATACTTACTTAGTTTCATTACTTATTAAATCTATTTTTCAGCATCTTCCAGACAATGGAATGTTATATCCCTCATCAAAATCAATCAAATAATCTGGATGCCGCCTTTGAACGATACTTCTTATAACACTTGGATTTGGAGCATTAAAAAATTCGAATCCATACTCATTAATAATTCTCTCTATAAATCTACCTCGCGAGATACAATTTTTATAAAATGCACCACCACCACTAGTCAATGCTTCTTCTAACTCTCGAGGACATTCTCCATTATAATTTAAAATTATTCTAAATTGAAAACTCTGTTTATCCGATGTTATTTTCATATTATCATAGTAAGCACCTGGATAAGCATTCATAAATTTCTGCTCTTTCCCATATGGCACTTGTGCCTCAATATATTTTATTCTACCCGGTCTTGCCAAATATCCCAATATGTAACACAGGCCTTGTTCCGATGTAAAAATATCCATTGCTTTTTCAGTTAAAACATATCCCATACTTTAATTCTCCTTTTTTATATAATGTGTTTATTTCTCGCATATTCAGCAGCTTTGTCATCGTCATTATATACCGAATCATATTGACTCTTTATCTTTCTTATATCAGCATCATCTTTAATATCACCAATAAATTGATCAAAATCTGGATTTTCTGCAAGTCGATCTATTGTATCCCAGTCGAGATTTTCGTTCTGCCTTGAATTAAACATTACTACACTTTGACTCACATTTTCTGCGTTCAGTTTAATAACCCCAATACCAAATGCATTATTCAGTCTTTTTAACTCTGCTAAAAAGCTTTCATCTTCATCTATATCCAATGCGACAATATATCCTTCATTTGCCCAGCTTGAATTTGACACCGCCTGAAAATAATACTCTCTTAAATTTGTAAAATTCAAATTTTTCTTAATCTCAAACAAATAGATTTTATATGGACAATCGCCTACCAATCGCTGTAATTCCAGAGTTCTGTCTGAATAATCTTCAAAAGGGAAATGTATACCTACAATATCTGGATGCAACCACTGGTTGTATCCTTTCTTTGTTTTACCTGTTCTTTCATGAAAAATTGTTTTTGTTACACAGCGAAATTCTGGACTGGCATAAACATACGAAAATAATAATATATGCAAATCTCTCTCATTATATCCTGTTGGCTCAATTTCAACTATTTCGCTATCTGCACCATCCTTGCATTCTAAATTTCTGAGATAAAATTTAGAAGGTCTCTTAGATGTTTGCGTGAATATACTATTTTCATTATCTCGGATATCTATGTAAAGGCGTGCCTGTAATGTATTTAGTGGTGTTTTACCCTTACTTCCAATTTTATCTGTCAAGTTATTTATTTCACCATATTTCCAAATTTGAGCTACTGTCAATGGTTTTTTCTCCATCTCCATCACTTCCTTTGTCATATCCAAAAATGTGTATCCACTGCTCTTCTTTCTCATACAGACACCTCTTCTATATCTTCGGCAAAAACGAACTTAAATCCGGTCTATCCTTACTTACTTCCCATCTACCAATTTTCATTTTCTTTATTATTTTTCCATTACCAAAATCTAGTAAATCTTCTCTTTTAAATCCAGCAATAAGTTTTCTTAAACTTCCTAAATCCGCTGATGTAAGTAAAAAAGCTTCTTCTGGATCCACTAGTTTACAATAAGCCCATAGTTGCCCTAAATCTCTTAATGTTAATTTAGTCTTCTTCGCTTCAATAAAAACAAGTTTGAATTTCCCCTGTTTTCTTGCAATTCCAAGAACATCTATCTGTATATCTACTCCGTTTGCCTCCTCCTTTACAATGTCATATTTTGCAAGCACCCTATCGAGTCTTTCACTATGGCAGTCTGTTGTAATAATTTCATATCCCTTATAATTATCCATCATATACTGTTCAAGCCACATTCGCATTGGCTCATATAATTCTTGTTCTAACATTCGCTATCCTTACCATATCCTAAATCATGAGCTATTTCCTTCCATGAATCATAATGATGTCCCCTAATTTCTTCAGGTATAAATTCATCATTTTCACTTGGATGTGCTAGTTTGACTTTTTTCTTTCCAGTTAATTCCCAATAATATCTGTGGGTTACATCAGAAACTCTTTTATTTTGCTGTTCAATAAACATAATCTGCTCATTAGCAAATATATCTAGGGCTTCATTTTTGTGAATAACAGCAAATCCTATTGGCTCGTACTCATTTGCCCATACTTTAACCTGATGTTCTTTTTTCCAAAAATCTGTCTTTCCTTCATTATATTTTTTCAGATTGCCATCTCTCATATTAGGATGTCCCCAATCAATGTTTTGCACTGGAATATCTACACTTTTTAAAAGATTACAAAAATCTGTTACTAACTCCCAGTTTTGAGGTATTTCAAAATACACTCTATGCATCTCTTTTTCAAAAAAATAATTTGATTTTCTTATATATCCTGTCACATCAGCAAAACCTTTGATAAACTGTCTTCTTTCATCCTCTGTAAATGAAAACACCTCTGGTGAAATTCTTATATTTTCATGTGATGTAGCTCTACCTATGTATCGTAAAATTTCTCTCATTAAATAATCTTCATTGGATTTACTAAATGAAAGATATGAAACATTTGCACTTTGATTAAACATTAAAGAAGTGCCAAGCAATGGTTCAAGTACTTGCCTTATATCTGTAATACTGGCTTTTACATATATAGCAACATTCTTTTGAAATTCCGTTTCTAATTTTTTATGTGGAATTTCAATTACTATTGTAGTTTCATTAACCCCTCTTTGTATTTCTCCATTACCAGTTACCATTCCTAGTAAATATGCCATTTCATTATTCATTACTTTCACCTTCTATTCTAAATGTTGCTTCTTTCATTTTTTCTGGTTTAAAAAACTTAGTATAGGGTAATTCAAATACATATACATCAGGGCTTTCATTTTTTATTATTTTTTCAAGCCAATTGATTTTTATAAGATAATAATCGTCACCCTCATCACGCATTTTCTGCATTTCAGTTGATGTCATAGTAAACAAGCCATTTTTGCTTTTACTTGCTTTTACTTCAATATATAAATGCCTACTATTCAACTTAAGTTCTATGTCACATCCCTTACCAATAGATTTATCATCCCATTTTTCATTTTCTATTACTCCTTCATTGTGCCATATAATTTCAGTTAAATCCGCTTTTTAAATTTGTAATGCCTCTAACAATGTATTATCCCTGTTAATAAGTAATTTATATATGTATTGTTCACCTAACCATCCTAAACAAAATAATTGTTCCGTAGTAAATGATGTTTTCATCATTTCTGATTTTTGTTGTTTCTATGCGAAGACTTATTTACAGTTGATGTTATATGTGCAATATTAGGTTGTATTATCACTTTCCCATCAAGTAGTTTACTTGATAATGTCTGTGAAAAATTTGTATACACATTAAAACCTTTAAAATAATCTTTTTCAAACTGAAGCGCTTTTTCAATTATACATTTATGAATATGTTCACTATTCTGCTGAGTCTTTGTGAATTTAAATCCATATTCTTTTACAAGTTCTGCAATAAAATGATTATCGTTTATTCTGCTTCCGTATTTGTTATCCAAATAATCTAAACAGCTAGGGCAACCATCCGTGTCGCTCAAATATATTCTAAACTGATATCCATATTTACTTTTTGGCTTTGTCGCATAGGGAAACTCTTCCGAATATTTTCCTTTATATTCTTATTTAAACTTATTTAGCTTATCTTCTGGTACAGTAGCTTCTATTGTATCTATAACGCCCGGTTTTGCTAAATATCCTATTGCTTCATACTTGTCTCCAATAGATTTCCATTCAATTCTGCTCACCAAATACTTCTCCTATGCTCTGTTTGATGACTACGCTGTACATGTTGTCTTTCCATACCACTTACTTGCACTTATTTTTTTCATTTCTTTCTCTATATAATTTTTATCATTAATATTAAGCTCATATATTTTATAGACAATATCATTAAGCTGTTCATTAAGTTTATACCATTCGTCATCCATATATGTAACTGTTTCCATTTTATTAACAATTGATACTACTTTTTCAAATGCTTCATCATCAATAACAATAGGTATTCCTTTCAAATATTGAGCATCTGTATGGATTGTAAGTCTGGAATTATTAAATCCAAATCGTATTAAAAAATAATTACATACTCTTGAATGAAGCAATCCTAAAACATATTTACACATTTTTGTATTTTTAAGTTTAATCGTTGTTACCGTCTCCGATGGTTTCAAATTTCCACCAAAACTTGCTGTAATTCCTGCTTCAGCGCTAAAAATATTCTGAATAAATATTTGATTACCATCGTCTGGCACATCTTGATCTTTGAAGCCAAATTTTCTTATTTGCTTTCCTCTTATTGCTTTTTCTGATTTATCTCTTCCACGTTTAATAGTTTCAGTACAAACATCTCCCAATTGTTCATATGAATCTTTTAACTTATCATATATTGGAACTTCCTCATTATCTGTAAATACTATTATTTCATCTTCATAATAATCTTGTGCCACCTCTGACATAAAGTTTATTTCTCCATGATTATATGAATAAAATTTTATCTTATTATTTTCTTCATAATTATTTTTAACAGTCAAAACTACCTGTTCACCTCGGACAGTCTTAAAATGTATTCCAAGTTCAATTATCGAGACTATTGTCTTTTCTTTAAGCAGAGTTTCTCGTATATTCTTATATGATGAAATATGTAGAAGATTTTTAGGTACAATAAATGATATAATCCCATCTGTTTTTGCCAATTCAAATGCTCTATATATAGCTGCTACAAATAAATTAGAGCCTGCACTTTTAACTTTTGCTACAAAATGTGCATCTCCTTCAATGCTCACATTTTTTCCTAATGGAGCATATGGTGGATTTCCAATAATATAATCAAACTTACTGTGTCTCATCTTCTTCAATATTATGTCACCACTTTGCCCAATTGTATCCATTGTTTTAATCTTTTTAGATTCCGTTAATTCACGGCATTTTTTAACTGTCTTTGAATCAAAATCGCATCCATAAACTTTACTATATCCTTTTTGTTGCAATGCATATATAAAGCTTCCTGTTCCACAATATGGATCTAATATACTTGCTTTTTCTGGAATCCCAAGAAATTTTACAATACTTGATGCCATCTCCGTATCTGTGTAAAATATCCCATTATTCTTTTTAAAATCTCCATCCAAAGACTTTTCATAATCTAAACTTTTCTCTTCAAATGTAACGTTATTACTCATTTCTATACATCTCCCATATTCTATCTGCAATTGCTTCTGCCAATAATGGTGGAACTGCATTTCCTATCTGACTTCTTATATAAAATTTACTTCCATAAAACACAAAATTGTCATCAAAACTCTGAATTCTCGCTGCCTCCCTAGGCGTAATAGCTCTATTTAATTCCGGATGAGAATTAGTCCCATTAGAAGGAGTATCAAATCTAGTATCTATCGTTGGTGAAACATCATCCCATACAAGTCTTCCCCAAGTTGTATTAAATTTTTGTTTTCCCCATAGTTCTTCTGGCAAATACTCTTTTCCTTTTTCTGCTGGTATCATCGCCAATTTTTCTAAAGCTTTCTCTGAATGTGCTGATGCCTTATGATTATATAAACACTTACTGCCTTTTCTCATAAGTTTTTGATACTCAGTCTCTGGCTCAGTAATATATTCTTGTTCAAATTCACCTTCCGCCGATTGTAAATATGCCAAATCTGATATAGCATCTCTAACCGTAACTATACTTTCATTCCCCTTAGGTAAGGTAATATCCTTATGCTTTGAACATATAAATATAGCTCTCTCTCTTGCCTGCGGTACTCCAAATTTTTTTGCATTAAGTACCCCATATTGCACCTTGTATCCTGATTTATGGATATAATTAAGAATCTCATCCTTAAACCATCCATCTGCAGTATTCAATAGACTTTTTACATTCTCTATAACAAACACTTCTGGTTGTATTTCTTGAACCAAATTCAAATATTCCATAAAAAGGAAATTTCTCGGATCATTTAATCCTAATTTTTTCCCTTTCATCGAAAATCCTTGGCAAGGTGGTCCGCCTATAATCATATTTACGCCCTTTAATTTGGACTCTATAATTATTCTATCCCTAGTCTTATCATCTGTAATATCTCCGACAATCACTTCTGCATCTGGCATATTCTTCTTGAATGTATCTGCTGCCTTTTCATTAAAATCTATTGCAACAACTGTCTTAAAATGTGAATTTTTATGCATTCCATACGAAAATCCGCCAGCTCCACAAAATAAATCTAATATATTAAACTCTTTTATTTGACTCATAATTCTTTCTCTTACTAAAAGTAAAAGATCTCCTGTATTTTAGTATCATACTATATTCTATGTACAATAAAACGGACACATGTAAAACTAATTAATCATTACAATGCTACGTTTCCACTTTTTACTCACTCAGCCACCTCAGAAAATTTAAACTTCCAAAGTCGTCCTATCTTATGTGCCATTATATCCGTTTTTTATCCAATTTCTTATAGTGTCTTTTGTCACGCCTAAATATTCTGCTGTTTCTTCTAAATTTGACCATTTTTTTCAGTAGTTTCAGACATAGTCTATCTCCAATTCTGAAATGTATAAAGTAGCAAGTAAATTATAACACGAACTGTTGTTCCCCTCAACTGATATTTAACCATTTAAATATGATTTATTGGGGGCTGTAAAAAATTCCCCTAAATCACAACCACCGGTTTAGCCGGTGGTTTGTTCTAGCCCTATAAGGGCTCATTACCGGCTCTGGAGTCTAAAAACTCATCAAAATGGTTCACACCAGCCACAACATCATTTACTTGTCAGAGCCCCTTGGAACTTTTCTTATTTGCTACTTTTTACCGGCTCACCCGTAAACGGGACAATATACTTCTTTTAAACTCATTTGATCATACTCAAGTTCTTCTTTCAATTGATTCTGTATATACTCTTGGATTTTCTTCGCATTCTTTCCAACTGTGTCTACATAATATCCTCGGCACCAAAAATGTCTGTTTCCATATTTGTACTTCAGATTTGCATGTCTCTCAAATATTATCAATGTACTTTTTCCTTTTAAATATCCCACAAAACTTGATACACTTATACTTGGTGGTATTTCTACCAACATATGTACATGATCTGGGCATATTTCTGCTTCTACTATCTTTACACCTTTTCTCTTGCATAACATATTCAGTATATTTGCTATATCCTGCTTTAATTCTCCATATGCTACTTTTCTTCTAAATTTGGGTGCAAATACAATATGATACTTACAATTCCATTTTGTATGTGATAAACTGTTTACATTCATTTGGATATCTCCTGTGTTTATGTGGTTGGCGAACCATCATAATTTTATCACAGGAGGTTTTTTACTGTAAGCTTAAGCATTTTCAACCACCCGCATAGCAGGTGGTTTATTTGTTTTACGCATTTCATTTTTCGGAACACGAAAAACTCCTCGCATAAAACAGAGCATTGCTCTAACAACCAAAAAACGAGCCAAGAAACGCCGTAAATTCGGCATTTCTTGGCTCGTGTACATTATTCAAACTCAATCGTTCCAGGTGGCTTACTCGTCAGATCATACATTACTCGATTGACGCCCTTCACTTCATTAATAATTCTTGTCATTACTCTCTGCAATACTTCAAACGGAATGTCCGCGCAGTCAGCAGTCATGAAATCGCTGGTGCATACGGCACGAAGTGCAACTGCATAGTCGTAGGTACGTTCATCACCCATAACACCAACAGAACGCATATTGGTAAGAGCTGCAAAATACTGTCCAAGTCCTTTATCAAGACCTGCTTTTGCAATCTCCTCACGGTAGATATAGTCAGCATCCTGAACAATCTTAACCTTCTCAGCCGTTACTTCACCAACGATACGAATTCCAAGACCCGGACCAGGGAATGGCTGACGGCTTACCAGATACTCTGGGATACCAAGCTCACGACCAGCTTTACGAACCTCGTCCTTGAACAGGAGACGAAGCGGTTCAACGATTTCTTTGAAATCAACATAATCCGGAAGTCCGCCTACGTTGTGGTGGCTCTTGATCGTTGCAGATTTTCCAAGACCGGATTCGATCACATCAGGGTAAATTGTTCCCTGTACTAAGAAGTCAACAGCACCGATCTTCTTTGCTTCCTCCTCAAATACACGGATAAATTCTTCACCGATGATCTTACGTTTTGCTTCCGGTTCAACAACTCCTGCAAGTTTCTGGTAGAAACGATCCTGCGCATTTACACGGATGAAGTTCAGATCATATGGACCATCCGGACCAAATACTGCCTCGACCTCATCACCCTCGTTCTTACGAAGAAGTCCCTGATCGACAAATACACAGGTAAGCTGCTTACCAACTGCCTTGGATAACAGAACGGCTGCAACCGATGAATCTACACCACCGGATAATGCACAGAGCACCTTGCCATTTCCAATCTTCTCACGCAGACTCTTGATCGTATCTTCAACGAAAGAATCCATCTTCCAGTCGCCGGAGCATTTACATACATCCATAACAAATGCATGAAGCATCTTCATTCCTTCTTCTGTATGCATAACCTCTGGATGGAACTGTGTTGCATATAAGTTCTTCTCTGCATTTTCCATTGCCGCAAATGGACAGTTTGGAGTCGTTGCAGTTGATACAAATCCTTCTGGTGCTTCTGCGATATAGTCGGTATGACTCATCCAGCAGATTGTTGATTTATTTACATCTTTAAACAAAATGGAATTCTTATCCACTGTTACCTCAGTTCTGCCATATTCACTGACCGGAGCAGTTGCTACCTTACCGCCGAGCACATGTGCCATAAGCTGTGAACCATAACAGATTCCAAGGATTGGAATACCCAGTTCAAAAATTTCCTTGCTGTAACTTGGTGAATCAGCCTTGTATACACTATTCGGTCCACCAGTGAAAATAATGCCTTTCGGGTTCATCTTCTTGATCTCGTCGATGCTCATGGTGTACGGATGTACTTCTGCATAGACATTACATTCTCTGACCCTTCGTGCAATAAGCTGATTGTACTGACCACCAAAGTCCAGTACGATAATCAATTCCTTATTCATGAAAGTTTCTCCTTTATTTTTCTTAACACGTTGTTTTTGATTATACCACTTAACGGTTCTCTTTTCCACACCTAATCCCGCTCTATTTTACCTTCCCGCGCAGGACCTCCAGCCCCTTCTGGTACTGTGTATCTTTCTCGCCCTGGAAATCATCAGAAGTATAATCCTCCGGAAGTTCTACTTCGATATCCGGTGCTACACCCTTCTTGTGAATATCATTTCCATTTGGTGTGAAATATTTGGCAGTTGTAAGCTTGATCGCTGATCCATCTGAAAGCGGGATAACCGACTGTACGATTCCCTTGCCATATGTGTTCTCGCCAACGATCGTTGCTACGCCATATTCTTTTAATGCCGCTGTCATGATCTCGGATGCACTTGCGCTTTCTCCGTTTACGAGCACTACCATCGGCAGATCAAGCTGCTCTTCATCCGTAGACTCATACGTTGATAAGACATTTCCATTCTTATCTTCCTGATATACGATCTTACCGGCAGGAAGCAGATAATCACACATATCAACAACCGTTGATAACATTCCGCCCGGATCGGAACGGAGATCGATCATCAGCGCTGTCATTCCCTGTGATTTCAGATCTTCTACTGCTTTTCTGAATAAATCACCTGTATTCGCAACAAACTGTGTTACACGGACATAGCCGATCTTCTTATCTGTATCTGCCATAAAATAAGAAACGGTACTGTTTTCCAGTTTTCTTCTTGTAAGGGTTACTGTATGGTACTTCCGCTCGCTTGGTCTGTAGATCTCAAGAGTGACATCCGTACCTTCTTCTCCACGGATCTTTGTAACCAGATAGTCCAGATCATCAGATTCCTGGATCTCATAATCATCGATCTTACAGATCAGATCATCCGGCTTAATATCAGCTTCTGATGCCGGGGAATCTTCTGTAATGCTAACCGCGATCGCATATCCGGTATCTTCATCCTGTCTCACTACAACACCAATACCCGCATATTCTCCGGAACTGTCTTCCTGCAATTTTGCAAATTCCTCTGGTGTATAATATTTTGCATATGGATCATCTAATGCCTCGATCAGCCCGGCATACAGACCATTCTGCATATCCTCATCCGATGTGTCAAAATAATACGACTGATCAATGATCGTTTCCAGACTTGCCAGTTTCTCCAGTGTATCTTCATCCACGACTGAACCATTGTATTCCAGATCATCATGCCGCTTTCCGGCATCCGTATTCAGATCGCCGCTTTTTGTATTGTCCTTCGTAAAGGAGCAGCCCATCATTCCTGCACATCCGGCTATAACTGCCGCACCAAGAATCCATTTCTTAAAATTATGCTTCATTTTACCTTTTGCAATGCGCATCGCGCATTCTGCATCCTTTCATATTCTTAGAAATAATCATTCATATTCATTTGTATCATATTTTAGTCTTTTGAATATCTCCCGAAAATTTCCTTTTATAAACGACAACAGACAAATCCAGCTTTCACCCGATCTGTCTGTTGTTTTATCCTATGTGTAATTCTGTAAAATCTCACAATTCTGACTGGTTATCATACTTGTATGAATCCCAGCTTTCTGTCTTTTTACAGGTAATCCAGTGGATTTACATAAGATCCATTAATCATAACTCCAAAATGGCAATGGGAACCTGTACTGTATCCGGTACTTCCCGCCTTGGCAATTACCTGTCCCTGTTCAACACTCTGTCCTACACTGACAACCAACTGGGAATTATGCATATATACTGTCGATACACCATTTCCATGATCGATCATGATGTAGTATCCTGCCGATGAGCTGTACTGTGATACAACAACTGTACCTGCCGCTGATGCAACAATATCACTACCGGTTGGACATGGAATATCAATTCCCTTATGGTTCGTACTTGCACCTCGTGTAGGTGAAGATCTTGGTCCAAAGTAAGAACTGATCCGGCTTCCCTGTGTAGCAGGCCACATGTAAGAACCGCCGCTTGGTGTATAATACTGTGGCTCACTGCTTCCGCTGCTGCCGCCACTCTGCTGCTGTGCTGCACGCTGCTCATCCAATCGCTTTTGAATGGCTGCCATCTCTGCATCTGCTGCATCGATCTCCTTCTGATACTGTTCAACCATAGCTTCCTGAGCATCAATATCCTTTGAATACTCTGCAATCTTATTATTCTTCTCTGTAATTGTTGTATTCAGATTATCTTTTTCAGTTTCAAGATCAGCCTTAACGCTCTCAACCTCTTTCAGATCTTTTTCCAGTGTTGCTTCGTAATCCTGGATATCCTGTCTTGTCTGGATCAGTGCATTTAACTGTTTCTGGTCATAGCTTGAAATCTGCTCAACATATTCTGATTTATTCAGCATATCTGTAAAAGAAGCAGATGACATCAGTGTGTCTATGTATTCTACCTCTCCGTTTTCATAGAGGTACTGAATACGCTTCATCATTGCTGCATACTGATTATCTTCCTCAACCTGGGCTGCTGCCAGCTTTTCCTTTGTATCGTCGATCTCAGTATTCAACTGATCTTCTTCTTCCTCTTTTGCAGTGATCTTTGTCTGGATATCAGAAACCTGTTTATCAAGTACTTCAACATCACTGATCAACTGATTCTGTCTCTCCTGCAGACCATCCAACACGTTCTGTGCATCTTTTTTATTTCCCTCAGCTTCATTCTTGCTGTCCTGTGCCTCCTGCATGGAAGTTGCCGAGACATTGGAAACCGGCGGTATTGCCGCAAGTGCAACCGCACATACAACAACAATTGCTGTCTTTTTGAATTTCTTCATCAATGGGATCTGAAATTTCTTCAAAATAAAACCTCCCTTAAACCTTCAAATGTTTTCTGGTAGTGATCAAACTACCAAACAAACCTACACCTATACCAAGTATTAAGCCTACCGGTACCATTGTACGGAACAGTTCCTCTTTGCTTACAAATGCAAATACTGATGTCAGAACTGCAAATCGTCCTGCCACATATTCCAGAATCTTCTGATACATAATATATAACAGATAAAGCGGAATAACAGAACCGACTGCTCCGATAATAATACCTTCTATTATGAACGGTGCACGTACAAAAAAGTTTGTTGCACCGATCAGCTTCATGATCGCAATTTCTTCCTTACGAACGGTAATACCGATTGTGATCGTATTACTGATCAGGAAGATAGATACCAGCATCAGTATCACAACGATACCGACGGAAGCATAACCGACCAGTGATGATAATGTCGAAATACTGTCAGCCGTTACCTCTGAGCTTCTGACATTTCTTACACCGTCCAGTCCCTTTGCAAATGCTACAAATTCAGCCTGTTTGGATACATCCTTCAATGTTACCTCATAAGAAGCAGAATTCTTTAACGGATTGTCATCACCAAAAGCTGCTTTTGCTGCTTCCGGATCATCATAGTTCTGCTCACAGAATTTATCAAATGCTTCATCTGCACTGATAAAATCCATTGTATTCACATAATCGAGAACACGGATCTGCTCTCCGATCAACTGAACCGTTTCATCCGGAATATCTTCATCAAAAAAGATAGATATCGTTACATTGTTCTCCAGATCCTTCATTCCGGACTGGAAGTTTACAACAACTGCATATACAATACCAAATATAAACAAACACGAAATAATTGTACCGATGGATGCAAGGGAAAACAATATATTTCTTCTGATGTTTGTAAATCCCTGTTTCAGGATATAAAAGAATGTACTAATCTTCATCTATATAACCACCTTGTTTTTCATCGCTGATAACCACACCCTTCTTCAGTGTGATTACTCTCTTTCGCATCTCATTTACGATATCCTTATTATGTGTAACTACAACAACTGTCGTTCCACGTTTATTGATATCGTCCAGCAGCTCCATAATATCCTCTGAGTTCTTCGGATCCAGGTTACCGGTTGGCTCATCGGCAAGGATGATCTCAGGATTATTTACCAAAGCTCTTGCCATGGCAACTCTCTGCTGTTCACCACCGGATAACTCCTTTGGATATGACTTGTACTTATCAGCAAGTCCTACCAGCGTCAGCATAGCAGGTACTCGTCTTCTGATATATCTTGCAGGAGTCTGTATAACTCTCTGTGCAAATGCGACATTCTCATAGATGGTACGATCCTTTAACAGTCGGAAGTTCTGGAATACAACTCCAATCTTTCTTCTGACCTTCGGGATATTCTTCTTTTTGATCGTTTTATAATTATATCCCGCTACACGGATAGAACCGGATGTCGGATCTAGTTCCTTTAATAAGAGCTTGATCAATGTCGTTTTACCAGATCCACTGCTTCCAACGATAAAGACAAACTCGCCTTTTTCTATATTGATATTAACATTCTTCAGAGCCGTCATACCACCCGGGTAGGTCATAGTAACATTCTCTAACTCTATCATAATGGTTTCCTTTCAATTTTAACTGTCTGTACTTTCTCTCTCTTTGCATTTGCAAGTATAGCAACTAAATGTGAAATATATGTGTAAATCATGCATACAATATATTACAAAGAGACCAGCTTTTACCTTTAATAATCTAACGACTCCATATACTTCATGTATTTTACAACCATCAGAGCGATCTTAAATGTGATCGCATCCTCGAATACACGAAGATCCAGGCCTGTACTCTTCTGAAGCTTATCCAGACGATAAACCAGAGTATTTCTGTGAATGTATAACTGTCTGGATGTCTCTGATACATTCAGACTGTTCTCAAAGAACTTATCAATCGTTGTAAGTGTTTCTTCGTCGAATTCATCCGGTGACTTGCCATCGAAAATCTCACGGATAAACATCTTACAAAGCGGAAGTGGAAGCTGATAGATCAGACGTCCGATTCCCAGATTGCTGTATGCAATGATATTCTGGTTCTCATAGAAGATCTTTCCTACATCCAGTGCCATCTTTGCTTCTTTATAAGAACGGGATACTTCCTTAATCTCATTTACGATCGTACCATAAGATACATGAACAGAAGACATAACCTCTGTATTCAGCATATCTACAACGACCTTTGCAATCTTATTCATATCATCATAGGACTCTGTCTGCTTTACTTCCTTTACAAGAATAATATTCTTCTCATCTACAGCAGTGATAAAATCCTTTGTCTTTGTTGAAAAGATATTACGAACCGTCTCAAGTGCATTGGTATCCTTCTCATTCTTTGTTTCAATGATAAATACGATTCTTCTGACATCTGTATCGATATGAAGCTTCTTTGCCCGGTTGTAAATATCAACAAGAAGCAGATTATCCAGCAGAAGATTCTTGATAAAGTTATCCTTATCAAAACGCTCCTTGTATGCAACTAACAGATTCTGGATCTGGAATGCTGCGATCTTACCTACCATATAGGTATCATCTGTCTCACCCTTTGCAAGTAAGATATGCTCTAACTGGTTATCGTCAAATACCTTGAAGAACTGATAATCACGGATTGCCTGACTCTCTGCCGGGGAATCCACAAATGCGAGTACAGCCTCTTCACAGTCATCGACATCCTTAAATGTTGATGCAAGTATTTTACCTTCTGTATCAAGAACACATAAATCGGTTCTTGTAATATTCTTTAATCCATCAATCGTATCCTGAAGTATCTGGTTCGATATCATATATTCTACACTCCTTATTCTTATATTCGAATTCTGTATTCTTTCCTTATCCATTCTGCCCAACGGATAAACCTCCCGGAAAGCATACGAATAACAAAATACACTACTATACCT
>ERZ1026776.1134-NODE-1134-length-15546-cov-47.219289_pt1 | contig 15546 bp, 9 predicted proteins | sample MGYA00380125_ERZ1026776 | MGnify/ENA primary metagenome ERZ1026776 (study PRJEB33269, sample SAMEA4719761) | human gut metagenome | biome: human-associated habitat; feature: organic feature; material: feces | place: Cameroon | collected 2013-10 ...
TTTTTATTGAGAAACTGTTATTTTTACCCCATTAATTTGGGGTGGGAAACTTTAGATTGTAAGCTTATATTAAAGTATATGAATATTATTGGTAATATAACTTCGGGCATTATTGCAGCGGTAGTAAGCGCAATAGTAAGCTATTGGATTTTTAAACGACAGCAATTCAATGATACAATAACCAAGGAGCGTCTCAATTTCATCAAGGATTGGAGAGAGTGCGCTGCTTGTTTTTGTGGTTTATTGGCATTGAAAAATGAATCTTTTGAGGTTGACGAATTTGAAGGGCACAAATTGGAGTACTATTATTACAAACTGCTTTTGATGTGCAACTCCACCAAACCAGAATCTTATGTGGATATTGAAGTTGTAAAACAGTTAAACCTGCTTTATCAAGCCAAAGGTAAGGTTAGTGACGCACAACTTAAGAAGTTTGTTGCTCTGATGCAAGCGAATATTTTTTTAGAGTGGAAAGGTACAGGACGTGAGAGTCAAAAAGGGCAGCTTTCTGAAGAAGAGAAGGGGAATTTAAGATTTGATAGTTTTGAAAATTATAAAAAATGGTGCTATGAAGAAGAAAGAAAAAAATAAAGAAAAACCGAAGACGGCTATGAATTTCTTAAAATATAGTTTGGTGTGTTATTGCCTGTCAGTGATCAGCATGATAGTAGGAGGAGAAATTATTGTTAATGATTCTTTTGGCTGCTGGCAGGGAAATATTGTTGTTCCTCTTTTAGCTATTATATTTCTTTTTTGGGGATTATATTTTTCTCTCCGTAGAAAAGAAAGGCATAGGGAAGAAAAAATAGAGCAATTAAAAAAGTTAAGTGTAAACCATTGTGAAAGATAAGAATTGTATGAAACGAATTGAAATTATATTTCTTTTGATAGTTACCATGTTGTTTGGTTTAAGCGTAGATAACATATTGGCGGATACCTTGGCTGATTCGGTTTCTATTGTATGTAATGCTGGAGAATTGTCGAAAAAAATAACAGGCTCTGCAAGATATACAATAAAGAAGCTCAAGATAAAAGGAGGGCTTAATGCAACGGATTTTGGCATAATTCGTATGATGGCAGGGCGTAATTGGAAAGGAGAGGTAACTCCTGGAAAATTAGAGGTATTAGATATAAGTGAAATAGTGCTTAAACCAAATAAAGATATTGGATGTAGTTATAGAGGTGATAGTTATTCTACTGATTATAGAATTCTTTCTGATTATATTTTACCAGGGAGTTTATTTGAAGCTACTACATTGAAATCTATTATTTGTCCTCCACAAATACATACCTTAAGTGGGCGTTGTTTCATAAATTGTAACAATTTGGAATCAGTTGTGGCACCAGGAGTACGCGAAATAGGACAGTATGCCTTTGAAAATTGTATAAATTTGCTTGAATTTGACAATTCTAATGACGAGACAACTTATGAAACGGTGAAGATTGGAAAGTATTGTTTTAAAGGGTGTAGTAAACTAAACAGGTTTGCATTTAAGAAATCTAAAAAAATGGATATTGGCGCATACGCCTTCTATGATTGTACTTCCTTGAAAACAATATGTATAAACGCCGATAACTTCTTGACTATTGGTGAGGCAGGTTTTAAAAATTGTGTTTCGTTAGAAAGTATACAGGGGCGTTATGTTGATTGTTTTTTAAAAAATAAAGCATTCGAAAACTGCCAAAAACTTTCAGGCTTTGCACCAAGTGTCGAAGAAGTTGGTGATTACTGTTTTGCAAATTGCGAGAAGATAGATAAACTTGCAAGTCCAGTACTAACAAATTTTCAATATGGGAAATATTCGTATTCTAACACAGGTTTTGCTGACCTTAATTTTAGGGAGAATGGAGGAGATTTGGGTGAGGGTATGTTTCAAAATTGTAAGCATTTGAAAACAATAGTAAGTTATAAGAGTATACCAAAGAACTGTTTTGATGGATGTACAAATCTTGAATTTGTGAAGATTGGCTCAGTTTCCCAAATCGGTGAGAATGCCTTTGATGAAGATATATATAAATCATGCTCTGTTCGTGTCCCTAAAGGTGAATACTACCATTATGTCAATGGTGTATATGGAAAATGGTATTTCAAGAATACCTACTCGGAAGATGTGCTTCCTAGTCCGACGATTTCTGTGGATAAAAATAATAATGTGTCCATACGCTCTTATGTGTATGATGGAACTTTGTATTATCATCCAGAAGGTTATTACCCTTCATATGCATATAGCGAACCATTTCAAGTATCAAAGAATACAGTGGTGTCGGCTTTGGTGAAGTTGGAGTATGATGACAAAGGATTTAGGTATTATGGAAATAACCCGATTGGTGGTCCAGTTACATACACAATAGATTCGTTCAAGTATAATATACCTACTATAGAAGTGAAAGACAATATGGTAACTATAACGGCAAAAGATGATTCGAATATCTATTATGCGATAAATCGGGAACCAACCTATGGTACAAATTATACAAAACATTATGTAGAACCGTTTGAAATATCTGAGCGATGTACGATATATGCTAAAGTATATATAGACGCTCGTAATTATAGTGAAACAGCAAGTTATCAAGTCAGAATACTTAAATTGTCTGCTCCAAAGATAGTATGTGAGCATAATGTGGTCACGATGTCTTCTCCAGAAGATGCGGATATCTTTTATACCGTAGATGGAACTGAGCCGAATGTGCTTTCTTCTTTATACAAAGAACCAATACGTATAGATAAAGATTTAGAAATTAGGGCGTTTGCTGTAAAAGATGAATTTGAAAGTTCTGAAAAGACAATAGCTAAATGCACTTATGAAATCGGAATACTTAAATTGTCTGCTCCAAAGATTAACTGTGAGCATAATGTTGTCACGATGTCTTCCCATGAAGATGCTGATATCTTTTATACTGTAGATGGAACAGAACCAAATGTACATTCTTCTTTATACAAAGAACCTATTCGTATAGATAAGAATTTAGAGATTAGGGCTTTTGCTGTTAAGGATGGGTATGAAAATTCGGAAGTGACAATTGTTAAATGCACTTATGTAAGTCGGACTCAGACCATAACATGGGGTGAGATGAAAGCACCTAGTGTGGGAGAAACAATAGAATTGATGGCGACTGCTTCTTCTGGTTTGAGCGTAAAGTATTCTGCTTATGCGCCGTTGTCTGCTTTTAAAGAACCGATAATAAACGTTAATAAGGCGACATTTCCACAAGAAGGTTGTTATCTTTTAGTTGCGACCCAAGAAGGCAATGAAGACTATGACATGGTTGCGGATACTTTGCAAATAAATGTTGTCTGTGATGACGATGAACTAATGTGCTTCGATGGTATTTATTATAAACTTACAGCTTCGAAGGAAGCGTTGAAAGTCGTTCGTGGTAATTTGCCTTATAAGGGGAAAGTTGTAATACCAGCTACAGTAAATGGTATGCCTGTTGTTGAAATCGAAAATAACGCAATGTATGCTTCATATTTTCTTACAGAGGTAACAATAGGTGAGAATATATCTGTTTTTGGAAGTGAGGCGATTGGGGCTTGTCCAAACTTGCATACAATCGTTTTGCCAGCCAATGCTGCTTTACGACTACCTTCTTATTGCTTTAATTGTGATGATAAAGTTAGAGAAATCCATTGCTTGTCGGAAGATCCATATGTAGTAGCTGAGAGCGTATTTAATGGATTTCTAGATTATGAAAAGTGTGTACTTTATGTACCAGTAGGCTGTAGAAATAAATACATTCAAGCTCCATTCTGGAAGAATTTTACACATATAGAAGAGAGTACTCCAATCATAGTTCGTGCGAAGAGTTACAGCCGTCAGTATGGTGATGAGAATCCTGTGTTCGAGTTTGAGACCGAGGGTACCGCATTGGATGGTACTCCGGAGATAGTTTGCTCCGCAGCCATCAACACTCCTGTTGGTACCTACACCATCGAGGTGAAGCAAGGAAGTGTCAAGAACTATAACGTCCATTTCGAGAATGGTACGCTGACAGTTACCAAAGTTCCATTGACCATCTTCGCAGGTAATTATACGAAGAAACAGGGTGATGCGATGCCAGTGTTCAAGGCAAGCTATGTTGGTTTCAAGAATGGTGAGGATGAATCTGTCTTGAGGAAGCAACCTGCCTTCTCTTGCGAAGCGAATGAAACAAGTGCTCCTGCTGACTATGCCGTGACAGTTAGCGATGCAGAGGCGGAGAACTATGATATTAGTTACGAGCAAGGTCGCTTGACCGTAACCGATGCTGATGCTGTAGTCGTTCGTGCGAAGAGTTATAGTCGTGTTTATGGCGATGCTAATCCTGTGTTCGAGTTCGAGACCGAGGGTACAGTATTGGATGGAACTCCTGAGATAGTCTGCTCTGCCGACAAGTCATCCCAGGTTGGAAGCTATACCATCGAGGTTCGTCAAGGTAGTATCAAAAACTACAATGTTCACTTCGAAAATGGTTCTTTGGCTATTACCAAGGCTCCATTGACTATTTCTGCTGGTAACTATACCAAGAAGCAAGGCGATGCCATGCCAGAGTTCAAGGCAAACTACACAGGTTTCAAGAATGGTGAGGACGAGTCTGTTTTGACCAAGCGACCTACTTTTGAGACAACTGCTACGGTGGAAAGTGCTCCTGGTGAATATCCTATTACCGTGTCTGGTGTAGATGCTGATAATTATGAAGTGAAGAGCTACATAACTGGTACACTCACAGTTCTAAAGAGGGAGTTAAAGAAGCAAACTATCACTTGGGACCAAGAGATAAAAGCCAAGGTTGGTTCTACGATAGAAATGAATGCAACCGCATCTTCAGGTCTTCCTGTAAGATATTCGTACGCTCAGGCACCAAGAGTAGAAAGTGCTTATCGTGTTCCTCAAATAGAAGGCAATAACATAACATTCCCAGAAGAGGGTACTTATATGTTGGTTGCTATTCAAGACGGAAATAATGAATATGCGGCAGCTACGGACACATTGGATGTCTGTGCAATCAGTGACGATGAGGGCTTGATGTATATTGATGGTATCTACTATAAATATACCGACGATGGCTCTGCGCTAAAGGTGGTAAGGGGCTACAAACCTTATCGAGGAAAAGTGGAAATTCCTGCAACCGTTAATGGCCTTCCTGTGACAGAGGTTGATGGGCAAGCTATGTATGCTTGCTATTATCTGAACGAAGTGGTGATAGGCGATAACGTTGCAATTTGTGGGCATGAGGCTTTTGGAGCAAGTCGAAATTTGCAAAAAGTTACTTTGCCTGCCAATCAAGCGGAATTAAGACTGCAATATATATTTAATTGTGATGATGGAATTAAGGAAATCCATTGTCGTTCATCTGTTCCATATCTTGCAGATGAAAGTCTTTTTAATGGATTTGTCAATTATGATAATTGCATCCTTTATGTTCCTGTTGGCACCAAGCAATCTTATGCCAATGCTGAGGTATGGAAATGCTTTACGCACATTGTGGAGGAAGAGGTCGCAACAGAAATTTTAAATGTATGTGTGTCTAGTGCCAAGGGAACATGGTATACTCTGCAAGGTGCTAAGTTGTTTGGTAAGCCTCGTCTACCAGGAGTGTATATTCATGATGGCAAAAAGATGATCGTGCGATAAATCCAATAAAAAGTTGTGGATGTATTACGATACGATGTAGTATATCCACGCTTTATTTTGCTTATCAAGACAGTTTAATTCGATATAAATGATTTTTAGTAATGGTTTTCGATGTTTCCCTTGATTTATGAGAGGATGATGAAAACTCATACTATGGTTGGGGATTAATATGAATATACAAAACGAATAAAAAATAAGATAATGAAACATTTGTTACTTTTTAAAGCGTGGTTGCTATTTTTGTTTTGGGTTCTTCCTGTAGAAATACATTCGGCAACTACAATGGAGGATACTAATTTTTCTTATAGCTATTGTCTAGGAGGGGTTCAGATAACAAAATTTCATGGTTCGTATAATGAGTATAGAATAATAACTATTCCTGAAACTTTTCGTGGACAAAAAGTTGTAAAAATTGGAAATTTTGCATTTCAGAACGCCTCATTCGCAAGAGTAGTGAGGATTCCGAAATTTGTCAAGGAAATAGGCTTCAGAGCTTTTTATGCTTTGTCTGATTTAGAGGAAATTAAGTTTTATGATGCTATTTATTATGGAAGTGAAGCATATAAGACGGAATTGAAATATGTAGGCGGTGAGTGTTTTATGAATTGTTATAAATTGAGAGGGTTTACCGCAGATAAAGTTGATTCTATTGCAGAACATGCCTTTTCTGGTTGTTTAGATTTAAAAAAGATAGATATTAAAGAAGGTAGTATTATAGGGTCTCATGCCTTTTATGAATGCTATTCTTTAGAGAATTTGTTTTTGGGTGATTCCTTTGAGACGATTGGGGAAAATGCATTTGCAAAATGTTTAAGCTTGAAAAACTTTTCTATTCCTGCTTCTGTAAAACAGATAAGGAAAAATACTTTTAATGGTTGCGAGAAATTGTCTCTCTTAGTGTTTAGAGATGGTATGGATGATGTGCAAGTTGATGAATCTGTAACAGATGGAAAAAACGAAGGTATATTTACCTCATGTCCATTAGATAGTGTATATATTGGTAGAAATATTAAGAGTTTAGGATTGTCTCCTTTTTATAGAAATCAACATATAAAAAGTATAGAATTTGGTAATTCTGTTACACAAGTTCCACAACATTTGTTTGAGGAAAATGAAGAAATAATATCAGTAAAAGTTCCGTGGAAGTTGCCCAATGTAGTAGATGAATCTGTCTTTTCTTATACGACTTTTATGGATGCGACATTAGTTGTACCATTGGGAACTAAAAGTATATATAAAAGTGTGCATAGTTGGAGTGATTTTCAACATATAGATGATGGAAGTCGATTACCGCAAAGTATTGTTTGGAAAGTTGAAACTACAAGTTGGACAATAGGAGATGAATTAGTTCTAAATGCCTCTTCGGATTCCAATTTAAAGGTGGATTATAAAATTAAAACAGGAGGTGAATGTGCAAGAATTATAAAATTGGATGGTGTTGAAAAGTTATGCTTTATAAAGGCAGGACAAGTGGAAGTTGAGGCTTTCCAATCTGGAAATTCAGTTTATTCGTCAGCCACCCCCATTTCTATAACTTTTGAAGTTTTGCGAAAGAAGCAAAGTATTAAATGGAATACTAATACTAAAGTTCTTGTGGATTCAACGTTAGAACTTACAGCTGAAGCTTCTTCTGGATTGCCGATTTCGTATGAAATCATAGAGGGAAGCAAATATGCTCAGATAAAAAAATACCATAATGCTTTTTTGTTGAAAGGTGTTTGTGCAGGAAAGGTGCTAGTAACGGCAAATCAAGCTGGTGACGATTCTTTTAGTGAGGCTACTTCTGTGACAATGAGTTTTGAAGTAGTTGATGACAATGTGACAATCCGTGCAAAAAGCTATACCCGAATTTATGGTAAGCAAAATCCAAAACTAGAATTTGTGACCGATGGAGCTGTTTTGGATGGTATACCTGAAATTACTTGTTCGGCAGATGTCGATTCTCCTGTTGGCTCTTATATTATTGAGGTAAGACAAGGAACGGTCAAAAATAGTAAAGTACACTTAGAAAATGGTACATTGCAGATAACGAAAGCTCCATTGACGATAACTGCTGATAATTACACTATTACGCAAGGAGATAAACTTCCTGAGTTTACGGCAAGTTACAGTGGTTTCAAGAATGGCGAGAATGTGTCTGTTTTGACCAAGCAACCAGTCTTCTCTTGTGATGCAAATGAAGCAAGTGCTCCAGGTGAATATCCTATTACCGTATATGGTGTAGAAGCTGATAATTATGAGGTGAAGAGCTATATAGCTGGTACACTCACAGTTCTAAAGAGGGAGTTAAAGAAGCAAACAATCACTTGGGACCAAGAGATAAAAGCTAAGGTTGGTTCTACGATAGAAATGAATGCAACCGCATCTTCAGGTCTTCCTGTAAGATATTCGTACGCTCAGGCACCAAGAGTAGAAAGTGCTTATCGTGTTCCTCAAATAGAAGGCAATAACATAACATTCCCAGAAGAGGGTACTTATATGTTGGTTGCTATTCAAGACGGAAATAATGAATATGCGGCAGCTACGGACACATTGGATGTCTGTGCAATCAGTGACGATGAGGGCTTGATGTATATTGATGGTATCTACTATAAATATACTGATGATGGTTCTGCGCTAAAGGTGGTAAGGGGCTACAATCCTTATCGAGGAAAAGTGGAAATACCTGCAACCGTTAATGGTCTTCCTGTGACAGAAGTTGACGGGTTGGCTATGTATGCCTGCTATTACCTGAAAGAACTCGTTATCGGTGACAATGTGAAGAAATGCGGACATGAGGCTTTTGGAGCAAGTATAAACTTATGTAATGTCACATTGCCTGTTGCTGATGTTGAGTTTACACATAATTGGATGTTTAACTGTGATAGAGGAATTCGGGAGATACATTGCCGTTCGTCTATTCCTTATGTTGTCGAAGAGGGCATTTTTAATGGTGCTGTTGATTACGACAAGTGTATTCTCTATGTTCCTGTTGGCACCAAGCAAGCTTACAGGAATGCTGAGGTATGGAAATACTTTACTCACATTGTGGAGGAAAATGTTTCTACGAGTATTTCTAATATAAATGTGGAAAAGAAGGGTGTATGGTACACGTTACAAGGTGTTAAGCTATTTGTTAAGCCAAATATTCCTGGTGTATATATTCATAATGGGAAAAAGATTATTGTAAGATAAATGTAATGTAAGCGGTGGGCGTATTATGGTATTCTGTAGTACACCCACCTTTTTTGCTATAGTAGTAATAGCCCAAGTATGTTTTTTTTGGTTTGGATATGCATCGAAGCAGAGTTCTTTTTGGTTTGGAAATGCAATGAAAATGATAATTTTTGGTTTGGATATGCATCTAAAAAATGGAATTTTTGGTTTGGAAATGCTTGATTTTGCTTATTTTCGTTTGGACTTTTGAAAATAAGATGTATCTTTGCAGCATGATCCTTTAAATACTTTTGCTCTTTTAGAAAAATATGCATTATTGGCTGAAAGGAATATGGAATTTAGCCAATAATGTTTAAAAATATGTATTATTGGCTTAAAGCTGTGTAAGATTTAGCCAATAATTGCTTTTTCTTGCTATCTTTATACTTTATCTCTGCCTTGGAGCACTTCTGGAATGGATGGGCTTCGGCACGTCGAGACATCGTTCTCATAGTATGCGGCTCTGCCACTTCCTGGATGATGGACAAGTTTATCAGCAGTTATGGTCTTCAGCGCAATATGTATTCGGGCATTGCCCAGAACGAAGTGGTGCTTGATGATTTGTTTTAAGCACCATCTTGTTCTGGTGAATGATTCCTCTGTAGGATTCATTATGGGTTCCAGAGTTGAACATCCATAATTTTGTTGCCACTATTTTTGGGGTGTCACTTGGTACTGATGGACACTTTTAAGGACGACTTTTCGTGATTCTTTACACTTTTAAGGACGACTTTTTGTGGTTTTATACATTTTTAAGGACGACTTTCTGTGCTCTTTGAAATAAAAAATGTATCTTTGCAATCTGAAATATCAAATAATCAGATAGTTATGAAGAGAAATGCCATCAAATACCTCTATCAATGGAAAGCAAGCAACGACCGAAAGCCGTTGATTATGCTTGGAGCACGCCAAGTTGGCAAAACCTGGCTGATGCAGGAATTTGCCAAAGAGGCCTATCCCCGTAGTGCGTATGTGAACTTTGAAGATAATGAAATGCTCCGGGAAGTTTTTGCTCATGACTTTGATATCCCCCGCATTATTAATAGCATACAATGGAGTACAGGAGTTTCTATAGACGAAAATACGCTTATCATTCTTGATGAGATACAAGAAGCACCCAGGGGTATCACCGCATTAAAGTATTTTGCAGAAAAAGCACCTCAATATCATGTCGTAGCTGCAGGTTCATTGCTCGGAATAGCAATGCATCAGAATGACTCTTTTCCTGTAGGTAAGGTAGATTTCATGCATTTATATCCCCTTACATTCTTTGAATTCCTGGATGCAGTAGGTGAAAGCCGTATGGTGGAACTGCTCATGTCAAAGGATTGGAATATGATAACCATGTTCCGGAATAAATTCGAAGAATGCCTGCGACAGTATTATCTGGTAGGGGGAATGCCGGCTGTAGTCCAGTCTTTTGCCAGTGAGGGGAATCTGTCTAAAGTCAGAAGCATTCAAAAAGGAATCCTTGAAGCGTATGAGCGTGATTTTTCCAAACATGCCCCGGCTATAGAAGTTCCACGTATCCGAATGGTATGGAAATCCATTCCATCCCAACTCGCTAAGGAAAACAAGAAATTCATCTATGGTGCCGTGAAGGAAGGAGCCAGAGCAAAGGATTTTGAGCTCGCCATCGAATGGCTGAAAGATGCAGGGCTGATTTATAAGGTAAACCGCTGCAAGAAAGCCCTGTTGCCATTGGCTGCATACGAGGATTTCTCTGCTTTCAAGTTATTCCTGTCTGATGTCGGACTGATGGGAGCCATGAGCAATATTCCTGCCCAAAGTTTACTGGAAGGAAATATGCTGTTTTCTGATTTTAAAGGGGCGCTGACTGAACAGTATGTCCTGCAGCAACTAAAGGAGAAATCTTCCCTGTCTATCTATTATTGGTCGGCGGAAAATTCACGTGGTGAAATAGATTTCCTGGTACAGGATGAGGAAAAAATCATTCCGATAGAAGTAAAGGCTCAAGAGAATTTGCAGGCTAAGAGTCTGAGGGTGTTTGTAGAGCGCAATCCGGGACTAAAAGGTATGCGCCTATCTATGTCACCTTATAGAGAGCAGGATTGGCTTGCTAATTATCCTTTATATTCTGTATCTGGAATATTCGGCTAATTATATAGGTATAGTATGCAGATAATCTGCGCTAACTTGCTTTTTTATACCCTTTTTTGGGGGGTGGATATGCATCGTTTCGACTTTATTCAAATAGACTATCCATAGTAACCTCTTTTTGTACAATGCCACTATGCTTGCCATAAGCAACACCATAGGTGGTAATCATAGTGAGGTGAATGGTTTGCTTGGGAGAAAGAGTGGCTTTAAGTGCTTCTATGCGATGGCGCAAGCGTATTTCCTCTTCCTTGCTGATGGTGTAAGGGGAACTGGCAAACTTCATTTCACATAAGTTCACCACATTGTCGTTTCTGATAATCAAGAGGTCTATTTGAGTGCCATCTTGATTTTCGTCTCCTCTTACATTCCAAGCTGAGAGTGATGATTTGACGCCACCGATTTCCAAGGCTCGTTTGATTTGCTGGATGTGTTGCCAGCAAACTTCCTCGAAGGCAACACCATGCCATGCCTTCAAGATGTCGGAAGTCATATTATCACTGATGAATCCTGCATCCTTGCTGTTTTCTTCTACATATTTTAGCCAGAATAGACAGAAGTTGTCTATCAGTTTGTAACAGATTGTACTTTTCGGCATACCATATGGGGAATAACATGTAATGAAATCGCTTTCAACCAAAGCTGCTAAAGTCTTGCTCAAGCCACCACCTAAAGGCAATCCTGTAGCTTTGCTGATTTCTTCTCGGGTAAACCCACTGTGCCGAGTTGCCAATAAGCGTACAACCTTTTTGCTATCTTCTGGATTATTGAAGATAGCAGCAAATAATCGGTTGAACTCATCCTTTAGTCTCGGTTTGTTACCAAAGAGAATCTTGTCTGTATTCTGTTCAAAACTCAATCCTTTTTGGAAGTAGCTAATATAATAAGGTATTCCACCGAAAACCATGTAACTTTGCAATATGTCATACTGGCTCATCTGTATATTGGCATGTTCAAAGTACATGGCACATTCTTTCAATGTGAAAGGGGACAGTTTGATTTCTGCAGTTAAGCGTCCATATAGCCCACCCTTGTTTTTAGAGAGATTGCTAAGAATCCAAGAGGTTGCGCTACCGCAAACGATTAACATGATATTGTCCCTGCCACTACACCAGCCATTCCAAAAGTTCTCAAAGGCTGGAAGGAAACCGGAGCGTGGGGTATCCATCCAAGGTAACTCGTCTATGAATACTACTTGCCGCTCACCATTGTCAAGATTCTGCAAGAGTTGTTCGAGTAGGAAAAATGCCTCCATCCATGTTTTGGGTGCTTTGTATCCTTCCAGGCCTTGGTTGAGCAAGGCGTAATAGAAACTTTCCAATTGAGTCTTCATGCGACTTTTTTCATTGTCTTGGTCAACTGGTGATACGCCTGTATGCTGAAAGGTAATGCGTCCTTTCAGTGCTTGTTTGATAAGAAAAGTCTTGCCAACACGTCGGCGTCCATATATGGCAACGAACTCGGGACGGTCGCTATGGTACAACTTTTCAAGTTCTGCGATTTCTTCTTTTCTTCCTACAATCATACTATATCTTTTGTTTAAAGTTGCCGCAAAGATACAAAAAAGAATTGTTTCGGCAAAATATACTATAGCTTATTCTGCCGATTTTATGTGTTTTTTATATAAATCCACTTCCTCCACGTATTTTACAAGTGAGTCCTTGCCATTAAGCAGATAGAAATCCACACGAACCACGTGGTCGATGTCTGCATTTCCCTTTACTTTTACGTGCCGGGTCTTACTATATAATAAGGTGTCACGACGGGAAGGGTAGGAGACAAGCTGAATCTGGTCTTTGGTGGAACCGCTTCCTACATAATATATGCCTACACTATCCTTGCTTGCTTTTATGGCTGCTATCTTCGCCATCTTCTTGGCATGAGCGGCAGTTGTGTCCTCTGGATAAAATTCGCTGGCAGCTACCGTGTCGCCATCATGCTGGTCGGGAGCATACTTGCAACTTGTATTTGTTGTTGTGATAAAGGCGGTGGCAGTTAGGACTGCTACAAAGTATAAAATCTTCTTCATCTCATTTTTTATTTCTAATTTGCCGCAAAGGTATAAAAAATAAGAAAATCGGCAAAATAAACGTTTGCTTATTTTGCCGATTTTATATGTATTTATGAGTTTTGGGCAATTTACATCTCTACGATTACCTCGTGTTTGCCTGCTTGACAAGGGATGACGCAGCCCTCAATAGGTTTGCCATCTACGATGATTTGCTTCACTCCCTTCTCCTTGCCCTCTGGGTTTTTCACGGTAATATGATACTCGCCGCCACGGAACTTGGCATCCTTATAGAAAGAATAACCACCTGCTGTATTGGAGATGAGCGAGAAGAAATCCTCGTTGCCCAAATAGTTGATCCAAGGCCATGGGGTCTTAGGGTCTGTAATCACGTACTCGCGATTGGCGTCATCAAAATGACCATACTTTTTCTCTGCCATTGTCTTTTTAGTATTTATATTGTTGTTTATTCTTGTTTTGAAGTGTTGATTCAGTATTCTTATTACTTAATTTAGTATTATATAATGAATGTTTAATTTAGTAAATAACATTATTTTGGTGCAAAGATAGCAAAAACTTTCAGTTATAAGGTTAGATAACGGATATTTTTTGTATTTTTGCAATTAGAATAGGTTAGAAATCTGACAATTGTTAACATAATGTGCACTTGGCTTATGAAAAGAAACATTATAACACTTATCATAGCTGTGTTTGCCATGATGCAAACTACGGCTCAAACTTATGACAACTTGTGGAAGCAAGCTGACATCATCGCTCAGAAGGACCAGCCGAAGAGCGAAATTGGGGTGATGCAGAAAATCATCTCCAAGGCTTCTGCGGCTAAAGACTACGGTCAGCTGCTGGCGGCTGAGATGAGGCAGGTGATACTCTGGAAAGAGATTTCTGCAGACTCACTGACGCCGAATGTGAAGCGGATGGAGGCTGAAGCTTTGAAGACAAATGACCCGATGCTGAAAGCGGTGAGATATGCTGTGCTCGGCAAGGTGTATCATGATAATCCGTATGGAATAGAAGTGGATGAGGCTTCTTTGGAACAAAGAGAGGATGCGTCTTATTATCAAAGTCAGCGAAAGGTGAACATGAAGAAGAGCCGCGAGTTCTTCAAGAAAGCGATGGCGCACCCAGAGCTTCTTGCCAAGCATACTTCTACTGAGTATGTGCCGCTGACCCTGAAAGGTGTGGACGGCAGTTCCTTCAAGAATGATTTGCTTCATCTCATCGGTTTTGAGGCAGACTGCAAGGCTTCGTACCGTCTGATGTACACCTATTATAATAAGGTGGGAAATCGGGGTGCGGCTTGTCTCTGTGCCTACAAGCTTATCGAGAAATACCGTCAGGATGATGTAAGAGAGGTAAAGAAATCGAAGTATCTCAGAACCATCGACTCGCTCATCCATGTATATCAGGATATTCCAGAGGCTGGTGAACTTGCTGTGGAGCATTTCCGCTTCATGGAAGGTGCTACCGATGCCAAACCGCAGGATAAGCTCAACTATATCAACTATGCTTTGAGCCACTGGGGTGGATGGTCGAGAATGAATGTGCTTAGAAATGCACAGAAAAGACTCACCGAACCGATGTTCTCAGTGGAGGATATGCCTTTGGTGCTGCGCCCTACAGAAAAGAAGTGGGTGCATCTGAATGTGCGCAATCTTCAGAACTTGAAAATCAGCATCTCCCGCCTCAATATTACGGCAGATAACGATTATAATGCGCAGGATGAGGCTATCTATAAGATGCTCCTGAAGAAGACTACGAAGCTGCATCAGAAGGATTTCAGCCGCAACTACTACGGTCGGCCGGATTATGAAACGGTGAAGGATTCCATCGAAATCGGTGGCAATCTGCCGCTGGGTGCCTATCTGATGGAGGTGACTTCGGATAATACCGGCATCGCTCCGCAGCGAGAACTCTTCTATGTCAGCAATCTGGCGGTGATGATCCAGCAGTTGCCGGATGATAAACATCGCTATGTGGTGGTGAATGCTACAGATGGGCAGCCTATCGCTGGGGCGAAGATAGAACTCTACGACCAGCGGTATGATTTCAAGACGAAGAAGGACAAGCGAATAGTTCATGCCCGCTTGACAACAGATGAGAACGGTGAGGCTTACTTCAAGAATGTGGATGGAGAGGTATTGGTTTCTACCAACAATGACAAGTTTACGCCAGCCAAGTACATCTATCTCAGCCGTACCCGCTATTATGAGAAGAAGGATAATGAGACTAAATATCAGGTTTATACCGACCGTGCTCTCTATCGCCCGGGGCAGAAGGTACATGCCTCAGCCATTTTCTATACTGTCAAGAAGGGGTTGGATGCCAGCGTGCCAGGAAAGAGTATGGAACTGAAGTTTGTCCTGAGTGATGCCAACTGGAATCAGGTGGCAGAACAGAAGGTTACGACCGATGAATATGGTACGGCTTCGGTAGATTTCGAACTCCCGAAGGAGGGAAAGACAGGACTGTATTCCATTTCCGTGAATGGTACAGCAAGCGAATATTTCAGAGTTGAGGAGTACAAGCGTCCTACCTTCGAGATTACCTTCCCGAAGGTGAACGAGAAATATAACTGGGGCGACACCG
>ERZ1026776.1140-NODE-1140-length-15524-cov-4.241709_pt1 | contig 15524 bp, 8 predicted proteins | sample MGYA00380125_ERZ1026776 | MGnify/ENA primary metagenome ERZ1026776 (study PRJEB33269, sample SAMEA4719761) | human gut metagenome | biome: human-associated habitat; feature: organic feature; material: feces | place: Cameroon | collected 2013-10 ...
GCTCGGAGATGTGTATAAGAGACAGCATCCAATCCATACCATTCTTAGCAAACAAAGGCATCAATGACTGAGTCAGCTCTTCTACTGTTTCATTAAATGCTTCAGATGGAGTATGACCGTTTTCACGCAAAACCTCATACTGAGCCAGCAGCAGTCCTTGTATAGCTCCCATCAGCGAACCGCGTTCGCCTGTAAGGTCAGAAGTAGCTTCACGAACGAAAGTAGTCTCAAACAAATATCCTGAACCAACTCCAATACCTAATGCAATGGTTCTCTCCATAGCTCTTCCGGTAGTATCCTGATAGATAGCGTATGAAGAGTTCAGTCCACGGCCTTCAAGGAACATCGTACGAAGTGAAGTGCCCGATCCCTTGGGAGCAACCATGATCACATCGATATCTTTCGGTGGAACGACACCGGTACGGTCACTCCAGGTGATTGCAAAACCATGAGAGAAGTAGAGCGCTTTTCCGGCAGTCAGGTAAGGTTTGATAGTAGGCCATACAGACATTACGGCAGCATCTGACAACAGACACATCACAATAGTACCTTTCTCGCAAGCCTCTTCGATGCCGAACAGTGTTTCACCCGGAACCCAGCCGTCTGCCACTGCTTTTTCATATGTTTTTCCCGGACGCTGACCAACGATCACATTGAAACCGTTATCACGCAAATTCAGTGACTGACCCGGTCCCTGCACACCGTAACCGATAACAGCGATTGTTTCATTTTTCAATACTTCACGAGCTTTTTCCAAAGGAAATTCTTCACGGGTTACTACATTCTCCGTAACACCGCCAAAATTCAATTGTGCCATTTTTCTTTTTTGTTTTAAAAGTCCTGCTCCATCTTATTTAGGAAGCAAAACCGATTATTAATAATTAAACTTATATTCTTTATTTATTATAGTGCAAACCGCCAGCCTACATTAAGCTGCACCACACTATTGTTTGCTTTCGGATTAGAATTACTTGCCCACGATTTATTCACATTAATCAATCCGATATTATAGTTAAGAGAAACCAGCAAGCCACGCTCAAACTGATATCCGGCGCCAAGTCCCACACCACAATCAAACGTACGAATCACGTTCATACCTATGACTGTGGTCGCATGATCGGAAGATGCTTTATTCTCTGAGTTCACATTAAAACTAAACTGCGGACCTCCGAATAGATACAATCCTTTATATATGAATTCTTTCGCATATACCGGGATGTTTATATAATCCAACTTGTCTGTATAAGAAACCCCATTACCGTTATATTTACTTCCCTGCATTGAGTAGTATACTCCTGCTTCTATTCCGAACCGTTCAGTCAGCATCACATCGCCACCCAATCCCACATTAAGTCCGGGACGTACTTTAGAATCCACTTCTCCGGTAGTGTTGGCCAAGTTCAAACCAACTTTAGGAATCAAATGAAACTGCTGGGCACCCACCCGGCAAGAAACAAAAAGCAGTAAAAGAAAAACTATTTTTTTCATCCTATTATATTTTAAACTATACAAACTTCACTTTTGCGCGGCAAACCACTTCACAATCGTTTTTCTTTATCTCTACGTGATACTCATCTTCGTTCACCTCTTCTTCAAAGAAAGAAAGTTCGTCACCGTAATAACTCTCTGCCACATAGGCCATTTCAAACCTCTGAATTTGTTTCCTCATATATAATTGAATGGGGAATAAATCCAAGATATGCTCTATATAACGAATACTGTTCACATGGCCATTGATATCAATATCACTATACTTAGCGGTCAACTTAGCAGAAGGCTTGTCTGTTGTCACTTTGATGCGCGAAGGTTTCTCAATGGGGCAAGGTTCGTCACATACATAATCCACGATACTGCCGCCATGCAATGTCAGCAAATCGGCAGGTTTACGGGTATTCAGATTAATCATCGCCCATACCGAACGGGCATACCCGATCTTCTTGCCATCTTTGTTCAGAATAGCAAAATTACGGTCTGTAAAAAGACGGTATACATTCTCCACCCACGTCTGTACGGTAAACTCTTCATATTGATAAGGCATCTCTTCCAGATCGATGGCCAGACGGGACAGTACCCAGGTATAATTGTCTTCATTCAATGTAGCAATCCCGAACCCACGTTCACTGGCATGAAAACCGGCACAATTTAACAGATGATTACCGAGCACCCCCATTGTCAAACGCCCCTTGAAGTCGACATGAAAAGGTTCCGCAATAAACTTATAACTTCCTATCTTATTCGCATCACTCATCTATTTTTCCTCTCCTTTGCTTAAGTTATATTTGGTTTCACGATCTGCCAGAAATTCGTTCACGCGTTCAAAACAACTGGTAGTGATGGCCACCCGCCCCGAACGTACAAACTGCAACACACAGTTCAATGCGCTCAATTCTTCGTAGAGGGAAGTAATTTCCTCACTGATTCCATTTTTCTCGACAATGGCAAATACCGGATTAACTTCTACAATCCGTGCGTTATAACGACGGATCACTTTCGACGCCTCCGGTTGTGACTGAAATTCCGGCATAGACACTTTGTAAAGTGCTATTTCATGGAAATAAATTTCATCTTCAGTGAAATAATGCGCCTGAAGCACGTCTATTTTCTTCTCAATCTGCTTGACAACCTTCTCAATCGTATCCTTGTCAGTCCAGGCTGTAATGGTGTACTTATGTACCCCCTTGATGGAAGAAGCCGAAACATTCAGACTTTCTATATTAATCTGCCGACGGGTAAATACCGCCGTAACCTGATTCAACAATCCGGCAAAGTTCTCTGAATGAACAATTAACGTATATAATGTTTTATCCATAACCTCTAAATTATTAGCATTCCAACAACATCTGATTAACCGAACCTCCCGGAGGAGTCATCGGCAATACATTCCCCTCTTCAATCACACAGGCTTCCAACAGGAACGGACCCTCTGTCGCAATCATTTCCTCTATCGCATCAGCCAGTTCTTCACGGGTGAAAACCCTTTTGGCCGGTATATCGTAAGCAGAAGCAATCTTGATATAATCAGGATTCAACATGGGTGTAAACGAATATTTACGGTTAAAAAACATTGCCTGCCATTGGCGTACATTTCCCAGAAAATTATTATTCAATACGATGATTTTAACCGGTGCCTTCTGTTCCATAATGGTTCCCAGCTCCTGAATGTTCATTTGCAAACCACCGTCACCCATAAATACACAAACCGTACGGTCCGGTCGGCCAAAAGTAGCACCGATAGCGGCAGGAAGCCCGAATCCCATAGTGCCGAGCCCTCCGGAGGTAATAATGCTACGATCCTTTGAGTATTTAAAGTATCGGGCAGACATCATCTGGTTCTGCCCTACATCAGTTACCAATACTGCTTCATGATTCGTTGCATCGCTTACTGCACGCACCACTTCTCCCATTGAAAGCGTATCGCCCATCGGGTGCAATTCCGGACGGATCACCTTTTCTTCTTCCACCTGTTCATAAGGCAGGAAACTATCCAGCCACTCTTTATGCTCATTGGGTTGAAGCAATGCCGTTACCGTGGCAAGTGTTTCTTTACAGTCACCCAATACTGCTACATCCGCATGTACATTCTTATTCACCTCAGCCGGATCAATATCAAAATGAATCACTTTAGCCTGTTTAGCATAGGTGGCTAAATTGCCGGTCACACGGTCGTCAAAACGCATACCGACAGCGATCAAGACATCACATTTATTGGTGTTCATGTTCGGTCCGAGATTACCATGCATTCCCAACATACCTTTATTCAGAGGGTGTTCAGTCGGTAAGGCCGACAGTCCCAGCAGCGTACATCCGGCAGGCATGCCTGCTTTTTCGATAAAAGCACGCAGTTCCTGCTGGGCATTGCCCAACTCCACACCCTGACCTACCAATACCAAGGGCCGTTCCGCACCGTTAATTAATTCGGCAGCTACTTTCACAGCCTCCGGATCGGTCTCGGGTACAGGCACATAGCTGCGTATAAAATCAAGCTTTGCAGGAGAATATTCCGCCTTCTCCACCTGAGCATTTTTTGCAAAGTCAAGCACTACCGGTCCCGGGCGTCCGCTTTTGGCAATATAAAAAGCACGGGCCACTGCCCACGGAACATCTTCGGCACGGCGAATCTGATAACTCCACTTCGTGATCGGTTGTGTAATACCTACCAGGTCGACTTCCTGAAAAGCATCCGTACCGAGAAAAGCCGTTCCCACCTGTCCGGCAATCACCACAATCGGTGTACTGTCAATCATCGCATCCGCAATACCGGTAATGGTATTAGTAGCTCCGGGGCCACTTGTCACCAGACAAACCCCTACTTCACCCGAAGCACGGGCAAACCCCTGAGCAGCATGTGCCGCTCCCTGTTCATGGCGAACCAAAATGTGATTCAAAGTCTCCCTATGGTCATATAAGGCATCGAATACCGGCATGATGGAACCTCCGGGATAACCAAAGATCGTCTTTACACCATGATATTCCAAAGAACGCATTAATGCTTCACCGCCTGAAATTATATCTTTACTCATGTACTAAAATTTACAATTTAACGATTTATGATTTCGATTGAAACAACCCCATAGTTAATCAATCAGTCTCACCGCCCCTTTATCGGCAGAGCTTACCATGCTGGCATACGCTTTAAGGCTCTTAGGCACATAGCGTTCACGAGTGACCGGAGTCATCGGACGTGCAGCCAGTTCTTCATCGGTCAGTCGCACGTTGATAGTCCGTTCGGGGATATTGATTTCGATGATATCACCATCCTTGATCTTCCCGATATTACCTCCGGCGGCCGCTTCGGGAGAGATATGACCAATGCTGAGTCCCGATGTACCGCCACTGAAACGGCCGTCGGTAATCAGCGCACACTCCTTGCCCAAATGGCGCGATTTAATATAAGAGGTGGGATAAAGCATCTCCTGCATACCGGGACCTCCTTTCGGACCCTCGTGCGTGATGACGACTACATCTCCGCTGACAACTTTTCCTCCGAGTATCCCATTGCAGGCGGCTTCCTGTGAATCGAATACCTTTGCCGGACCGGTAAACTTCCAGATACTTTCGTCCACACCGGCTGTTTTCACCACACAACCATCCTGAGCTATATTTCCTTTCAGTACGGCCAGTCCTCCGTCTTTGCTATATGCATGTTCCATATCGCGAATGCACCCTTCGGCACGATCCGTATCCAGTTCTTTGTAATAGACGTCCTGAGAGCCGAGCACCAGATTGAACTTCCCGGCAGCCGCACTCTTATACTTCTTAATAGCCTCTTCACATACGTTCGGGCTTGTTATATCATATTTATCAATTGCTTCACCCAATGTCATCCCATCGATACGGGCCACGGATGTATCTATCAATCCGGCTTTGGCAAGTTGTCCCATAATCCCCATGATACCTCCGGCACGATTCACATCCTGAATGTGATACTTCTGAGTGTTCGGCGCTACCTTGCACAGGCACGGGCTTTTGCGCGACAACATATCGATATCATCCATTTTAAAGTCCGCTCCTGCTTCATGAGCTATCGCCAGCAGGTGGAGTACCGTATTGGTAGATCCCCCCATCGCAATATCCAGTGTCATGGCATTCAGGAATGCCTCACGGGTGGCAATGCTCCGGGGAAGCACACTCTCATCACCGTCCCGATAATATTTATAGGTATTTTCCACAATCAGTTTCGCAGCATCTTTGAACAATTGGGTACGGTTGGCATGAGTTGCCACAATCGTTCCGTTTCCGGGGAGTGCCAGACCGATCGCTTCGTTGAGGCAGTTCATCGAGTTGGCAGTAAACATCCCCGAACAGCACCCGCAAGTGGGACAGGCCCGGTTCTCAATTTTGGAAACTTCTTCATCGCTCACACTTTCGTCGGCCGACTTAATCATCGCGTCAATCAGGTCCAAATGCTGCCCGTCCAATTCACCGGCTTCCATCGGGCCTCCGGATACAAATACAGTAGGAATATTCAGCCTCATAGCCGCCATCAACATTCCCGGAGTGATTTTGTCACAATTGCTGATACATACCATGGCATCCGCTTTATGGGCATTCACCATATATTCTACGCTATCGGCAATGATATCCCGGGAGGGAAGGGAATAGAGCATTCCGTCGTGCCCCATAGCAATGCCATCATCAATGGCAATCGTATTGAACTCTGCAGCAAAGCATCCCAGCTTCTCAATTTCTTTTTTCACCAACTGGCCTATTTCATGTAGATGTACATGTCCCGGAACAAACTGAGTGAACGAATTGACGATGGCAATGATAGGTTTGCCTAATTGCTCTTTTTTCATACCGTTGGCTGCCCAAAGTGCCCGGGCACCCGCCATGCGACGGCCTTGTGTGCTGAACGAACTGCGTAACTGCTTTTTCATTTCAATATTCCTTTTAAGTAAAGAGCCTTTCCCACCGTAGTGAGAAAGGCTCTAAATCATATCTTCTATCTGTACGAATACATACATAACCTTTCTCACGCTCTTGATGGAATCACCACGACGCGAATAATATGCAGGACTGCCAGGTTAATTGATGTATGATTATTCATAACTTCTGTTTTTCTTTCTTTATGTGCTGCAAAGGTAAGTGCTTTTTTATAAACTCCAAACAAATTGAAGAAAAAAATCACTCAAAACAAAATAATTGTAAGCAAAGCCCATCATTAAATACGCATTTATCATTCAGAATACTATATTCCGAACTATTCCTTATAAAAATCCGCTTTCAGAATATATACAAATTGAATATAAACAGCACAAACATACCAATTATGCGACAACTCTTCAAGGAAGAAAACAAAGAAACATCAATAGAAATCAAGGAAAAAGAAAAGAGCGGAAAGATTAGATTAAAGTCAAACCAATAAAACATGGGGATGTTTTACGATACAACATCCCCATGTTATAGTACAAAACATCCGGATGTTTCATACAACAACACCCGGATGTTTTCGCAAAAAAAGTTTAAAGTTTCAAAGTAAACAATGGCATATTACTGACGAATAAAACGTATACTAAATCCGAAACCACGACTATATGTATTCGTACATTGTGATACGGCTACATTCGAAGGATTGATGGAAAGCGCCCAGCAATCATTCCCATCAACACTGTCAAACCACCAATACCCGACTTCATCTTTTTCCTGGAAAGCAAAAGGCTCATCAGCATTGCGCCGTCCACCGGGTTTCCCGACAAATCCGGCAATCTTCAATGCCTCGGCTACTTTAGGATCCCCACCTAAGAAATCCCGCAATGTATCCCAGTCTCTCAAATGATTCGGTATTTTCCAGCCTTTAGGGACCAAGGACGTGCCACTGGAAAACACACCTGCATTGTACAACAGTCCATATTGATTGCGAATGGTCCGGCTATCTTCCGTAATGCCAGCGGGGAAACCATATACAGCATATCTCGGGTTAGCATCCTTTCTCCATTCTGAGGAAATGACTCCTGCACTGTTTGTTATCGTCCGCAAATTATCCGCCATCCAATACTGTGTACCGATTTTCATCACCCGATACGAGTTGCCTTCATTATCAGTAGCCTGATAAGGACGGAGTCCGCTTGCCTGATTGCCCGAGTAACCGATATAATCACCGGTAATAAAATTCACTCCATCTTCGGTAAACAAAGAGGTGAATGGCTCCGTATTAGTACCCGGCGTATAAACGGTAGTCAGATAATCCACCTTTCCCCCGTTGTCCAGAACCACTCCTTCACCAAACGCCTTGTTATAAACATTATAAGGATAAAAGACCGAGGCACTTTTACCCGATCCAAATGAATAATCGGGAATAAACTCATGACATAGTTCTCCTACTTTCACTCCCTCAACATAAAGTTCATAAACAAACGAACGGGAAGAATCGGGCACTTTAAATTCAAGTAATAAGGTAGTTTCAAGCGTTGCCGGCAATTTCTTACCATCCTTAGCAGTCAGTTCGAGGACAGCAGTACCGGACAATGCTCCATCAGCCGAACCTTTACCAGGGGCAATCACTGTTATTTCGCCATCAGTGGCCGATGTATACCTTGCCGTAACTGTCCAACCGCGCGGAGCCGTACATACCGGAGCAATATCTTTATTCACGCCACTACAAGTAAATGCAAAGGTCCGGGATTCGCTCCGATGGAAATATGCCACTTCCGAAGTCTCCAGTCCGACCTGTGATCCTTGCCATTCCGGCACTTTAAGAGTTTTTCCATCACTCAGATAAAATACAATATAACCGTCTTCACTGACCACCTTCCGGAACATAGGATCGCCGGATGCACCTTTCGCCTTCATCGGATTACCCGCAGCATCTTCCAATTCAACAGGACCACTCCCGTAGTCAAGCGTCCAGTATCCTGCCGCATTGACCCCAATGACCGGAACAATGCCATCGGTTCCCGAAGCTCTGACCTTTTGCCCGTTGTTATCCAAAAGAAAAGAAGAAGTTCCATCCGGAGCCTTGTTAGCCCAATACAGATGCCCGTCCGTATCCATTTTCATGGTGATGACGGGAGCTATACCATTTTTTCCCTTATCTCCTTCCGCACCGTCTTTACCATCCGTACCGTCAACTCCGTCTTTACCATCGGTACCATCCTGACCGTCTTTGCCGTCGGTACCGTCAACTCCGTCTTTACCATCGGTACCATCCTGACCATCCTTGCCGTCGGTACCATCAACTCCGTCTTTGCCATCGGTACCATCCTGACCATCTTTGCCATCGGTGCCGTCCTGACCATTCTGACCATCTTTACCGTCTTCCCCTTTCTTACCGTCATCTCCTTTCTCACCATTCTTGATGACAATGGTGCCACTCTTAAAGAAACTGATCGTATAGCCGCTTCCATCGGCAAGTTCGTTGAATCCGGTAATGTAATCACCGGATTCAGACGAGTCTATGATCAGCTTTAAGGCAACAATATCCCTATTCATATTTTTACATAACTCTTCGATAGAGTTTGCCTGTTCCTCCATTTCCGCGTGATTCTTCAGCACTTCGTTTATCTCTTCCTGACTACAGGAAGCAACGAGGAACAAACAGAGAAACAATAGTTTGATTATATGATTCATATTTATTAGAGTTAAATTAATAATTTGCATCCCGGACACAACGGATACTGTTACCTTCGCCCAACCCGGCAACACCGGGAGTCAGTTGCTCTACAGAATTGGACCTAAAACTCATCCGGATACGGTAATCCGCTTCCGTCGACCACCATTGCCCTGTTGTTTCCGAAGCTCCGGTACTGCCATTACTACCCTCGACCGTATTAGCAGGTAAAGCAGTAAAACCGGTCAGATTGTCTCCCTCTATTCCGGCACTCTCCATCCAACTTCCGATCCCTTTCCCAATAGCTGTCGATTTCAGTTTACGTGCATCTGCCCCCACAAAGTCTACCAATGCTTGCAGTTCTGCTTTAGAAGGAACATGCCATCCTTGAGGAGCTATATTCCCTTTCATCGCAAACAGATTGTAAAGCACACCGTACAGGTTGCGATATTGCATAGCACCCGGAGCATCGGCATTAGCCGCCCGGTCAACCTGACATGCAGGAAGATCTGACCCGCACTGAATCATCCAAGCTTCTGAAGTGGCAAAACCGGTAGGAATAGGAGTACCATCATTAAATTGGGTTGTCTTCAGATTTTCTCCCATCCAGTAGAGACTGCCTATTTTCACAACCCGGTAAGCATATCCCTGCACATCGACAGCCAAGGAAGCTTTCAGCCCGCAAACAGTCCCGTTCACCAGCCCATCTGTTCCATCTGCCGGCATTACATACTGACTGCCGTCTTCCGTCAGTATGGCAGTAGATGACGGATTGCCCGTAACGGGAGTATACCCTGTTCCGTCATGCTGTATCGACGCTCCGTTCTCCAGAATAATCCCCGGACCAAAAACACGCGAAGCAGCATTATAAGAATAGACTACAGTAGCCCGGTCCGTCGTGGAATAAGCCGGCACATACTCCCGGCATATTTCTCCTACTTTAAACCCCTCCATCAAAATATCATAAACCAGGGAACTATTGAACTTCGGAAGCTCAATACGATAATACAACGTTACCAAGATGTCTGCCCGGACAGTATTTCCCAAGGCATCTGTGCCTTCTATCGTTATTCTTTCCGAAGCCGGCAGAGCCGAACCGACAGCAGGCGCTTTCACAGTCAGCACCCCTTGCAAAGCTTTCGGCTGATAATTAATCGTAGCATCCCATGTTCCTGCCACCTTTACTATCTGCCGGAAACCACTACAATCAAACGGAATGTCCAGTGCTACTCCACGACGGAAGAAAAGAGGTCCCGTTTCATTGAATATCAGTTTATTATCTGCGAATTTAGCCACCTTATAGACACTTCCGTCAGTCATTGTAAAAATGACATACTCCGGATCTCCCGGATTCACAGACGTAAAGATGGACTGGCTGCCATCTGTCACGGTGGCTACAATTTTCTCTCCGCTTGCTCCTGTCATCCACTTCGTAACAGTTCCGACAGTAACCTGCCAGTAATATTCTCCGTCCGTATCTTTAGCTATACCGACAGATGGAGTAATACCATTTACCGGAGTCATAATCACTTTATTACCCTCTCCGTCCGTCAGCCACTCTACCACTCCGGCACCTATCTGTACAGTCCAGTAATAATTACCATCCGTATCCTGTTTAGCACCCATCAACGGAGTATCTCCGGCCGGACCTTTCACACCATCTTTACCGTCAGTACCGTCAACTCCGTCTTTGCCATCCGTACCATCTGCGCCGTTCTGACCATCATTGCCATTACTGCCATCGGTTCCGTCATTACCGTTTTCTCCTTTATTCCCAACCAGGCCATTCTTTACAAGCATGTCTCCCCCTTTATGAAAAACGATCAGTGTACCGCTCCCATCGGGCAACTCAGTCACACTTTCAATGTAATCATGAGTCGGTATCGTATTCACTATCGTGGCAAGCAGCCGTACTTCATTATTGGTATCGGATATCCATTCCCGGAGCTTTCCCATCCGGACATTCAATTCGGCTTCCCGGCGCAAGGCTTCGTTAATGTCCTCCTGAACACATCCTCCTGCCAACAAAACCGACAAAATGATAAATATATATTTTTTATATCTCTTCATGATTTCCTGTTTTAAAGATTAATCTTCTCTCAAAATCCGTACGCTATAACCCACCGAATTATTATCTCCACTATTAAACCCAAGCTCGGAAGAAGTTGCAGACAACCTGAATACAGCACCGACACTCTCCAGGCTGGCGCTACTCCACCAGATACCGGCTTGCTGAAGATCGTTAAACGAAAGACCGTCAGCAGCCCTATATCCCCCTCCGAAACCGCCAAAACCAGTGAGATCAGTTCCGCCGGCAACATTCCAATGTTCTGTCCCGGCTTCCTTCAATAACGTACCGGCATTGGTGCCCAGAAAAGCCCGCAATATAGATACGATATCAGATTCCGTAGGAAGTTTCCATCCATCGGGTACTACTTTCTTTGCTGCCACCCAATTGTACAAAACGCCATAAGATATTTTATTGGCAAAAGCTCCTGTAGCGGAGGCGTCCTGATAATCATACACGGCACAAGCACCTGAACCTGTATCTTCAAATCCACTTTCTTTCCAAGCATGCCCCGATAAGTTAGTTTCGACAGGACTTCCATCAGGATAACTAAGCGTCCGTAAATTTTCCATGGTCCAATACTGTTTACCTATTTTCACGATGCGATAGGTGTTACCATCCACATCAGTCAGTTTTTCCGCTTGCAGACCATCTCCGAAATCCGGTTCCCGTCCTTTCAACGAACTGTCGGTATAGAATTCCGCCCCGTCTTCAGTATAGATATACATGACTGCCGGCCGGTCGGCAGCAGGAGCATGATAGCCCGTACCGTCGTGCTGCACCGTGCCTCCTGTATTCGTGATAAGCCCCGCCCCATAAATTCCTCCTGTCAGATAAGGATAGACAATCGTTGCAGACTGCTTTAACTCCCGCTGATATTCCCGGCAAAGCTCTCCCACCTTTTTACCCCAAAGACGGATGTTGTAGACATAAGAGCCTTTGAAATCCGGAAGCATTATCCTATAAAGCATACTCACGGCGAAAGAGCTCCGTGCTGCTTCTTCTGTGGTATTCGTACTCCTCAGTACTACATCTCCGGATAATGCTACGCCCGCTGCTCCTGCCAAAGGAGCTTCAAGGGCCAGTGTACCTGCATCAAAATCAACCGTTGCCTTCCATCCCTCCGGAACATCTACCGATAGCCGTTCCTTAGAGATACCCTTACAACTGAAAGCAATCACCCGGGACTCGCCACGACTGAAGAAGAGCAGTTTGCGTCCCTCCGGCACCTCAATAGAAGGTTTTCCCACCGGTATTTTAAATTGGGTTGCTCCCCCACTTAAAGTAAACTCTATATAATCCGGATCTTTATATTCCACCTTCTCAAACACAGACACGGCATCTTTTGCGTTGGCAATTATTTTCTTTCCACCCGCCTCAATCCATGTTTCAGGATCGGAGGACCCTATCTTCTGTGTCCAGTAATAATTATCGTCACCGCCATCAGCCACGGTCCACTGTTTCACTCCTAACCGGGGAGTCCGTCCATCATGGACCGCAGAGACTGCCTTTATCCGGTTTCCGTCATTGTCCGCCAGATAATATGGTTCACCGGAACCGACTTTTACAGTCCAGTAATATTCCGAGTCAGTGGGGTCCTGCATAATGCCGACCACCGGATTCTGTCCAGGATCACCTTGTTCTCCTTTGCTTCCGTCCGTACCATTAGCTCCATCTTTACCGTCTGTTCCATCCACGCCATCCTTGCCATCGGAGCCATTCGTTCCATCCACACCATCTTTACCATCGGTGCCGTTCTCTCCATCTTTACCATCCGTACCATCGGCACCATCTACGCCATCTTTGCCGTCCGCACCATCTACACCATCCTTGCCGTCCGTACCGTCAATACCGTCTTTGCCGGCATCTCCATCGGGACCCGTATTTCCCTTCTTTCCGTTACGAATAGTGATCGGGGCACTTCTGGAAAAGGAGATGGTATATCCCGTACCATCCGCCAACTCCTCAATGTGAGTGATGTTGTCTCCTATCTTGTCAATATTGACAATCACCTGAAGATTATAAATATCTTCATTCAATTTTCTGCATAACTCTGTCAGCTCCTGCAGTTCTTTCTTCTGATCACCTTGTCTGTCAAGTAAATCGTTGAAATCGGATTCCTTACAGCCATACAGCAACGGAATCAATAACAACAACAGATATATTCTCTTTCTAATCATAGTTTTCATTTTTGAATTTCAACAATAACTCGCCTGGCAAGTACACTGTAGCTGTTAGGATCGGAAGTAAGCGTATCTATACACTCTCCTTTCACGTTGATACGTTTGCTGTCAATTCCCTTCTTTTCAAGGTAAGCTGCCAACACCTCCGCACGCTGTAAAGAGATTTTTTGATTAATATCCGGATTACCCGTATGATCGGCATAACCCAAAAGAATGACTTTCAGATCAGGATACTTTTTCAGGGTTTCCACAATGCGGGATAATTCATTTTTGTATAAAGCTACATTCAGATAAGCCGATCCCCTCTTAAAGTAGACAGGAGGCAACTCATTGAATCCCAGCACCGGATTGGATTCCACTCTCTCTTTCGCATCCGTTTGCGCTTGCTGCAACTGCATATTTAAGGAAGCTATTTCCTGTTTCATCCGGTTCTTCTCTATCGAATCCTCCGTACAGCAAACAGGTGTGGGTAAGTCCACCGCGCGCTCCTCTATATATCTTACCGCAATATCTGTCACATGTTTTGAGGCATAAAGGACATTATCTTGTTTCTTCTTACCCACTTTCCATATCAAGGAAAGCCCGGCACTCGTCATAAAATGGTCTTTTGACTTGATAAGGGTCGACACACCATCCATCTTATTATTATTGACCCATATAATTCCCGTACGCAACTGTACGTCAAAAGCGCGTGAAATCTTGTAACGCAAAGAGAGATCTCCCCCTACTCCAAAGTTCCAGTCATCAGTCTTTTTGCCTGACAACGGGCTCTTATCCGCCTTATTTACTAACTCCGTAGAGAAACGTTGTGCATAGACAGCAGGACTCAGCAATACCGTCCAACGCCGGTTGCCCCGGTTGAGCCCAAAGAAGTTATTTACATTCAGATTCATCTGTAAGCCAAGATTGGTGAAGTGTACTTTCGAAAACACATCCTTATACTTCCAGGTAGTAAAGTCCTGCTTGGTATAATAAGTCATTCCGTCAGCACTCAGGAGGTAATCGGACGCATAAGATTTTGCGCCCATTCTGGTATATCCGGTCCGTGCGGATACCTCTATACCTATCCACGAATTGATCTGATAGCCTGCAAATCCCCCAAACTGAGACCCGACATAAGTTTTATCTGCCGAAAATGAAGTAAAATCACCGAATAAAAAGGGAGTAGCATACTCTGCCCCGAAGTACCAATGGGAATACGATTTGAGAGGTTCATCGGCCCCAACCGATGTTTTTGTCTGGGCAAAGCCGTTACAAAACAGCAGAGACAAGAAAAGGAAAAGAATGACTCTTTTACATTCTGTTTCCATACAACAACGAATTTTTAACATAAGCTCCAATTTAAGAATTATTGTTTGTTTTCAGTTTCTTGCGAAGTTCGCAAGGTGTAAGTCCATATTGTGACCTACAAAATTTATTAAAGTGTGAAGGAGACGAAAACCCAAAGTCATCGATAATCTGGCTAAACTCATCACCATATACGGTAATGCGATAAATAATCCGTTGTGATTTCCGATTGAGGAGCCAACGATAAACCGATACTCCGAATTGCTCTTTAAATTTAACCCGGAAATTGGTGACCCCGTATCCTAACAGACTGGCCAACTCGCCTACATTTTTTGCACTGAGATAGTTTTCCAGTATCTGTTCTTTGAATTTGGATGACTGTTCCGTCAAAGAGCTGAATAAAATTGCAAGTTCCTGCTCATTATAAACAGAATTCAGAATATAAAACAGTTCCTGCCGTTTCGTTATATACAAGGAGACATCATCTAATTTCATCTCCAGATACAGCACCAGAAGCTGTAGAAAAGAGTTCAATGGCTCCGCGAATCTGAGTCCTGTACCTTTCAGAGCAGACTTGTCCTGAAAGGAAGCATAAGGCCTAAATGTCAACAAATCATGTACAATTAAATCGCCGAATGCAAACAGAATGACCTGTGTATCTGAAAGCATCTCACAAACATGATCATTTTCTTTATCCCAAAAGAAGATATGCCGCTCGTCAATAATAGCTAATTCTTTCTCACCAGAAAAAACTTTCATAGTGCCACTCATGATAAAAATTAAAACATTGCTATCCATTTTCGGCAAATGGCTTCCTTTCACAATGGTTAAAAATCTAAATCCTGTTTGAAAGACCTGATTTTGCAGTAAATCAGAAGATAAATTGTCCAGTAAGGTTTTCATAGGTTTATGTATGTTGTAAAAAAACAAAAGACACACT
>ERZ1026776.1145-NODE-1145-length-15484-cov-5.298334_pt1 | contig 15484 bp, 14 predicted proteins | sample MGYA00380125_ERZ1026776 | MGnify/ENA primary metagenome ERZ1026776 (study PRJEB33269, sample SAMEA4719761) | human gut metagenome | biome: human-associated habitat; feature: organic feature; material: feces | place: Cameroon | collected 2013-10 ...
GCATAAAAAGAGAAGCATATTTTTATTTATATTAACTGTAATTTGCTTTATATGCGGCTTTGGATTTTTGCTAAGCGCAGCAATAACAGCACCTTTATTTACTTTAGATTCAGGAGCAATAAATTTATTTGAATTTCTTTGTGACTACGGTTTAAAATTTATTTTAATATCCGTTCCCTATTATGCGTTTGCACTTTTGTTTATACGCAGTCAAAAAAGACTTTTCAAAAGTGAAAAAGCAAGCAGTCGATTTTATATAATCAGCAAAAAGATAAATAAATTGCTTTTAGTAATTTACACTTTAATAATGATTTTTATTTTGATTTATATTTACAGCATTTCATAAAAAACAGCCGAGCCGAATCTTAGGATTCGGCTCGTTACTTTTATTTATTATTGTTTTTCTGTTCTTCCTTTTTAGGCTCTTTGAGGGGAATTGAAGTTTTTATATTTCCGTTTTCGTCAAGCAGGTCAAGGTAAACGTATTCCTTCGCACCGTTTTCGCTTTCCTCTATAACCTTTTTAACTGCTGCGTTTTTATTTTTAAATAATATTTCGTTCATAAGCCTCTCCTATCCTTTAATTTTCGGCAAAAATACTGCAAGAATAACAATATCGATTACAAAAAGAAAAAGCGATACAATTCCGAGAAATTTTGCTTTTTTAACTCTGTCCTCGTTCAAATCGGAAAGAGGAAAATTTTTGCTTTTAAAAATTGCGCCGACAACAATGCCCATAACGCCGAAAGCGGGGCAAATACCGATAGTTAAAACACCGATTGTTGACATAATAAAAGCAAAGCGACAAAGGCGATTGATTGTATCGGGATTTTCCTTTGAATCTTTATTGTTGTTTTGAGCATTTGTTTGAATTTCTTCGTTATCCATAATTATATATCCTTTCTAATCATTACGGCAAATACCGTATTTGATATTGATTCTTTGAATTTTTTTAACAAATATTTCGCCGAACAAAAACAGAAATACTGCCGTGACGCCGGCGAAAACGAGGTTAAACGGCACTCCTGCGGCATAAACGGCTAATATTCCTTTAAGCGACATATCGCTGTTGAAATAAAGTACGGAGGACAAATCGACTATAAGCCCATAGAGGATAAGTACCGATAAAAAGCCGACAATTGCAAGCGAGAATTTATTAGGCTTAATATGCTTAAAGACAAGACCGAAGCAAAGCCCTACGCTTGCCATAGCCACCATTTGAAACGGAGTCCACGCACCCTGACCGAATATGAAATTCGAAGTAAACATTGAGAGTGCGCCGATTAAATATCCCCTCTTAGCGCCCAAAACCGCACCGCTTACACCGACAACTGCGGCAATCGGCTTAACCTGAGGAACAAGATAAAATACCGCACGGCTTACTACTGCAAGAGCGGTCAGCGAAGCGATAAGGGTGATATCCTTTGCCGTATGCTCTCCCCTTTCAAACGAGGAGAAAAAAGGAAGCATGGAAATTATTAAAACCGCAACGCAAACCAAATAGTAATTTGTATTGCTGAAAAAAAGCTGCCACAAAACTATAAATATTAAAGCGGCAAAAATCAAAACGGGATATAGCTTTTTCATAAGATATCCCCCATTGAAACGGCAAAAGCAAGATATCTTTTAGTAATTCTTCTTATTTGAGTTGTATAGAAATTAAGGCTTGAAAATACCTCTCTCCTACCGCCGGCTTTTGAAATAATGCCATCGCTTAAAAATGAAACATTATCCGCAATATCGCCGACAAAGTCCAAATCGTGCGACACCATAATTATTGTTTTGCCCTGCGCCTTAAGTTCAAAAAGAAGCGATTTTAAATCATTTTTTGAAAATTCGTCAAACGCTTTGGTAGGCTCGTCAAGAAGAAAAATATCGGCATCCTGCTCAAGAAGTATACCGAAAGCAAGCTTTTGAGCCTGACCGCCGCTCAAATCAAACGGATGCTGATTAAGGCAATCGGCAATACCGAGTTTGTCGGCAGTTTGAGCATCAATTTCCTCACTCACCAAATCCTTTGTGAAAAGATATTTTACATTTTGAGGCATATATGCGCATTTGCCTAAAATTTTCGACTTGCCGAAATATTGCTTTTTAATACCTGCAATCACCTTTAAAAGAGTGGTTTTGCCGCTGCCGTTAGCGCCGATTATGCAGTTAATTTGAGCTTTATACGCTTTGAAATTAAGGCAAGATAAGATATCCCTTTGATTTTTATTATAAGCAAATGTAATATTTTTTAAATTAACGCAAACATCATATTTATTTTCATTTTTATTTTCAAGCGGCTTTTCTTTAAGCTTATCTGCAAGAGAAACGGCAGATTTAATATTAAGCGGCCTTTCATCAAAAAGACGGGTACAAATAGGAAAATAAGGCAAAAGAGAAGCATTGTTTTTTGCATTATAAGGTGTATCGTTACAAATAATTTCACCGTTTTCAAGTATAACAAGCCTATCGCAAAAATCAATAAACTCCTCACTTGAATGAGAAACAACAATAACGGTTACACCGAGTTCCTCATTTATCCTTTTAAGCATAGAAGAAACGGTAGTGACCGCCTTAGGGTCAAGCTGAGAAAGCGGTTCATCAAGCAAAAGCACCCGAACATCGCTTATTATCGCCGAAGCGATTGCAACGCTTGCCTTTTCACCGCCGGAAAGCTCATCAATCTTTTTATCAAGAAGAAAATTAAGATTAAAAAACGAAGCGGTTTCACCTATTCTGACAGTTATTTCGTCATTTGAATATTTTTCATTTTCAAGCGCAAAGGCAAGCTCTGAGCGAACGTTATCGCAAACAAATGACGTTTCCGGATTTTGACCGACAAAGCCGATACTGTCGCAATTAATATTAATCTCCCCGCTGATTTTGCCTATTGGAGCAATTTCCTTTTTAAGCAGGCGAAGAAGCGTTGATTTGCCGCTTCCGCTTTTGCCCATTACAAGGATAAACTCGCCCTGCTCCACTTTTAAATCAACGTTTTTCAGCGCTGTCTTATCGGAAAGAGGATAAGAAAATGTTAAATTTTTTGTTTCAAAAAGTGCCATTTTATACCCTCCGAAATATTAATTATAACAGGTAAAAACATATATAATGTATATAAAATAAGAAAAATCGGTGAAAAGGAAAGAATTTTAATTTCAGGATCGAATATAAATTCAGCCTTATCAAGCGAATTTAGAACTATGCAAGCTACGCTCAAGCCTAAAACAATTATTAAAACAACACCGTCGTTAAAATTAAATCTGTATTTAGAATACGGTTTACGATAGGAATTAAAACCTCTGGCACGCATAGTATCGGATACCTCTATGCTTTCCTCCAACGTCATAGAAACAAGCGCCGAAAAATTATCAAGGCTCTTTTTTAATTTACTTTGACTTGCATTTATATTAAGCCTTGCATCGTTAATTTCCTGAGCATTTTTTCGCAAACGTGGAATAAAGGAAAGCGTCATAGTCAAAACAAGCGTTAAATTAGGCGCAAGTTTTGAAAAAACAGACATAAATTTATCGCTGCTCAAAACATAAGAATAGCTTGAAAGCCAAACAATTACGCTTGAAAACATAACCCCTTGGCACAAGCCGTAGGCAAGCCCCTCGGCAGTAAAATTCTTATTTGAAATTGAAAAGAGAACATCAACTCCGTAAGACGTAAAAGCCATATTAAAAAGCCCGATAAGAATTGTAAACGGCAAAAGAAATGCAAAAAACGTTTTAAACGCCTTTCTGCCCTGAAGCATAGCATTATAAATAACACCTGCCAAAAGCGATATACCAAGAAATATAGGATTAAAATTTAAAAGAATAAGCAAAACGGCAAAAACAAAAAAGAGAAAGCAAACCTTAGGATTAAAATTTGAAAATTTATCCATAGCGCTTCCCCTTCCGAAATTAATATTCAATACCTTTTCTTGCCTTAACGCCCATATCATAAGGGTGTTTTATTTTATCCATAAAGGTTATATAGTCTGCTTTTTCAAAAAGCCTTTCAACTTTCTTATGACCTGTGATAACAATTTCCCTGCCGTTGAGGATATCCAGCATACCAAGTGCTTTATCAGCCGAAACAAACGAATCAATAACGTCGAGAAATTCATCAAGAATAATCATATCGCTTTTTGAACTTAATATATAGTCAATCGCACTGTCAACCCACGCCTGATATTCTTTACCCGGATTAAACGGCAAAGTATCGGGTGCATTGAAAATGTCAAACGGCAAAACTGACAATTCGCTTGATTTATTATCCTTTAAAAACTGAACAAGGGTAACAGTATTTCCTGCGCCCTTAGCTCTCATACCCTGCCCGATTGCGGCAGTTGTTTTACCCTTACCGAAGCCGTAATAAATTTGAATCATCTGATTCTGACCTCTTCCTTAGTTTTAAACGAATAACCGTAGCCGTCAAGAATATGCATTTTTTTAAGCGCAAGTTCGCATCCCTTTGACACGCAGAGATTAGCCCTGACAGGAATTGTTACGTCAAGATTAAGCGTTTGAGAAATAAGCTTGTCAAGACCGAAAAGTTGTGACATTCCGCCTGTTAAAAGAACGCTTGAATTTGTAATATCAGCCACAAGCTGAGGAGAGGTACGCTCAAACATAGACTTGGCAACTGCCATAATTTCATCAAGAAGTTCGCCAAAACAAGCACAAATTTCATTACCTGTTATTTCAACAACCTTTGGAAGCCCTGAAAGAACGTTCCTGCCCTTGGCATTCATAGTAACATCAGTATCCCGCATTACGGCTGAGCCGATAGTTTTCTTAATATCCTCGGCAGTCCTAAGACCTACAAGAAGCCCATGCTTTTCTTTAAGATATTTTACAATAGCTTCGTCAAAATCATCACCGCCGATTTTGACTGTTTCGTTTTGACTCATAGCACCCTGGCTGATAACCGCCATATCTGTTGAGCCTGCACCGACATCAATAACAAACACACCTGTGGGATTAAGCGGGTCAATACCGGCGCCAAAAGCAGCGCAAAGAGGCTGCTCAACAAGGCAAACAGAGCGAGCACCTGCCGAAATCAAAACGGAGATAAGCGTTCTTCTTTCAACGTCTGTGCTGTCAGACGAAACGGACGCTACTATTCTCGGCTTAAATATATTCTTTTTAAGGACCTTGTTCATAAAATATTCTACCATTTGGCAGGCAAGGTCGTAATTACTTACATTTCCGCTTTTAATAGGCTGAATAACGCTTACGCCGACAGGTTCTCTGCCTTCAAGGTAATAAGCACGCTTACCGGCATAAAGCATTTCGCCCTTATTAACGTCATAGGCAACGTAAGCCGGCTCACTCAAAACAACGCCCTTGCCTACAACAGAAATAACTATAGAGCTTGTGCCCAAATCTATTCCCAAATCATAACCAAACATATTTAACATTCCTAATTAATTACAAATTTTTAACTTTATATTATGTTACTTAAAAAAAGCATTATTGTCAACAGATAAAAAATGAACAAGTGCGCTGTAACGTCTGCTTTTTTTATCATTATCAACCATTGCCTTAACCGAAGCCTCGTTTCCGACAATAATAAGTAAATTACGAGCACGGGTTAAAGCGGTATAAAACAAATTTCTATATGAAAGCTTTGGCGGAGTTGCAATGGTTGGCAAAACTACCGCCGCAAACTCACTGCCCTGGCTTTTATGCACGGTCATAGCATAAGCAAGTTCAATTTCCTTAACATTTTCAATGCTGTACATAGCTTCTTTATCATCAAAGCGAACATTAATAATATCGTTTGCACGGTCAATACGTGTAAGTATTCCTATATCGCCGTTAAAAACTCCCGTGCCGTTTTCGCCGTCCTTAAACCAAGGAACATCATAATTATTTTTAATTTGCATAACCTTATCGCCTTCACGCAAGGTATAGCCTTTATATTTAATTTCGTTTTTTTCGTAAGACGGCGGATTAAGCTTTGCCTGCAAAAGCGCATTTATATTTTCAGTTCCTACCTCACCTTTACGGCTTGGGCAAAGCACTTGAATATCCCGTACACTGTCAAACCCATAGCCTGAAGGTATTCTGTCAGTTACAAGATTTACTATTTTCCCCGCCGCATTATATTTTGAATTTTCACGAAGTAAAAAGAAATCGGAATCAACGCTGTTATCAAAAACAGGCATCTCACCGTTTACTACCCTATGAGCATTTGAAACAATTTTGCTTTTCATTGCCTGACGAAAAATTTTATCAAGGCTTACAACACCGATTAGCTCGCTTTTAATCAAATCGGCAAGTACATTACCTGCACCGACAGGCGGAAGCTGATTTTTGTCCCCCACCATTATTAAGCGGCAGGAAAGCGGCAAAGCGTCCAAAAGCGCCGAAAAAATAGTAACATCAACCATTGAAAGTTCATCAACAATTACTGCGTCACATTCAAGCGGATTTTTAAGATTATGAGCAAAGCTCGGCTCGGTAGCGCCGTCCTTATATTCAACCTCAAGAAGCCTGTGAATAGTCTTAGCCTCTTTACCTGTAAGCTCGGTCATTCTTTTAGCGGCTCTGCCCGTAGGTGCGGCAAGAGCAACGTCAAGCCCTCTGTTTTCCATAAGAGTTATAATACCCTTAACCGTCGTTGTTTTACCCGTACCGGGGCCGCCTGTTAAAATAAGAAGTCCTTTATTAACGGCAATTTCAATAGCTTCTCTCTGCTTTTCATCGAAAGTGATATTATTAGTTTTTTCAAAAGCGTCAATTTCGGCAGGTGAAATTTCCTTAGGAGCAGGCGGATATTCAATCATAACCTTTATACGCTCGGCAATGCCGGATTCCGCCTCGTAAATTTCAGGCAAAAAGAGAAACGCTTTACCGTCAATATCTTCCTCAACAAGTTGCTTTGCATCAATCGCATTATCAATCGCAATTTCAGCCTCGTCCTCATTACATTCCAAAAGAAGCATTGCCGGCTTTATAATGCTGTTTCTCGGCAAGCACGTATGGCCGTTAAAAAGATTATGCCTGACAATATATGTAACACCTGCTTGGCACCTGCAATCAAAAGGAGGTGCCTGCTGCAAATTCATTGCAATCTCATCCGCCCTTGCAAAATCAATACTGCCGACAAGAGAAACAAGCGCATAAGGATTTTCGTTGACTATATCGAGCGAATCACTTTTGAGTACGCTGTAAATATCATAAGCTTCCTGCTGATTAAATCCAAGCTCTGCAAGACCGTTCATAACGTCTCTTGCGGCAAATTGCATTTTAAAATCCTTGCTTATCCGCTTAGCTTTAGATTTTGAAATACCTTTAATTTCTGCAAGGCGCTCAGGCTCGTTTTCAATCACATTAAATGTATTTGAGCCGAATTTTTCCACTATCTTGGTTGCCGTTGCCTCACCTATACCTTTAATAATACCGCTTGCAAGAAAGCGATGCATACCCGAAGCGTCGGCAGGGCGGCTGCGAGTCAGGCGAACAGATTTAAACTGCCTGCCAAAGTTTGGATGCATAGTCCACTCACCTTGAAAAACAATTTGTTCCCCGACAGTAATATCGCCCAAAACACCCACAACGGTAACAAATTCGTCACCGGTTTTAACCTCGATGACAGCGTAGCCGTTAGCCTCGTTTCTGTAAGTAATGCCCTCAACAACACCTGTTAAATTTTCAAGCTCGTCTGCCATAATTTTCTCCGTTATTTAAGCTTAGCGATAGTAACGCCGTTTTCGCCCTCGCCGTATCGACCGAGTCGGTATTCCGACACATTTGGGTGAGTTTTAAGATAATCGGTAACGGCGCTCCTGAGTGCTCCCGTACCCTTGCCGTGAATAATTCTTATTTCTTCAATATTATTAAGCACACATCTGTCAATAAAAAGTCCGAGTTCGGACAAAGCTTCATCAACAGTTTCCCCTCTCATATCAATTTCCGTTTTAACATCGGCATCTGCACGGGAAGAAGTGCGATATACATTATGTTGTGTTTTAACAGGCTTTTTCTTCGGCTTATCAAGAATCATTATATCAGAAAGCTTAACACGTGTTTTAAGCAAGCCCGATTTAACAAAAACATTATTATTTTTAAACTCAAGAACCTCACCTTCGCCGATACCTTTTATAACAATTCTGTCACCAGGTACGGGATTGCGTGGTAATTTATAGTCATAATCCCAATTATCCGCAAGCTCATTAGGATTAATAAGGTCGTCCATTTCGCCCATTTGCGCCTTAACCGCTCTGCGTGTTTTGCGTGCAATTTCAGTCGCATTAGACGAAGTCTGTTCTTTTTTCAACTTATCAAGTTCGAGAAGAAATTGACTTGACTTTCGTTCGGCGGCATCAATAAGCTTTTGCGCCTCTCGCTTAGCTTTATCAAGTTCACGAGCCTTAAGAGTTTCTATCTTATCCATCTCAGACTGCGCTTTTTCCTCAATTTTTCTTGCTCTTTCGGTCATTTCCTCGGCAATCTTGCGTTCCTCTTCAAGAGCGTGACGTGAGGCTTCAAGCTTTTCAAGAACAGCTTCAAAATCACGATTATCAGAACCTACAATTGCCTTAGCATTATCAATTACATCTTGTGTCATACCGAGATGCTTCAAAATAGCAAAAGCGTTTGACCTGCCGGGAACACCTATTAAAAGCTTATAAGTCGGACGGAGCGTTTCAATGTCAAATTCGCAGCAGCCGTTTGTAACACCCGAAGTATCAAGAGCATAAGCCTTAAGCTCGGCATAATGAGTAGTTGCGGCAATAATTGCTCCCTTTTCTCTAAGCGCTTCAATAATAGATACAGCCAGTGCCGCACCCTCAACCGGGTCGGTACCTGCGCCAAGTTCATCTATTAAAATAAGCGATTTATCATCTGCCTTTTTCATTATATCAATGATATTAACCATATGAGATGAAAAAGTTGAAAGAGATTGCGCAATGCTCTGTTCATCGCCGATATCGACAAGAATATTATTAAATACAGAAACTCTTGACCTATCAGCTACCGGAATAAGAAGCCCGCACATAGTCATTAAAGTTAAAAGACCGAGCGTTTTAAGCGATACGGTTTTACCGCCTGTATTAGGGCCCGTGATAACAAGCGTATCGTATTCATCGCCAAGCGCAATATCCGTTGCAACAACCTTTTTAGGGTCAATAAGCGGATGACGTGCCTTTTTAAGATAAATTATACCCTCGTTATTAAGAATAGGCTTAGTAGCCTTCATTTTATATGCAAGGTGAGCCTTGGCAAAAATAAGATTAAGCCTTATTGCGCTTTCATATGAATGTTTAATCGACTCGGCGAAATCGCCCGATTCAGCCGAAAGTTCATATAAAATTCGCATTATTTCATCTCGCTCTTTACCTTGGAGCACCTTAATGTCATTATTAGCGTCAACAACAGAGGCAGGTTCAATAAAAACGGTTGCGCCTGTTGACGAAGTATCGTGAACAAGACCGGGAACGTTACCACGACATTCAGCCTTAACGGGGACAACAAATCTGCCGTTTCGCTGAGTAATAATCGCCTCCTGCAAAAACTGCTGATAATGAGATGAATGAATAAGAGAATCAAGCTTTTCCCTTATTGAGTTTTCTTTTGACCTGATTTTCTTTCTTATGTCAAAAAGAGTATCCGACGCTTTATCGGCAATTTCCTCCTCGCTGATGATGCAAGATAATATTTTAGTTTCAAGATATTTATTGGAGGTTATACCCTCGAAAAAGAAATCAAGGCTTGTTTTAACGCCGCTTGAATGGTTGCGCCACTCATCAAGAGTTCTTAATGCACGCAAACAATAAGCAATATCCAAAAGTTCCTTAGGGTTAAGCGAACCGCCTGCTGCCGCCCTGTGAAGAGGATTATTTACATTTTTAAGACCCGAAAATGACGGACCGCCAAATCGGGCAAGAAGCGAAAATGCATCCTCTGTTTGCTGCAAAAACATTTCAACCTCTGCCATATCGCCGGCAGGTTTAAGCCCTCTTGCCAAATCCTTAGCGTCATCGCAGGAGCACTCGGCGGCAAGCTTTTCAAGAATCAAGTCAAGTTCAAGTGTTTTATGGTTTTTATTCATAAGTATTTACCTTTTAAATTTTAACTGATTTATAAAATTCAAGAGTGGGCAACCGTTTTTGAATACGTGATAAAACGTATTGCTCACTTATTTTAGAAAGTAATTCAAGATTTTTCTCACTCAGTGAAAAGGAATATATTTTTTTAGGCTCGGTAAGGCAAATAAATCTTACAGCCGTTATAACATTTTTAGGGCAGGCAATTGCACCGATTTTTTGACAATTTTCGCAATAAATACAGCCCTCAAGCGTATCAAAATACATAATATCGGTTTCATATGTACCGCAGTTTGCGCAAGCTAAAATATTAGGCATATAACCCGAAAGCGACATTAATCTGAATTCAACCACAGATTTAATCTGAATAATCGCCTTTTCTCCTTTGCAAAGAAGATGAAAAGAATTTAAAATCACGCTGAGCATTTCTTCCTCAGGCTGACCTTCATTAGCAAGTTCAAAAGCAAGCTGAGCAAAATACTGCGCAACCGCAAGGCGCTCAATATCCTTTCTCAAATCAAAAAAAACTTCAATAGGATTAGCGCCGTCAACAACATTAGCGTTTTTGCCCTGATAAATTGAAAATTCGCTGTATGCAAAAAGGGAGGTTGAAGCAGCAAGTCTGTTTTTCAGTTGCTTAGCACCTCGTACAAAAGCATTGACAAGCCCGTAATCAGCAGTAAGGAGAGTAACTAAACGGTCACTCTCCCCAACTGTTTGCTCTTTTATTACAAGTCCCTTCGTCTTTGCCATTGCGCACTTCCCAATTAATGCCGTAATATTGATTTTCCGTCTGTTTAAATTTTAAATAATCGTCGATTTTGCCCGAATTCCAAAAATCATTCCACTCGCTGTTTATCATAAAATATCACCCTTTTTATTTTATACTACGATGATAAATATAAGCGTGTGAAAATTTGGAATTTATTATTTATTGTCAAGACCGAAATTATGAATAAGACCTTCCCTGTTTCTCCAATCTTCTTTAACCTTTACCCAACAGTGAAGATTAACTTTAATTTGGAAAAAACGTTCAAGGTCCTGCCTTGCATAGGTAGAAACTTTTTTAAGCATTGAGCCGTTTTTGCCTATTACCATACCCTTGTGGCTTTCACGCTCGCAATAAATTGTTGCGTCAATATCAAGGATATCTTTATCGTCACGCTCACGCATTTTTTCAACCGCTACTGCGATACCGTGAGGAATTTCTTTATCCATTAAGCGAAGTATTTTTTCTCTTATAATTTCAGCCGCAAGCACTCTTTCAGGCTGGTCGGTCAAGGTATCGTCAGGGAAAAAGTGAGGCGATTCAAAAGCAAGCTTATCAAGTTCGTCAATAAGCTCGTCAACATGGTCGCCCTCGGTTGCGCTGACAGGAACAACCGCCGTAAAATCATAAAACGATGTAAGATAAACAATTCTTTTAAAAAGTTCCTCTTTATCGTTTATCATATCAATTTTATTAATAGCAAGAATAACCGGCATTTTTTGCTTTTTAAACATTTCAAGAAGCTGGAGTTCCTGCTCGTTAAGTTCACCTCTCGGCTCTGCCAAAAAAAGGCAAGCATCAACACCGCCTACTGTATCGCCGACTGCTTCGTTCATTTTTTCCCCAAGCTTATTATGCGCTTTATGAAATCCGGGTGTATCTGTAAATACAAGCTGAGTTTCGCCTTTAGTAAGCACACCCATAATCTTAGTTCTTGTTGTTTGCGGTTTTGATGATACTATTGCAATTTTTTGACCGAGCATTTTATTAAGCAATGATGATTTGCCTACATTCGGCTTGCCTACAATAGCTACAAAAGCTGTTTTTGTCATTATTCGTCTCCCATATAGTAGCTGTTATTTCGCTTCCAGCCTATTTGTGTAAGTACGGTTTCTTCCTTTTCACGCATATGTACCGCCTCAAGGCCGCCGTTTTCATGGTCATATCCCAAAAGATGAAGCATTGAGTGAACTGTTAAAAATCCGATTTCTCTTTGCAGAGGATGATTATACATTTCAGCCTGCTCAACTGCCTTAGGAACGGAAATCACTATATCGCCCAAAAGCTTAGCGCCTGTATCATGGTTTACATCATATTCTCCGTTTTCACCGAGAGGAAAAGAAAGAACATCTGTTTCTTTATCAATATTGCGATATTGCTTATTAAGCTCTCTTATTTGCTCGTTATCAACAAATCGAACACTTACTTCTGCCGAGCCTTCAAAATTTTCAAGCTCTAATACGGCATGACAGCAACGTCTGATTAACATTCTTATTCCTGTTGGAATTTTAACTGCTTTTTGGTCATTTGAAATTACTACTTTAACTGCGTCCATTGTTCTTATCCTCCTCGTATTTTTGGTAAGCATTAACTATATCCTGCACAAGCTTATGCCTTACAACATCCTTTTTATCAAATTTGCAAATTGCTATATCGTTGACATTGCGAAGAATGTGCATTACTTTTTTTAGTCCCGACTTTTTACCGTCAGGCAAATCTATTTGAGTTATATCACCCGTTATAACCATTTTTGAATTAAAGCCCAAACGGGTTAAAAACATCTTCATTTGCTCAGGCGTGGTGTTTTGCGCTTCGTCAAGAATAATAAAACTGTCGTCAAGAGTTCTGCCTCTCATATAAGCAAGCGGTGCAACCTCAATCGCACCACGTTCCTGATATCTCTGAAAATTTTCAGCGCCGAGCATATCAAAAAGTGCGTCATAAAGCGGTCTTAAATAAGGGTCAACCTTGCTTTGCAAATCACCGGGCAAAAAGCCGAGCTTCTCGCCTGCCTCAACAGCCGGACGGGTTAAAATAATCCTATCCACTTCTTTGGCACGAAAAGCCGTAACTGCCATTGCAACGGCAAGATACGTTTTACCTGTACCGGCAGGGCCGATACCAAATGTAATTGTATTATTTGCTATAGCGTCGCAATATCTTTTTTGACCGAGCGTTTTAGGCTTGACGGGCCTGCCCTTGGACGAAATGCAAATTGAGCCGCTGCTCATTGACGCTATTTTATCTTCATTGCCCTCATTGACAAGAGTTAAAACATAACGAACATTTTGCTGTGTCAGGCTTTCGCCCTTATTAATCAAAGCAAGCATTGAACGCAAGGCTCTTGCCGCTTTATCAATATTTTCGACGTCTCCCATAACTTTCAGTTCGCAACCACGTGAAATAATTGAAACGTCATATTCATTTTCAATAAGTTTAACATTTTCATCAAAGCTGCCGAATAGGCTGACCGCCTGTTCCATAGCTTCAAATTCTATAATTTGTTCTGCCATATTTTCGCCTTATTTTTCAACTTCTACTTTTTCTACTTTAATCTTACCGATTCTTCTGTCCTTTACATCCAAAACGGTAAAAACAAGATTATCATATTTAACAGTATGTACCTTTTTATCATCTTCACTCGGCAGATAACCCAAAAGAGTGATAACAAAGCCTGCTATCGTGTCATAATCGCCGTCGGGGATTTGAATACCGAGCGCTTTTGATACATCGTCAATATCCGCAAAACCGTCAAAAGTGAATGTACTGTCGTTAATCTTAGTTATACTTTGCTCTTCCTCACCGTCATATTCGTCACAAATATTGCCTACTATGCTTTCCAATATATCCTCCATAGTAACAAGGCCTGCCGTGCCGCCGTATTCATCAATAACTATTGCAAGCATAACTCTCGCTTCAGTCATTTTTGCAAAAAGCTTGCCGCAAGGCATAGACTCCGGCACAAAAAGCGGCTTTCTTGTATATGACAAAAGCTTTTCATCCTTTGACACAGGCTTGCCGACAAATTTAAGCAAATCTTTAACATAAAGCACACCGCAGATACGGTCAAGGTCTTCATCATAAACAGGCAGACGTGAATTGCCGTACTCAATAGCACGTTCCACGGCTTTTTCAATACTCAAATTGCAATCAAGCGCATTTATATCGATTCTGTGGGTCATTATGTCCCCTGCATCTAAATCGTCAAACTCGAAAATATTATTAATCATTTCTCTTTGATTTTTTTCAAGCTGACCTACCTGTTCATCTTCCTCAACAAGCTGTTTAATCTCATCCTCTGTTGAACTTTCTTTTTTAAACAGATTTTTAAAGGCACTGCCCATATAGGCATATTCCCCCTCAAATTTTAAAATTGTTATTTTTAAATCAAAAAATATTATATAATACTTTTTAGCATTTGTAAAGAGCAATATTTTATGATATAATCATTGCATTAAATATATGCGGAGCAAAGCAATGATTGAAAGAATAAAAGAAGAAAACGTTTGGGATTTTTTAAAAAAAGACGGCAAACCCGTTATGATTTACGGAATGGGAAACGGAGCTGAAAAAATAATTTCAACGCTTAACACCTACCAAATCACGGTAAGCGAGATATTTGCAAGCGATGAATTTGTGAGAGGCCATTCATTTTTAGGCTACAAGGTGCTTAAATACAGCGAGGTTTGCGAAAAATACGATGATTTCAACGTAGTTTTGGCATTTGCGACACACCTTGAAAATGTTATCGAAAACATTAAAAAAATTAACAGTGAGCACAAGGTTTTTGCTCCTGATGTTCCCGTTGCAGGCGGCGGACTTTTCACCAGAGAATATGTTAAAGAACACAATGAAGATTTTGATTTTGTTTACGAACATTTAGCAGACGAAAAAAGCAAAAAAGACTATATTGACATACTCAATTTCAAGGTGTCGGGCAAGGTGGATTATCTTTTAAATTCATTTTGTGACAAAGAGAGTATTTACAGTGATATATTAAGGCTGAACGATAGTGAATCAATCGTTGATTTAGGGGCTTATGACGGCGATACAATAAGAGAATTTACCGCCTACACAAAGGGAAAATACAACGAAATAATTGCGCTTGAGCCTGATGCAAAAAGCTATAAAAAGTTAATCAAAAACACGGCTGAAATGAAGAATTTGGAAACCTATAATATGGGCGCTTGGAACGAAAAAGACACCCTCATTTTTGCAAAGGAACAGAGCAGAAATTCGCATATTTCGGCAAGCGGAGTACCCGTAAAAGTAACTGATATCGACTCGTTAATTGACTGCCCTGTTACTATGATAAAAATGGATATTGAAGGCTCGGAAATGAAGGCGCTTGACGGTGCAAAAAGAATCATAAAAACATATTTGCCGAAGCTTTACGTTTGCGCTTATCACAGAAACGAGGATTTATTTGCACTTGGAAAGAAAATATTAAGTTTAAATGATAAATATATGCTTTATTTCAGGCACAGCGTTTACATTCCTGCATGGGAAAGCAACTTTTATGCCGTAATAAGTTGATAATATATTAATTCGATTGACTTAAAAATTGTTTTATTATATAATAATCAAAGCGTATTTTTTCAAAGAGTGAGATGAAACAAATTGACAACTGTATTATATCTGTCTCTTATACACATCTGACGCTGCCGACGAGCGATCTAGTGT
>ERZ1026776.1146-NODE-1146-length-15477-cov-9.581637_pt1 | contig 15477 bp, 19 predicted proteins | sample MGYA00380125_ERZ1026776 | MGnify/ENA primary metagenome ERZ1026776 (study PRJEB33269, sample SAMEA4719761) | human gut metagenome | biome: human-associated habitat; feature: organic feature; material: feces | place: Cameroon | collected 2013-10 ...
AGAAAACCGACCTCCAAAAATTAGATTTTAGGTCTAATTTTTTGGGGTCGGTACACTTCCCTTGAAAACAGCTGATGTTTATAATTATGCATTTTTCCAATCGTCTGAACAGCGCAAATAAAAAAGCAAAAAGGAATCTAATATATACAAAGTCTTAGCTTTCCAATCTATAGTATCTAGATTCTTGGCTCTCTCCTTCATGATATTTTTTATGTTTTTTACAGCATTGCTAATATCTATGGACCGAGGCTGTTTGACATTATTTTCTGCCAACAGATTAGAAAATCTTCTTTGAATTTCCTGGACAGACAGAGACAGCTCTGGTGGATCTGAGCTGATGCTTATCAACAAAAGCATATAAATATCTACCTGTCTGCCATCCTGCAAAATATAATGAGTTCTTTTATTTTTTCCCTGAGCTGGTCCTTCCAAAGCTGCTTTTAGCACATGACTATATACCTGCTTATGTTTTTTAACAGTTTCCCTGAGAGCAACAGCAACCATTTCCCTGCTAACTGTAGTAGCATTATTTTTTTCCATGCGATAAGCCAAATTAAAACAAATATCCTGCATTAATTGAGGAGAGCTAATACTTTCCACAGCCATATGCTCCAAAACGACATCATCTACAGCTATGTTTAGCAAAGGAAATCCCTTCAAGCCAATCTCCTTAAGCTCATCTATACTCCAAGGAGCAATCTCGATAAAGCTAGTGCGTCCTATTAAATCAGGATTCAATCTAATTGCATCATCTGCCCTATGAGGCAAGGATAATATAATCACCTTCAAGCCATTAATAAGATATGTTTTAATGGTTCTAGCAATATATAATTGGATATCTTCTGAGGCATAATGAAAGTCATCTATAACCAAGACAAAATCATTATCTATGATGTATTTCATCATAGAGCTTTGGCTACGCAATATTCTATGGGATATTTCATTTCCCTTAGATCCAGTATTATCCTTGCCAGCAGAAATATTTATTTTGGCAATCTTGATACTTAATTCTCCAGTAATTTGAGTTTTTTCAACATCGTTTTCACTTTGGGAAGTTTTTATCTGTACCTCATCAGGCAACTCCAACTGCTCGCCTATTTGATTCCAAAAATCCTCCCTAGATTCTATTTGTGAAGCACTTAAATCTATGATTGTATTGCGAATAGCCTTATGGCACAAAACCGTCTTACCTGATTTAGAGGCTCCTGTTATAGCAATCAAGGTTCCAGGATTCAAGAGAGCCTTCTGCAGCTGATCTGTATAGGTATCGCCATATTCATCAATCCTTCGATCAACATAAGTATGATCTGGCAGTGCATTTGGCTTAAATACATCACCAATCCCATTTAATTTGACATTTTTCAGCATATCACTACCACCTCGTCGCAATCAATAATAACAATATTATATCATCTACCCAAAATAATGTCACAAAAAACACCAGCTATCTTCCCTTGAAAACAGCTGGTGTTTATCTGTATATTTCCCTTGCAATGCTAATGAGCCTTTTAGATCACATCAGCTTCGTAGGAGAAAATCTCACACAGGAAGTTCTGCTCCTTAAGGGCAGCTTCTATTTCATCCAAAATTTCCTCACTATCGGCAGATACGGTATGGAAATGGTAGCCGGAGGTTACATTTAGCAAAGGCGTAGATTTGCCACTGCGCAGATTCTCCATAAAATGCTGCACATCCCGGCGATTTTTAATATTCAAAGGAGCAGAAATCCGTCCGTACACACGATGATTTACCATCACATCCTGAACACAGCCTCCCAAATCCACAATAGTGGTCAGCTCCTTTTCTGTTTGCTCGTTAGTGTGAAACATCTTGAAGCGACGCACAGCCTGCTTGGGCTGATCCAGAATATAGCCTCTAGCTGTGGCCAGAATAGGATAGCCCTCAGTACGCAGCAGGGCAATATCCTGCACCACCACCTGACGGCTGACACCGGCAGCCTTTCCCAAGGCCCCGCCTGAAAGAGGAGCAGAAGCCTCTCGTATCATATCTATAATTTTCTTTCTGCGTTCTGCTCCGCTCATCATATATTACTCCTCCAATGCCTTCAAATGCTTCAAACTTATATCCAAAATTGGTGCAGAATGAGTCAATGCTCCACTGGAAACATAATCCACACCAATAGCTGTAATCTTCTCAATATTTTCCTTGGTAATATTGCCAGAGCATTCAGTTTTAGCCCTGCCATCAATTAACTTTACGGCTTCTGCCATCATATCTGGAGTCATATTATCCAGCATAATAATATCTGCTCCAGCCTCCAATGCTTCCTGTACCTGCTCCAGACTTTCGGTTTCTACCTCAATTTTCCGAACAAATGGGGCATAGGCCTTGGCTGCCAATACAGCCGCCTTTACACTGCCTGCTGCATCAATATGATTATCCTTCAAAAGTACGCCATCAGATAAATTATACCTATGGTTAGATCCACCGCCAACTGTCACCGCATACTTTTCAAAAATTCTCATGCAAGGTGTGGTCTTACGAGTATCTAAAAGGGTAGTCTTAGTACCTTCCAGCAGCTTGGCTACCTTATTGGTATAGGTAGCAATACCACTCATGCGCTGCAGATAATTCAAGGCAGTACGCTCACCGGACAGCAACACACGAATATCACCTACCACAGTAGCCATATGCTGTCCCTTCTGAACAACTTCTCCATCCTGCACATCAAAAACTACCTCTGTCTTTGGATCCAAAAGCTGGAATACCCGCTGAAAAACCTGCAAGCCGGCAACAATACCATCTTCCTTGCAAATAAGCTCTACCTGACCTTTTTTGTAATGTGGCATAACAGAATTGGTAGTTACATCCTCGCTGTTAATATCCTCCTCCAATGCCATTTTGATAAATTTATCTGCTGCCAGCAGCATGGTAATCTCGTTCACTATAACCTTTCCTTTCATCTTAACATAGAAATTTATATTTTCAAGTCTAATCCCGCATATTTATTTCAAATCATCACGACAAATTTTCTCAGCAGCCCTCTGGCCAAAAACAAGGCTTTCCAAAAGGCTGTTGCTGGCCAAACGGTTCTTACCATGAACCCCGTTGCAGCTGGTTTCCCCTACAGCATAAAGATGCTGCATAGTAGTACAGGAATCTGCATCCACATGAATACCCCCCATAAAATAATGCTGAGCTGGTACAACTGGAATAGGCTCCTTGGTAATATCATAGCCTTCCTCTAAGCAGGTCTGATATATATTAGGAAAATGATTCATAATGGTATCCTGGGGCACATTTTCAAAGGAAAGCCAGACATGACGGCTGCCCTCCTTCTCCATCTCTGCATGAATAGCCTTGGACACAACATCTCTTGGCTGCAGCTCATCAGTAAAACGCTGTCCCTTGCTATTTAAGAGAATCGCACCTTCACCACGAGCTGATTCTGAAATCAAAAAACTTCTTCCCTCATGCTCTGTATAAAGGCTGGTAGGATGAATCTGAACATAATCCAAATGCTCCAGTTCCACATTATGCTCCTTGGCCACCTCCAAGGCATCCCCAGTGAGGCTAGGGAAATTGGTGGAATGTTCATAAAGGCCTCCAATACCGCCTGTAGCCAGCACCGTATCCTTGGCATAAATATGCAGAGTATTTCCCCCACTATCCTTGGCAGTCAGACCAGTGCATTTACCATCCTCCACCATAATATCCTCCATTACAGTATACTCCATAATCTCCACATTGGGCAGAGTTTTTACATACCGCTGCAGTGTTTCGGTAATTTCCTTGCCAGTAATATCGTCATGGAAGCAGATACGAGGCTTGGAATGAGCTCCCTCTCTGGTGTACATCAGGCTACCGTCCTCATTCTTGTTAAATCTCACACCGAAATCCAAAAGCTGTTCAATAACATTACGACTAGAGCGAATCATAATGTCCACACTTTCCTTGCGATTCTCATAATGACCAGCCCGCATGGTATCTTCAAAGAAGGAATCATAATCCCCTGCATCTCTCAAAACGCAGATACCACCCTGAGCCAGCATGGAATCACAGCTTTCCATATCCTCCTTGCAAATCATCAGCACCTTGGTATCCATAGGCAGATGAATTGCTGTAAACAAACCTGCTACACCAACACCTGCGATTACCACATCAACCTTTATATCATTTTCCATAATCTGTGCACTCCCTCAAATATATCTCAATATGCCTTTTACTTGGCTAAGGACAACATCATTTCCAATGGTTTCTTGGCTTTCTCCACCAAATCAGCCTTAACAGAAGCCTGATTGCTGCCAGATTCCAATACTTCCAGTACCTTTTCCAAGGTAACCAGCTTCATATCCTGGCAAATAGGCTTAGTTGCCGTAAAGTAAAATTTCTTATCTGGATTATGACTTTGCAGCTTATAGCTTACACCAATTTCTGTACCAATAATAAATTCCTTTTTAGGACTTTCCGTGGCGTATTTTATAATACCAGAGGTGGAACCAATATAATCAGCCAAATCCACCACAGCCTCATTACATTCTGGATGAACACAAACCTCCGCCTCTGGATGCTCTGCCATTAAGTCCTTAATCTCCTGAGCCTGCATCCTGTGATGAATAGGACAATAACCGTCAACCACCATTACATTTTTATCTGGCACCTGGTCAGCTACATAACGGCCCAAATTTTTATCTGGAATAAACAAAATATTTTTATTTGGCAATTTAGCTACAATATCCACTGCATTGGCAGAGGTCACACATACATCAGACCAGGATTTGATTTCAGCAGTGGAATTGATATAGCAGACCACAGCCAAATCATCATATTGGTCTCGGAAGCTGTCCACCTCTTCCTTGGTGACCATATGGGCCATAGGGCAGTCTGCCTGCATATCTGGCATCAACACCTGCTTTTCCGGGCTAAGGAGACAGGCACTTTCCCCCATAAAGGAAACACCACAGAATACCAGCACCTGGCAATCCAAACCTGCTGCCACCTTGCTTAAATAAAATGAATCTCCAATATAATCTGCTATCTCCTGCACCTCCGGCGCCACGTAATAATGAGCCAGAATAACCGCATCCTTCTCAGCCTTTAAAGCCTTTATTTTTTCCTGAATTGTCATGTTTTCCCCATTTCTGCCACCTGCTGTGACATAAAGTTTAGCAATATAACCAAAATCCAACTTAGTATAGCACTTCTTTCTACACCTGACAAGACACATATATATTTTTATGTAAACATTTATCTATTTCTCCTATTTTGGAGCACGCAAAAAGGACTGCCACCGTAGCAGCAGTCCTTATTGTTTTATTTATGATTTGGTCAAAGCCTGGGAATTACTCCTTGCCAGCCAGCTTCTTGTAGCCATTCAGGCGGTTCTGAGCATCCTTCTTGGTCTTTTCAAAGAGTGCTTCAGCAGCCTCTGGGAAGCTTCTCTTAAGGGAGGAATAACGAACCTCACCCAGGAGGAAGTCCTCGAACTTATCCCAATCAGGCTCCTTGGAATCAAGGGTGAATGGGTTCTTGTCAGTATCGCGGAGAGCAGGGTTGTAACGGAAGTTAGCCCAATAGCCGCAAGCAACAGCCTTGGCAGCCTCTTCCTGACTTCTGCCCATACCAATGCGGATACCGTGGTTGATACATGGAGCATAGCCAATAATCAAGGATGGTCCTGGATAAGCCTCGGCCTCAGCAATAGCCTTAAGAGCCTGATTCTTATCTGCACCCATATCAACCTGAGCTACATATACATAGCCATAGGTCATTGCCATCAGGCCCAGATCCTTCTTCTTGGTCTTTTTACCAGTAGCAGCAAACTGAGCAATAGCAGCAGTAGGAGTAGCCTTGGAAGCCTGACCACCAGTGTTGGAATATACCTCAGTATCAAATACAAAGACATTTACATCCTCACCAGAAGCAAGAACATGGTCTACACCGCCGTAGCCAATATCATAAGCCCAGCCGTCACCGCCGAAGATCCACTGAGAACGCTTAACTAGGAAGTCACGATTCTCATAAATCTTGTTCAGCAGCTCGTCCCCATTCTTCTCGTTCTCCAGCAGATCAGCCAAAGCATCAGCACGCTGACGGGAACCATCGCCGGTATTCATATTATCCAGCCATTCAGTCATAGCCTCCTGCAAAGCAGCAGAACCGTGACTCTCCTCGATAGCCTTGGCAACATCAGCAGCCAAAGTCTCACGAACAGCCTTGGAACCCAGGAACATACCCAGACCAAATTCAGCATTATCCTCAAACAAGGAATTTGCCCATGCAGGACCATGACCTTGAGCATTTTTGGTATAAGGCATTGCAGGAGCGCTGGCACCCCAGATAGAGGAGCAGCCGGTAGCATTAGCAATCATCATGCGATCACCAAAGAGCTGAGTAATCAGCTTGGCATATGGAGTCTCACCGCAACCTGCGCAAGCACCGGAGAACTCCAACAGAGGCTGCTCAAACTGAGAGCCCTTAACAGTTTCCTTCTTAACAGGATTTGCCTTTGGTGCAACCTTCTTAGGATTTACAGCATAGTCAAATACAGACTGATTCTTCTCCTGAGTAGCAAATGGCTTCAATACCAGAGCCTTCTCCTTGGCAGGGCAAGCATTTACGCAGTTGCCGCAGCCGGAGCAGTCCATAGCAGAAATAGCTATGGTAAAGTTCAAGCCCTTGGCGCCAATAGCTGGCTTGGAGGTAAACTCTGCAGGAGCTGCATCCTTCTCAGCATCAGTAGTAAGAACAGGGCGGATTGCTGCATGAGGACACACAAATGCGCACTGATTACACTGGATACACTTGGTAACATCCCACTCTGGAACATTAATGGCAATGCCGCGCTTCTCATAAGCAGCGGAGCCACTTGGGAAAGTACCATCGGCCAGGAATTCCAAAGCCTTAACAGACAATTTGTTGCCTTCCTGACGGTTAACTGGATTCTGAACCTCCCTGATGTACTCAGGCAAATGAGACTGATCTACAGCAGCATCGTCTGCAGCATCAGCCCAGGCAGCAGGAACATTTACCTGATGGAGAGCATTGATACCAGCATCAATAGCACCGTGGTTCATGTCTACAATGTTCTGGCCCTTCTTGCCATAGGAAGTAACTACTGCATCCTTCAAATACTGAACAGCAGTCTCCAAAGGAATAATATCAGCCAGCTTGAAGAAAGCAGACTGCATTACCATGTTGAAGCGGCCGCCCAAGCCCAGCTCCTGTGCAATCTTAACAGCGTTTACGGTATAGAACTTGATATTGTTCTTGGCAATATAACGCTTCATAGCAGCAGGCAGATGCTTATCCAGCTCCTCATCAGTCCAAATGGTATTCAGCAAGAAAGTACCATTCTTCTTCAAACCTGCCAGCAGGTCATATTTATCAACATAAGACTGCTGAGAGCAGGAAATAAAGTTTGCATTGTTAATGAGATATGGAGAAGCAATAGGAGTTGCACCAAATCTCAAATGGGACATGGTAATACCACCGGACTTCTTGGAGTCATATGCAAAATAAGCCTGAGCATAAAGCTTGGTCTTATCGCCGATAATCTTGATAGCAGACTTGTTTGCACCTACAGTACCATCAGAGCCCAAGCCCCAGAACTTGCAGGCAGTGGTTCCCTCTGGAGTCAGATCCACATCCTCTGGATAGAGAGGCAGAGAAGTGCCATTCAGGTCATCGTTAATACCGATGGTAAAGCCGTTCATAGGAACATCCTTCTTCAGTTCCTCATAAACACCCAATACCTGATCTGGATTTACATCCTTGCCGCCTAAGCCATAACGACCACCTACAATAATTGGATGTCTGTCAGTATTGTAGAAAGCAGTACGTACATCCTGGTACAAAGGCTCACCCAGAGCACCTGGCTCCTTGGTGCGATCCATAACAGCAATCTTGGTTACAGTCTCAGGAATAGCATTGAGGAAATGCTTTACGGAGAATGGGCGGAACAGATGAACTGCTACCATACCAACCTTCTCACCCTTGCCATTGAGATAATCAACAGCCTCAACCAGAGTCTGATTCAAAGAACCCATAGCAATAACTACACGCTCTGCATCTGGTGCGCCATAGTAATCAAATACATGATGCTCACGACCGGTAACCTTGGCCAAATCAGCCATAGCCTCCTCTACCAGATCTGGAATAGCCTCATAATATTTGTTTACAGTCTCACGAGTCTGGAAATAAATATCATCATTCTGAGCAGTACCACGAATACATGGATGATCAGGATTCAGAGCATTGCGACGGAAAGCATTTACTGCATCCCAGTCCAGAATCTTGCCCAGTTCCTCATAAGGAATTACTTCAATCTTCTGAATCTCATGGGAAGTACGGAAACCATCAAAGAAATTAAGGAAAGGAACCTTGCCCTTAATAGCAACCAAATGAGCAACAGCAGCCAGATCCATAACTTCCTGTACAGAGGACTCAGCCAGCATAGCCATACCGGTCTGACGGGCAGCCATAACATCCTGATGATCACCAAAAATGTTCAGAGAGCTGGTAGCCAAGGCACGAGCACTAACGTGGAATACACCTGGCAAAAGCTCACCGGAAATCTTGTACATATTTGGAATCATCAAGAGCATACCCTGAGATGCAGTATAGGTGGTAGTCAAAGCACCAGCCTGCAGAGAGCCATGTACAGCACCAGCGGCGCCAGCCTCAGATTCCATCTCTATGATGTTTACCTTCTGGCCAAACAGGTTTTTCTTACCCTTTGCTGCCATTTCGTCTACATTCTCAGCCATTGGAGAAGAAGGCGTAATAGGATAGATTGCAGCTACATCAGTAAATGCGTAAGAGATATACGCAGCAGCGGCATTACCATCCATAGTTTTCATTTTTTTGCTCATGGATCATACTCCCCCTTAAATAAAATAGATACAGCGTACCAACACACAAATTGGTACAACAGTATAAAGTATACACAACATACTGAACCATGTACTTTTTCTTATAGGAAATATACACACTTCACTAACATTTATTATACAACCTGCAAAGTCTTTTGTAAATGAAGCCGTCTTTTTTGTAACCTTTATATTAATTCTATCAATTGAGATTTTGTGCAAATATGTTTGCCATAAGTTCATATTGTTTATACAGAATTTTTTATTACATCTAGCTTGACTGAAAAAAATATTTGCAGTACAATGTATCCACAGAGTACATTGTACTTAAAATTTATGCAATAACAGGAGGTGTACAAAAAATGGCTTATTCTATCAGACTTACTGAGGAAGAGAGGGGCCTGGCAGATGCTTATGCCAAGCTCCAGGGAATTTCCGTAGCTGAGGCCTTTAAAAAGGCTTTGTTTGACAAAATCGAAGACGAATATGATTTGATGGTGGCGGAAAGCGCCTATAACAATTATTTAAAAGATCCTAAAACTTACTCTCACGACGAAGCATGGGAGGAAATTTTAAAATGAGCTATACACTGCGTTATTCAAAACAGGCCATTAAGGAGTTAAAAAAGTTAGATCCGTATACACAAAAGATTATCAAAGGCTGGATTGAAAAAAATCTCCTTGATTGCGAAAATCCAAGAGCTCACGGCAAATCTCTTACTGCCAACCGCAGTGGTCAGTGGCGCTATCGCATTGGAGACTACCGCCTTATTTGCCATATAGACGATGATGAGCTGATTATCCTCGCTCTAAACGTAGGCCACCGCCGAGCCGTCTATACACAATAGCCAGCATTTATAATGGAAATAAAAAATCCTGTTCTGCACATAATAAGCAAAACACCTGCAAATATTATCTTTGCAAAATAGCGTTTTCCTATTATATTGCCAACAGGATTTTTTATGCTAAATGTGATTACAAACTAACACCGATTTTTTCTGCCTGATTGCCAAAATCTGATTTTTCCACAAGCGAGCGTGAACCACAGCCCACCGCCATAACCGTGCCGACATTCTCCCACTCCATATAGCGCACCAATATATTATAGTGTGCCATGAGTGCCTCCATCGTCCAATCCGCACTATTATAGGCGGTTGCCATCAGTATGGATTTTTTGCCGTGCAGCTTGCCAGTCCTTGAGTAGAATCTATCTACTATGACCTTTAGCTGAGCTGACATGCCATAATAATACAATGGCGTTGTCAGGACAAGCAAATCTGCTTCTAGCATTTTCGGCATAAGTATCTTTTCTATATCATCATTCCAAACACACTCGCCGTCCATACCGCAACGGTCACAGCCACGACACGGATGAGTATCTGAATTAGCTGCATCAAAGACAAACACCTCATGGCCTGCACTTTGTGCACCTGATACAAATCTATCTGCCAAATAAATCGAGGTAGATTCGTTCTTCGGATGCGGACTGCTGGTGATTACAACTATCTTCATCTTGCCATTACCTCCTGCAACGTTTCTATCAGCCCTATTGCTATCATTTTCTGCCGCACTGCCAAATACTGAAAAGCCGCAGCCATTGACTAACAGTGCCATAGCTCCCATCGAGCTGATTTTCAAAAAATCCCTACGGTTCATATTATCACCTACTGTTATTTCAGATGCCAATTGTTGCGGCCGCCAGGCTCAAAGGTTACATTGCCAATGTATACCTGCTCCGTTGAAAGCATATTTAGGTAGCTCTGTCCCTGAAAATACTGTGCATAGGCATCATTTGGCCCGCCTGCTTCAAACACACTCATATCCTTTTCTGCCATAATCAAAATCTCCTTTTTTACAACATATTGCTGCAGCATTAGCCATTACATAATTCCCGATTAACAGACAACATTATTAATCCTCTGCATAAACTTCTTTCGCCATGCCAAATGCCACCCAGGCTTTTGGCCAGCCAGCATAGAAACCAAGCTGGGTGATGATTTCTGCCATCTCCGCCTTGCTAACGCCGTTTTTCTTGGCACTTGTAATATGATATTTCAAGGAACTATCCGTAGTGCCGCTGGCAATCAGTGCCGATACAGTTACAATGCTTCTATCATGCAGGGAAAGCACATCATTCTTCGACCACACCTCGCCAAAAAGTATGTCATCATTGTAGCGAGCAAAATCCGGGGCAAACTCACCCAAATTATCCCTGCCTGCTGTCTGAACAATCTTTACTGCTTCTTTCTTCTCACTATTCATATCTGCCGCCTCCACAAAAGCTAAACTTGTTGTACAAAATACACCTGCTGCCAAAACAGCCGACACTATTTTTTTAGATTCATAAAACTACCTCCCAAGTTTTCTCAACACCTTTGAGCAATAATGCGCTATGAAGATTCCTGTTCCCAGCATAGCAATGTAATCCAAATAAAACTTCAGTGCGCTCTCGTTATTGTTGAACATGGCAAATTGATTCCTCAGCAATAGATAATCCAGACATTGCCTATCCACAAATATATAAACTCCATATATGGCAATGCCAATACCTGCCAGCTTCGCAACAATGCCCATCCATCTGCCAACTCCCAGCACAGTTGATAAATCTCCTAGGCGAATAAACTTCTGCCAATGTACCCCGATATGCAGGCTAATCAACATCATACCCCAGTATGCACCCCATAGATGCAGTCTGTGTGCCTGAGCAGGGCTGCCAAAATCCAGCAGAAAAACAAAGACATAGCGGGATATAACCTCGCTGCTATATGTCATGAGCAAAAAAACTGCTAATACCAGCACAACCAATAAAGAAAGCAATATCCGCATAGCATTGTATCTACCCTTGCTCAATGAGCTATACCACTTGCGATTTAATATATTGTGTACAACTAGCAGTATCAGCATTGCCGTTCCAGCGATTTCATGTGCTAAAGTGCTCCACAAATGCATCCCCATGCAGAATACAAACAATAGAAACAAGGCCATGTCCACTAGATTCTTGATATTTTCTTTGTGCATCAGCTTCTCCCGTTCCTTTCTGCATATTCTTCGGCACGCATGCTTACTTTCCTGTCTTTATGCCATCAACCCATGCCTTGATTTCACCTATAGAGCTTTCGACCTGCTTGCCACGAATCTGCAAGCCATCTGCCAATTTTGCCTTTGGTGCCGCCTTCTGAATATTCGTCAGAGAATCGCCAAAACCACTGCCCTCATTCGTGGTAAACGGAGCTAGCGTCTTACCTGATAAATCATATTTAGCAAGGAAAGAATACATAATGCAATTCCTTTCCTAGAATTATAACCATTTTTCAATATTTTCCCTGGCAGAATTTACTTTGCTTCCCTTGATTGCCAAACCGCTGGCTACCTTGGCCGTCGGACACAATCTCTTGATATCTGCCTCGCTGCTGCCCATGCCGCTGCCTTCATGTGTACAAAACGGCTTGATAGTCTTGCCTGCAAAATCCAGACTCTCTAGAAATGTAAAGACTGCCATCGGCATCGTGCCCCAATAGTTTGGATAGCCAAGGTAGATTACATCGTAATCCGCTACACTTGCTAGCTTCTCCTTCAGTGCTGGACGTATATTGGCATTTTTATCTTCCTTCGCCTGCTGAACACATTTGTCATAACCTATATCATATTCATTCATCTGCTGAATCTTAAAAATATCAGCATCTGTCAAATCCTTAATCATTTTAGCAGCTACTTCTGTATTGCCAACCTCCAGCATCTTCATATTGCCACCAAAATAATTCTCGCCAGCCCTCGAATAAAATGCCACCAATGTCTTGCTCATAACTAAATTCTCCTTATACCTTTCATCAACTTTTATTCCGCCTTTTCCAGCACAGCCTTAAAATTATCTTTCTGTCCAGCCACAAAATCCATGCCTGATGTAAGACGCCCTAATTTTATCAAGGATTTGGAATAGCGAAAATCAATATCCTGATAGAAAATACTCAAATTTCCCCACGGTGCATACAAACACAAATCTCCTACCGCTGGTTCACAGCAATCCGGCTCGCCTTCAGTTGGCAATTTGCCATCCGGATAGGCAATCTTTTCTATACTGTTGTAATCCTCAAAGGAAAGCTCCATCGGTAGCTTTTCATAGCATGCTTGATTACCTTTTCGCTATCTGTCTCGTTCAAAGACCATTTATGCATGGTTCCAGGCTCGCCAAAGCTCATACGGCCTACGCACAGCTTAGAAACCTCAATATCTGTATTGCCAATTTTTGCATATTCCATGAATACCACCCTTTCGTCTGCTCTCTATATACCAGACTTCTATTTGGCTTATGGACATCAACCAGCTTTGACTGCCAATCCATAAGTTATTTTATAGCTTGATAATACAACCTAAACCTAACTTTAAGTCAAGAGATTTCCGAAAAATTAGGCACATTGCTTGTTTCAGCAATGTGCCTCTTATTTCATCTAGGGAAGTCTTTTCAATTTAATTTGCTTACAGCCTCTGGTCCGAATATCCAGGTCAGCTTTTTCTTGGCCTTGGTACGAACCTCATCATTAATGTAAAACTGAGCTATAACTAAAGCTGCGCCAATAATGGTTAAATCATCAGTATAGCCTATAAATGGTATGAGGTCTGCAATGGCATCAAAGGGCATGATAAAATACCCTAATGCCCCATAGATACCGGCCTTAACCTTCTTGGGACATTTGGGATTCTGCGTTACATAGAAAAGCTGTAAAGCCTTGTAGGCTGCCTGCACGCCAATGGACTTGAAATGATTAGCCAGCTTTTGCCACAGCTTTTCCTCTGAATATTCTGTAGTATATTTTTCTGTATCTACTGCTTTATATTTGTCATTTTCACTGCTGTCAGACAAATTATTCTGTAATGTAAACATAATCTGCTTATCCTTTGCTGTATTCAGCTGATATTATCTTTAACTCCTGTGGCTTTACCGAGGTACAGAAAAACAAGATTTTTACACCTGCCGCGAGAGCCTTATTTACTGCCTCTCCATAGGCAGGATGAGTGGCAATATTAGGCTTTACCTGCTGGACGCCCTCCATCTGAATCACATAGGCCATAATGGCATGATACCCCTCCTGAGCCGCCTTGGCCAGCTCTCCCAGATGCTTCACCCCTCGTTCCGTAGGTGCATCGGGAAAATATCCCTGACCATCAATTTCCAAGGTACAGCCCTTAACCTCCATAAGATACCGTTCCGGCTTACCCGGGGAACCAATTTGTTTTTCCATATAAAAATCTATGCGGGAATTTCCATAGACATACTCTGGCTTAATATAGCTAAAATCCTGCCCAAACAACCATTCTGCCACCACCTTGTTGGGAGCCTGGCTGTCCATATTTATTAAGCCAAAATTTTTCTTGTACACAGCAATTAAATCATATTTTGTCTTTCTATTGGGATTGGAGGCTTTTTCCAGCACCACCTTTACCCCTGGCAATAACAGTTCCTTACAGCGACCAGTGTTCTTAACATGAACTGTTTCCACCTGACCATTTATTTCCACATGGGCAATAAACCTGTTGGGCCTATCTGCAAATTTTCCCTCAACAATATCTTCGTAAATCATAAATTTTATTTATTCAGATACCACTGAATAATAGCCTGCGTTCCCTTGTTTTCCATGCCCTTAGCGGTCAACTGGTCATAAAGCTCCTTGGCCTTTTCCAAGCCCGGCAATACCAGTCCAGCCTCATGGGCAGTTTCAATGGCAATCCTCATATCCTTAATAAAATGCTTGATATAGAAACCTGGCTTATCATCTCCAGCCAACATTCTTCTGCCTAAATTGGACAAAGACCAGGAGCCTGCTGCTCCGGTTTCGATAGTCTCCAGCACTTTCTGAGTATCCAAACCCATTTTCTGAGCATAAACCAAAGACTCTGCTACCGCCATCATGCCAGCTGCAATGGCAATCTGATTGGCCATCTTGGTGTACTGACCGCTGCCTGCTGGGCCAAAATAGTTAATGGTTTTGCCCATAGCCTGAAATACCGGCAATAGAGCCTGAAAAGCCTCTTCATCGCCACCTACCATAATAGCTAGATTAGCATTGCGAGCACCTAAATCACCACCAGATACTGGAGCATCCAGAGAGGCAATCCCCTTGGCCTTAGCTGCTTCATATATCTTTCGAGCCAAGATTGGGCTGGAGGTGGTCATATCCACAATATAGCCTCCTACCTTGGTGGAAAGCACACCCTGCTCTCCCATATAAACCTCCTCCACATCCTGTGGATAGCCTACCATGGAGATAATTACATCTGCCTCTGCGGCCAAAGCTGCTGGAGTATCATACCATTTCATGCCCTTTTCTATCAGCGCCTGAGCCTTTGTCTTAGTTCTTGTGTAAATTCCCAGCTCAAAACCTGCATCCTGCAAATGCTTGGCCATGCTGCTGCCCATAACGCCGATACCAATAAAGCCAATCTTCTTTATATTCATAATATCTGTCCTTTCAACCTAAAAACTTTATACAAATATTTTACTACACAAGCTCTACCTATTCCAAATTCTTTTTTGCAAATTCTGATTTGTAGAGTTGCCTATCTCCCTAATATCATAAATATGAAACTAAACTTTTTACGAAATACAGCCTGCGGTCATAACGACTTTTGCTCTGTCCGACTTAATGGCCCTA
>ERZ1026776.1155-NODE-1155-length-15387-cov-89.289330_pt1 | contig 15387 bp, 9 predicted proteins | sample MGYA00380125_ERZ1026776 | MGnify/ENA primary metagenome ERZ1026776 (study PRJEB33269, sample SAMEA4719761) | human gut metagenome | biome: human-associated habitat; feature: organic feature; material: feces | place: Cameroon | collected 2013-10 ...
GACCTTCCAGGTGAAGGGCGATGCGAATATCGTGGCGGTGGATAATGGAAACATCGCATCTGATGAGCTTCATATCGGAAAGACCCAGTTGGAGAAGACCATCCAGAGAAATCTCTTCCAGGGTTCTGCCCTCGTGATATTGAGAGCAGGCGATAAGCCAGGAAAGATAGAGCTTTCGGTGGCTGGCGAAAAGATGAAAGCCAAGAAGCTGGTTTTGAATACGAAATAAATATGATACTAAAAAAGGTCGCCAAAATGCTGGCGACCTTTTTTAGTATTTTGACAGATTCCGGTCGGAATATCTTCAAAAGGTCGGATTTTCGGTCGGATTGCGTACTTTTCGGTCGGATTATGATTAAACTGACCGATATTTGAGTGATATTATCACTTGTATTATAGCCGAAAAAGGTTGAATGAACGACACTAAATAGCGTAAGAACGACCGCAAGGACGACTGCAACGACCGCAAGAACGACCGCAACGACCGCAAGAACGACCTATATTATTAGTAAAGTTCTTTTTCGCCTTTCTCTGTTATCTTCCATTTTTTTCCATTCGATGATTTTACTATAAGTTCATCTTTTGCCATATTAACAAGGAGGCGTCCTATTTTTCGTAGCTTTTCGTCACGAGTGTTGTTTGTGGGAAAAACATGTTGAAGGCTTTCAAATGCGTCTTTACGCCAAAATCCCATTTCGCCTGCGTTATGCGCCAATTGGAGTAATAGCTTTTGAATGCTGTTTTCTGCAAGCCCTTTTTTGACGGATTCAAAACGATTTTCCGCTATAATCAATGACGAATTCGCTATAATTCCGCTAAAAATCGCTATAATATGTCCTCTATGATTGAGGCATGTTATACCAAGTTCGTTCTTCCGTTTGTAATATGATTGCCTACCTCCATCTTCTGTTATGCTACATACGGTTGCGATCTCTTTTGCCGTGACTTTTGGATTATTGCTGATTATTTTTAGAATAGTTTTCGTAGTATCGGCAGGAGTTTCCGTAGTTACAGAGGGAGTTTCCGTAGTTGTTTCCGTAGTAACCGTAGATGTTTCCGTAGTGTCCTTGATGTTTCTTTCCTGTTTAAAGCAAGTGTACGAAAGTGCCATGCGTCTGCAGGATGAGCATCGTGGTTTAAAATCGCTATATTTGTCGAATTTCGACGAATTATGACAAAAGATACCAATTGCGACCATTTGTTTTAATCATCTCTTCCAATTTCATAGTCTTAAGCAAATCTCCCAATAGTCGTAGTTGTTGCTCTTCCGTCTTGTTTTGCGGAAGAACATCCATAAGATATTCGTATATGCTATCTCGTTTGGCGCCTTCGTCTTCTGCATAGCTGAGATACTGTAGAACCATTTGACGCAAATCGGTTATGCCTTTTTCTTATCATTTTATTTTCTGTGTTTTAGCTAAAAATAAAATGATAAGAAAAATGCATCTATCTGATAATCAAATTAATGTGAATAGATTAACAAAAATTTATTTTTCGGTTATTTTTTTATTAGCCATCAAATTAAATAGTATCTGCAATCTACGCGAGCGCCTTTCTTCGCTATTTCGGTTCCGACCATAGAATAAACTATCTTGCGAATTTCTTTGAGCTCAACATCAGGAATTCTACTTGCTATTTCAGAAATTTTGCTCATCGGATATCTGTGTAAGTCCTCTTTGATAAGGGCTTTCAGAACATATGGCTCTATAGTTCTTAGCGTTGTGACAATATTGGATTTTGCATTCGTTAATAGTGTAGGGTTGATTTGATAGTATGCCCCTTTTGTCGCACCACTTTTTGTTATTAAGTGATTCTTATCCAAATTGTCCACATAGCTTCTAAGTCGTTCTTCCGCAGTGAGTTGAAGAGTCTTAGACAAGTCTGTTGTCGCAATGCGTTTCTCTCTGGCTATGATGCCGAAAGCTATCTTGTTCTTTTGAGAAAGCTGATAATTATGGTCAACATAATCCATCAGGCGAACAACTTCTTTATCAGAAATCTCTGCACTTTGATATACTGTGACAGTGTTGAATGTTGATTCTATCTCAGGTTGTTTCTTCGCTTCAACGGCATCCAACTCATAAATCAAGTCATAGCCAGAGCCCTCACCTTCCATCAATCCAAGTGCAGTCAGTATCTCAATCATATTCGGATTACGTCTGTGCTTGGTATGAAGGATGTTGTCTTTGGTTACACCCAAAGGGAGACCACCAGGATTGGAGATGCTGATATAACCTGGATATACCTTGATTGTGATGTCGTTAGAGATGGTTCTTGAACTATGAGCCAAACTGTTAACAAGCAACTCTCTGATTAAGTTCTCGTTATAATAGCGTACTGTCTTACGGAAGAGTCCATTAGGCATCTCATAGCTATAGGTCAACTCTACAGCCTTGTCCATAATATCTTCCAAAAGTTCTTTCGGATTACGTGTGTTGTCACGCCATTCCAATTTGTTGGTTTTGTTCTCCAAGTCATCATATACGATATATTGCACAGTGATAGGATAGCAAATACGGCTACGCTGTTTGGCTGTACCAATCCATAAGACACCAAGATTGGTCATCTTGTTGCCATCAAGAAGGTGGTATTGTTCGCCAATTTCCATATCGTCGAGCTGCTTGATATGCTGCTTCACTCTATCAGATTGGCGTATATCATTAGCGAATTTTGAGAGATTCGTCTTATTCTCATCTTCCAACTCAAACTGTGTTGGTACAAGTTCCCATTGGAAAGCTCCTTTCTCTTCTCCAACACGTTGGATATCCTCACTACGAACCGGCTCACATTTGTCAGCGACACGGATATACATCTTGCCATCAGAAGTGGTGGCATATGAATGGAGTGAAGGGAATACTGTGATGGCAAAGTACTGGCTGCCAGTTTCGTCTTCACATACGTCGCCTACAGCAAGACCTACGTTGAAACAGAGTCCACGCAATCTTGTAACGGCACTATTTGCCTCTTCTTGTGGTATAACCTGATTGGGAGCAGGCTTCTTTGTCTTGTCCTCCACGCCAATCATAATCTGTCCTCCTTGTGCATTGGCTAAAGCCACACAAGTAGTGGAGAGTTCCTTGAATCCTTTCTCTCCTGTTCGAATCTTTTGCAGACTCTTGTATTCTATCTTTTGTTGTTCTGTATTCATGTTTACTTGTTAATCTTTAAACAGCTACAAAGATAATATTTTTCTTTGAGAATAGGGCATATATTCAGGAGGAAAATGTATTTTCTTTGTGACGTTGCAATAGGTACGCACCTCTATACGGTAATGTTCATACAAAAGACCTGTGAAATTGAAGTTATTGTCGCCAGCCGTATTGCTGATCCATTTTCCCCCGTTGATGTATTTTTGGCAGGAACCAATTGCCTAAGTCGTTCATCATAACACAGAATACTGTATTCCAGCTTATGACAGCTTTCATCAGAAACTTCTACAAAGTTATTATGCAGAGATTGAGAACCCATGAATTTGGATTGTGTGCCACAAACAGAATCAAGACCTTTGTTTTTCGAGTTCATCACTGTCCCAGTAAAATGGGTTAAGACAATGCGTAGGTATGTATTGAACATTTATATAGACGACTATGCTTATACCAACCAGTTCAAGACAGACTTTAGTTAAAAGCCATGCCTTTCTTGGTAAAACAGCATATTACCTCAAGTCACTTTATGGGGTAAGGGGATTTTGTGTCTGCGACGTTTCTGACATGCAAGGAATATGTACAATAAAATAAACTTTGTCGCTTTGCAAGTAAAATCCCACTAAGTCCTATAGGTTTCGGATTTGAGGATTATTATTATTTAATCATTGACAAAGTAAAAGAAGCAGAATCAACAACAGTATACCCTGCTGCCATAAACTTTACTATAGAATCTTCATCAACCGGGTTTATTGCGATTTTAGAATCTCTCAGCAGCATGCCAGCAGTGGCAATGACAACATCGTTGTGATCCAACAAATCAACATCACCATCCATACTAAATGGAATGCCATTGTCGAGAAGTAGATCCACTATGCTTTCAAGGCCAGGGTATAGGGCTTTTGCCTCGTTTCATTTCATTGCCTCAAGGACATCACTTTTATCATTCCAAACATGAACCTTCTTATCATCCAACGATTTACACTTTTTTATAAAAGCAGCAACCTTTGGGGAAATAGAATGCAGATTTGTTAGTGGAATATCAGAAATAATCAATGTTGTACTTCTTGAACGGCTAGTAGCAACGTTGAATCTTCTTTCATCCAGAGCAAATCCAGGATTTCTTCCTGGAATATACAGAATCGCATAATCCACTGTCATTCCTTGAATTCTATCTATTGTTTCGATGGTAAAGTCAGCCAAAGACGATTCTGTTAAAAACGTCTTTTGAAGCTGTTTGACAGTATCATTGAAAGGAGATATTATAGCCAAAGAACGATTGGGATAGTTCCTTGTGAACTCATCAACAACTTGGCTAACTATATGCAAACCGGATCCAGATACAATGCCATTGGTATAGTCCTGGGTATAGTGATAGATTACCCCACCACCTTCAGGAAACAGATTAGAATGGCATCGGCTAAAATCAAGAGGTTGTTTCTGAACAGACAGAAATCTGTTGCTATAGAATATACCTGTTAATTCTGCACTTGCTTTTGTCAGACGGAAAGTCGTTGTTATTCGATACGATTTTACATCTGTGCCGAGTGCATACGCTTTAAGTCCTTCAATCTGCGTATTGGCATTCCATGCATTATATAAAGCTTTCCTTGGATTGCTAATTATTGGAGGCAGCTGCATAGGATCTCCAACTATAAGACACTTGCGACCAAGTTTCTTAAATGCCAGAATAGAAGCAAGAAACGCCTGGGATGCCTCCTCTATAATCATCAAATCATAGGTAGGAAGCCCATCTTCGCTGATGCTATCACTATTATATGCTTGCGACAGGACATAATTAGTAGAACAAAACAGTTCACCATTGGGCACTACGAATCCCTTTTTTATGGGTTTGAGCGATGGTATCATTCTCCTTTCATCAGCAGAAAGGTTAGATTTGAAAATCTTTCCATCCCGCAAGAAAGGCAAGAGAGGTGGTTGCTGCACCAGTTCTATGAGACCTTTATTTGCCATCGTTGTAACACAAACCGTTTTATTGTCAGTCAAATACTTAGCAATAATATGAGCAATAGTATAGCTCTTTCCTGTTCCCGGAGGTCCTTGAAGAACACAACAGTTGTCTTCTTCCAAGGTCTGAAGTATTCTTTCTGGAATTGCAGTTTCATTATTAGGATTGTACTGTAATTCTTCAGGATGCCAGTCATCATAGTCCATCTTCGGCTCAATCATTTGTTCTGGCATATCATGAAAAACCTCCAAGAAATTTACAAGGTTATTAAAATAATCAACAGGAGGGAATGGAGCAAAGACTATTACTGACAATGACTTTCCTGACTGCGTAGTTTTCTTGAACAAATCATATAAAGACGTACTCAGACCTGTACATCCAACATAATCATAGCTGCTATCACCCTTTTTGGTATAATAGAGTGGCAGCAAATCTGATGTATTTGAATGATATCTAGCATTTTTACAGAAATCCAAAAACGAACATGTCCATGACATAACACTCTGTCCGAGTTCAGCTTTTGCATCTTTCTTTATTACCATAATGGATTTTTGCACTTTCAAACGAGGTGCCTTATCCTTTGGAAACTTAAGAACGACATGTCCGAGCTTGTCGTTTACATGATCTACGTAACCTACGACAAGCCCTTCCTTCCGGAACAATTGGTTCATAGGAGCTTTGATAATGGACTTTTGTTCCATTTCAGCTTCACGAACCTGATCCGAAAAGAAATACTGATAATTTTGTATTTTCTTATTAATAGTCATCGTCATTCTCCTCTGATTCATTAATACTATCGCTTGATGGAAGCTGCGCAAACAGAGAGTTGTACTTTTCGTTAGAATTGATTCTAATGAGCGTGTAGGCTGTTCCCTTAACCCCATTGAGGACACCAGAATACAACACTCTAACCACCTCAGCTTTCTCTTCACCCGTAAGCTTGATAATAATATCGTCTTCACCAATCCATTCAAGAATATCTCCAATAGAATTGAAGTACATGAACTCGTTGGCTTTTGCACCTAGATAAACGCATACAACACATCTATCGTCTGCAATCTTGTTCCAAATAACAGGAGACAGATACATTATACCGCCAGCGGCACTACATTTATGAATATATTTACCGCCGCAAAGCGTATGTTCATTCTTCAAATGAGCATTTCGTATAAAGTCACTCTTGCTTTCTACAGGAGTATAACCCCTCTTCACAAGATTATTGTAAAGACGAAGTTGGGCAAGATAGTTCTGGTCGGCAACTTGTTCGGCAGACAGATCTTCTCCCAATATATGATTAATCTCATTGACTTCTGCTCTAGTAGGCTCAAGAACTTCCAGTGTTCTAGTTACACCATGAGAGCCAAAATTACGCACATCCTCAGGAGAGAATGGTCTTGGCTTTTGAGGTACATACGTACGACTACCACGATTCCATCCGCTCATATCCGAATAATCGTAAGGCGCTGCTGATGTTGTATTGGATGTGAAAGATGTTGACTTTCTGACTCCTGGAGAAGAATTCACACCTGATGACCATCCTACATTCTGAGAAGAATACATATCAGAAGAAGAATCTTTTTGAACGGCATTTACTGGCTCAAATGTACTTCCTGTCGAATGAGTAGATACGTGTACTGACGATGTTACGGCATGATCCCCCTCGTCAGAATCAATACAACCATGTTCATTTTCATTATTTGAATCTTCCTCATCATCTGGCGAAACATCAGTATCATCATCTGCCGAGGTTGTTTCCTGCGTTGTGAATGATGGACGGTAATCACTTACACTATCTTCATCGTCCTCAGCTTCATTACCCGTCAATCCTCGCTTAATACCTGGTATCAGTTTGTCCAGTTCGTTTTTGAATTCCTCATCAAGCATAAGAAAATTCTGCTCTTTTATAATTGAAAGAGCATTTACCCTGCTGTCCATGATATCTTCTATAACATCTTTGTCTATTTCTGTATTGATTCCCAGATATTTTATATACTCTTTCACAAAAGACTCAAATACTCGCTTTCCATCCAAAGAATCAACGAAATAGAAGTCATTTTCACCATCATTGTGATAGAATTTTCTCAGCGACTGATTGATATCTTTGTCCTCAGAATAGGTAATCAAAATTGATTTGCAACGGTGAAGAACTAATGAATTCAAACGCTCACAATAACCCTCATAAATATTCTTCCAATTCTCAGAATCAGTTATTCCTGCTATAACAAGAGCATATAATTTCAGATCGGTATCACGAGATGTATAGAGAGTATCATTAACAGGTTCCATCTTGAGATCATCTTTTGTAATTGTTCTGATTCCAAGAATGTTACACGCTTTCTTAAAAGATTCACCAGCAGGGAAATATGCCTTATTGATAATTCTAACATTGGTCCCAAAATATTGTTCAAGAGCCTTGTCCGAATAGTCAAGAGCATATAATTCCTTTATTTGCATAAGTTCATTCTTATTGTTATACCATAATGCATGCTCATCATCACGATATTCCTGAATCTTTGCATCAAAGGATTCATCGTAATCATCTATCATCCAGTTGAGCAATTGGGTTCTACTGTCTTGACCTTTAATACTTATAAGGGCATATAAAGCATCCAAGAAGTCAAGAGATTTCTTAAATGACAACTTGCTAAATAAAGTCGTATCATCAGACAACTTTATATCAGGCAAACTGCTAAGAGGAACTTTGTTCTCCCAATCTTCTATGCTCTTGACATACTTAGATACTTCTACCCCATAATATAGGTCACAACAACATTTCATGTCATCCTTTGTTGGAATACATGCCACATCATCAAATTTTCTATCTGAAATAAATTGTCTTATACGAGGAATAGACGCATCTTTTTTTAAAATGTAGCTACTCCAGAAGTAAATAGCACAAGGACGCTCTTCCAAAAAGTTTATATCATCTTCTTGGAAATCACAATGCATCTTAAGATCTCTGAAAATGCGTCCGACATATTCCGAACACTTTTCACTGTAAGTATCACTTACATATTCAAGAGAGTCTATTCCACACGCTTCAAAATCAAAGAATGGTTTGTACACAGAACCCATAGTGAGTTCTGATGCTGTACAGAATTCACCATCCTTGTTTAAAAGCAGAATTTCTTCAATATGGTCTAACTCTTTTAAGGAATCTTTACCCGCATTTCTAATGTCGGAAAGTTCATTTATAAAGTCGAAGTGAAACACACGAACGCTTTCAAGACTATCCTGCTGCATATTTAAACAACAATCCAACTTTCGTTGTTGCCATTCGCTTAACGTCTTCACACAGTCACCATCGACATATTCAATAATATCCTTAATCAGACGACGCTCTTCAGAAGAATCGAATTTTATTTGATTTGGTAATTCAATATAAGGGAAAGGTTCTTCTTTCTCACAATCAATATAAATTGCCTCATTAAAAGCATAATATTGACCATCAAGTGCCTTCACTTTGAGTGCGCACAATTCGGGTACCAACCCATTCTCGTAATGCTTTTCCAAAACATCACGATTATCAGCCAGCAATCTAGGAAGAGACTCATCTTCAACATTTTCAAGTCCTTTACGAATGGTTTCAATGAGAATATCAACGATTTCATACTTGACCCCCACCTTAATCCAGAAATTTCTCCAGTCTTCGATAGAATCGCCCTCAGTTATATACATAGGGCTAATGAATGGAGCATCCGAGTCAAAGCGTTTTACGGTTGACTCAATAGCTAAGTCTCCCATATACTCATCAGAAAAGTAAACTGCATCATCACTATCATCAATACTCTCATCCTTAAGAAGAACAGGAAGAGCAGGTAACTCCTGCAAAGAGCTGTCTGTTGCATTCTCTTTAATCCATCTCCAGAACATAACATTTTTCTCAACATCCTGAAGTGTCTCACTGAATGTCAACGCATTTTCTTTCAACCAACAAAAGAAATGAGTAATGTTGAACTTACTATTTGCAAGCCTTGTTTCCCAATATTCTAAATTCTTCTCAGTCTGATAGATAGGGTCAATAATGTCAAGATCAGAGATATCAACAAAACCCTTATCAAATAGCTCCTTTGCTTTTGCACTCAATATCTGATGTCCTGTTGAAGTAGAAGCTGGCGTGTCATGACCATAGAGAAATACCTGTGCATTGACCATCGTTTTTTGTTGTTCAGGAGTCAACGAGCTAAGATGGTTTATGACAAACGAATGAAAAACAACGCTCTGTTCCCTTGTTATGATAGTGTCATTGATAGAAGAAATCTTCTCAGATATCATATCATCGAAGAAATCACGAAAATTATATTCTGAACATCCCATTGCGACAAGAGCACGAGAATTACCTGCATCTTTATGACACAGATAAACAAGGTTATCAGGGAACCAATCATAAGAAATTATCTCAGCAAGTTCTTTATCATAGACATAAACATTGCTGTCAATAGTTAGATCAGTATGGACGTTAGATACTGGTTTAAAATCCTTAAACTTATCTTTATCATGTTTCTCTTCAAAGATCATCTTGAAATTGTCATCAAGATAATGGATAAAGTCTATATTCTTACTTCCGTCCCTATCAGAAGAACCGCTTGTAAGTCTGAATATATCAGACAAATTAGCCCTTACAACATGGACATAGAAATTCTCTTCTGCTAAATCTGAAACATAGAACTTTGACTTGAAAAAATCTTTCAAATTTTCCTTGCTGTCAGAAATAGCAAAATAATCTTCATCCAATACATACATCCAATCGCAATTTATCCATGATTTAGATGAATAAAAATCATATCTTGAAGACTGAAAGAATATATTTGATTCTGTAAGAACCCAGTCAGAATCTCCATTGCCATCATAGACATGAAGTCTATAATTCTTCAGGGCACCATCTTTAAACAATGCCTTGTTTTCGTAACAGAAGAGAACAAAAGCTTTACTGTCTTCTATTTCAGTGATAACGTCCTCTATATCCTGATGGTATATCTCTGAAAGAACAATTTCCTCTATAACAATATCATTGGAATAGTTTCTAACATCAAAATGATCGATGAAATATTTTTTAGATACTTCTTCGTAATCTTTCGACAGGAAATGAACGTTGATAGCAGACATCCACTGTTGCCCACATACAGTGTGTCCTTTCTCTGATGAGAAGAACACAAAAGAGTCAGTAAAATTATCCGCAACACCTTCTTGGTCATCAAAGAAAGGCAAACTTTTATATTTATCGCAGAATTGAACATTTTCAGCCAAAAACTTATAAAAATGTATGGATGTATCCTTATCTTTGAGCTTATCATTCGTTTCTGCAATATTCAAGCTAGACAATAAGACATTGTCAACAAAGCTATTACAGCTGAATTCATTGAATTCACCTTCTATAACTTTATTCCATTCATCATTATCCTTAAAAAACTCTCTTGTAGTAGGATCTATATATGAAATATGATTGGTGAAAGCCTGCAGATCCACCAAATATTTGTCTATGTCATAATACAGATCGGACGCACAGAATAGTTCTCCTTCGGAATCCAAGAAGATTTTTTCTCCCATAAAATCTTTGAGATAGCCCTTATCAAGCAAGAAATTGAGGAACTTATTGTTGTTCTCTTGAATCTTAAGCCATTCTTGAAAATCATCCTTACCAATCATATCTCGCAGGCTATCCATATCAAAGATATTTTCCTCAACATCAAACTTATGCAGATAGACTACCGCAAAAGATTCAAAAGATTTAGAAGTACGCAACTCTAAATTTGGCAAAGTTTTCTCCTCGTTGTCTGAAAAATTAAGAAAATCCTCATCGCTTATAATGCCGCTAGATGTTAGCCCAGATTTGTCAACAATTACATTTAACAAACAGACATAACCATCCTGAGTAGGAACAAGATCATCTGTTTTCACTCTATCAACAAATCCATTTTCAAAAGAATCTATCAGATCCTTATATTTTAATTTTCCGCTTTTTAATGACGCAAAACTAGGAATCAAATTATAGATTGAATCCAATTCATATTCACCGCTCTTTGTTAATTTCAAAATCCACTCAAACAATTTAGAGCCAGCAATATTCGCAATGGTCTCATTGACATTGATTGAGTTTGAGAAATCAACCTCAACATCATCACGTGCACCATTTGGAATCATATCTGTATTCATAAGGAATTTCAATCCCCATGTTGCATCTTTAGCTGGAAGATAGCAATAGAGACATGTATCCTTAACTACCTTTAGTTTTCGTCCATCAATTTCACATGCAAAAGAAACCTTAGTGCTATTAAAATTATAATACTTTGTAGGAATTTTAAGAGCTCCATTATCTTCTTGCTCATCAATGTCAGAATTAATGGCTTCAGTAATCTCCTCAGCTATTCTTTCTTTAAATTCATCAACTCTCCAAGATGCATTATCTCTACAGCATACTATATCAGGAACAGGAGTACCATTCAGATATACCTTTACACTTGATAGGTTAGGTATAAATAGAATAACACGTTCATTCTTAAATATTTCCTGAAACATGTCTGCATAGTTATGCTCACTATTTCTTAAAATATCAATTTTAGTAGGCTTAAGTGCAAACTTGACTCTAAATTTATCGCTAGCCTGGGTGAAAATAGCACGTTCTGCAGGAGTTAATTCTTGATAATGGGTCCATATAGGCAAAATCTGCCAAGGAGTATCAACTATATCTCTTGTTGCCTGGCGATCAAATCTAAAAGAATAATCACCCGTTTGCAGATAGACATTTTCATTGTCAAGAAAGACGGTCTTAAATCCAATACCTTTATATCCAATGGTATCTTTATTTGTATCTTTCTCCTTATCATTGATACTGCATATCGCTGCTATATTCCTTTCATTAAAAACAGCACCAGAATGCATGAATACTAATGAAGACAACGTAAGATGAAATTCTACGTCCACCTTCTGTTTTACATCATTAATTGTTACCGGATAATCGTTCGCATTTTGGAGCAGTTCATATATAAAGATTTCCTTGCCACTAGCTGTCAACTGAGTTTTTAATGTATCCAACATTCTGACAATCTTCTGACCAGCACCGGCTGGATAATTCATGATATCATCGTGAAGTCTTTTGATAAGATTTCTTGGAGTAACTTCTTGAAAAGACCCAGTCTCATCAACTTTAAACAGATAGACATAATTCTCCTTCTCGCCATTTAAAATCCAAGAGAATTCGTAATATACTCCGTTTTTTGGCTTAAACAGATGAGGATGGTATACAATAGGTGCCTGCTCTTTACCATTCTGTAATATAAGTTTCGAAAAATCGCTACGTCTGATATCACGAATAGTAAAACTGCCATCCTTATTTTCTGTGAATTGTCCTACAAACTTATCATCCTTAAGTTTGAGATTATAACGGAATGTTGATTCGGCTTTTCTATCACGTTTTACAGTCTTTTGTACCACATTTTTCACTCTTGTAATCATGAGTCTATATTGATGGCGTTCATCTTTTAAGACTTTAATATTAGGCAGAGTATTGAATTCGCAAAGCCCAGTCTTTACATATTGGCTGAATCTATCAGGTACAAATATACAGGTAGGACAAAGGTCATTTGTCTCACCATTTATTGTAATATGTTCAATCTTTCCACAAAAACGCTTGTCTTCACGTTCGTGAGGAAAATCACTATACTGTCCTTTAAAAACAACATTTTTGAAGAATGTCTCAATTTCCTCAACACTAGTGTTATAAAGGTCTGATTTCTTTCTTATTTCCATATATGAGTCCACTTGAAAAAGTGGGTTCTATTTAAATTAAACGATAACCTTGGGCAGTTATATTCTGCCCTTGGCATTAACTAACTCTGCCGAATAATTAGTGTTCATTAGTTGTCAAACAACTTTAGTACGCAACTACATAAAAATGCCTCAAAATGGGGCTATTCGCTCTTTGAACTACTTATTTTGCAATTTGGAGCCTTAATTTGTTGTCAAACCAGAAAAGACGGCGCATGTTCATCCAATCGTATCTTGCAATTGCCTGCAAGCCGTGCTTAAAAAGTGAGCGGTATCTGGTCTTGTTGTTTCTTGTATGGAAGCCATACTAGAACATGACTGCTTCTGCGTTGTTGAGTTTTTTCCGTTCTTCAAACGGTATGGACTCAACTTGGCGTCTGACCTCAGCCTTGTCCACATGCTCCTTCTTGAAATACCTATATGACTTCTTGCCATCGGCGTTCTCTAGGACAATCTTCCATTCATCCGGTTTACTGGGATTGCAGTCTTGATTTCTCCTGTGATCTTGCCCGTGACTTCAAGAGTCTGATCAGCCTTTAGGATTAGGTCAAAACGTGAAGGCTTTCCCTGCAGACCACCTGAGATGATATTGATTTTGTCCTTGGCAAATTCTCGATTCCTCTCGCTTTGGTAAGCACCATCGACATAGGCGTTTTCCACATCGTTGCCTGTAACTTTCTTGTTTTCCTTTTCTATCTTTTTCATCGCCTCTTTTGGTATATACGCCGTAGCCACCAAGCATCCATCAAAAAGTTCTACCACCACTCTCTGTTGCCCTGCAATCCTTGTCACTCTACCATGTATATCCTTAAACTCACCCTCTGTAATCACTACTTCATCTCCTAACTTATATTTGATATTATCCGAAGTAACAGGGATAATGTGAGGATTATGTATGGAGGTTAAACGGATGAAATTATCCATAGCTGTATCGGCAATGATAAGAGGAGGATTCTTGGTTGGCGCATTTTCACAATGTGAAGTATGGTCGTAATAGTAACTCAACAAAGCTCTATTTTCAAAAGTCTTGATGTTCTTATCTTGCAAAAGAGAGTCAACTCGCTCTGCTGTTGCATGAACAAACATAAAAGATGAAATAAGAGGCTCCGTGATGATTCGCTTCTTTCCTTGCTTTCTTACCTCTTTATATCGTAAAGGAACATAACATTCGAGTCCATTAGCCTCTACGAATGCTTTTGCCTTGATTATACGCCCATACGAAACTCGCAGAACGAACCATTGCTTGTTTTGTGAAGGCATATTCTCTACCGACACCCCACCTCTGTTCTTTGAGATGGAGGGCGTACAAGAGGTAAGTCTTGCACTTGGACACGATGAACCTGTGTCGGTAGGTTGCCCATTATACAATGAAGCGTTAGCCGTTAAAGGCTGTTTGATTTTATCTTCCAATGTTATATCCAGAGGTTAGATGAAAAAACCGATTGACTTTTCTTTTTAAGAATTGCCAAATGTTGACCACAAAGGTAAGGAAAAATTCCGATATTAAAGACTTTTGTTGCGGAAAACTTTGTGCTTAGGGCGTTTTTTAACATTTTACTTATGAATAATTCTGGCTAAAAATCATCAACTTTGGTAGATGACAAGTTCCCTTGGGAGATTGATGATTTTCAACCTCTCGAACCAGAGCTTCATGGAAGAGCCTTGGTGGCGCTTTATATGGCTATTGATGATATAATAGTCGGCCTGGTATTCGTCCATCAGGTCAGAGAAAGCTGCCTTGATGCGCGAACACTTCTCGTTGATGGCATTATCAAGAGGGTTCGTCAGGCGATTCACTGTTCTCCTACAGCAGAAAACTCAAGAGAAGTTCCTGCTGAACCGCTTGGCAATAAGCCAAAGGCATGGACTCTAGGCGGAAGAATCAAAAATGGGCTGAAGAAAATAGCAGAAGATCTGGACATCATCACCTACGATGACGAAAACTACAAGTAGTTGATTTCCCAATAGTCGTTGTTGCTGTTCTTCTGTCTTGGTTTGATTAATCCAAATCGTTTTGATTGTTTATATACTAAAAAAGGTCGCCAAAATGCTGGCGACCTTTTTTAGTTGATTTACTTCGCTATATCCGTCGAAATTCGACAGATTATTCTGATGCTAGGATTATTGTGGGTACGAGACCGAAGTATATAAAAAAAGGCTAGCCCCATTTCTAGAACTAGCCTCCGTTTTAATTATTTTCCAATGCTTATGAAAGTCATCAAGAAAACTGTTTAGCACGTTATGAGTAATTATTTAACCTCTATGTGCTTAACATCGTCTTTCTTCTCTTCCTTAACTACCTTAGGAATCTCAATCTTCAAGACACCATCACTGACCTCAGCAGAAATTTTCTCGTGGTTGGCATCCTCAGGTAAAGCATAGCTCTGAGAGTAGCTGCTGTAAGAGAATTCACGACGCAAGTAATGCTCCTCCTTCTTTTCCTCCTTCTTCTCATCCTTGTTCTCGATAGATACATTCAGATAACCATCCTTATCAATGTTCATCTTGACC
>ERZ1026776.1161-NODE-1161-length-15290-cov-9.868133_pt1 | contig 15290 bp, 15 predicted proteins | sample MGYA00380125_ERZ1026776 | MGnify/ENA primary metagenome ERZ1026776 (study PRJEB33269, sample SAMEA4719761) | human gut metagenome | biome: human-associated habitat; feature: organic feature; material: feces | place: Cameroon | collected 2013-10 ...
AGGTCTGCCTTAGGATCTAAGTACTTCATAACCATCTGTTTTAAAATCTACAGCACAAAGTTACGACTTTATTTTCAAACCCGCAAGAGATTCCTGTGAAAAGTTACAGAAAAAGTTAGAGATTGCGTTTTTTATGTGACAAGACAAGGGTCTATATGCCACGATGAACAGATGGCGTATAGACCCTTCTTACTTTCCGGTATCCTTGATATCCCCCCAACCTGCCAGAACATACAGGTTGGGAGAATTTCATGAGATGCTATGAAGCCAGCAGAGGCTGTAGCTTCGTGGCATCGAAACAGGGACAGGCTTTCTGCATACCCGGCAAATCGCGGTGACCCAGAATGGTCTTGATGTCCGGAAACTCACGGTGAAGGCGGAGGATGAGTAGCTTCATCGCCTCCTTCTGGGCTGGCGTGCGGGTATCAGAAATGCAACCGCTCGGCGACAAACCGCCCTCGTAGCAGATACCGATGGAATGAGCATTGTAGCCCAAGGCATGAGCACCCATCCGCTCCACCGGACGGCATGGATAAACCACACCTTCCAGGGTGATGTAAAAATGATAACCAATGTCGCGCCAACCGTTCACCACCACATGGTCGTGGCGCAACTGCTCCAGAGTGTACCGGTGATTGCAGCGGCTACCGCTGCAATGCACCACAATCATATCAATCTTTCTCATAAGCCGTCCTCCTCACTATAGGGTGCAGGATGATACACCCAGTGCCCCAAGCAGGGCGGTTAATACTGTCACCACAAACTTGATGACCTCGTTCAGTGTCTGTCTTTTCTTTTCTGTCATACGCTAAAGATTTTAAAGATTTAAATGAATTAAATGAAATGAAACTTACCTTACTACCTTGGTGCCTTGATTCTATAAATCTACATTGTCACCATTTGAGTCCCCACTATCAGTGCTGCCGCCAGAGGTCTGGTCACCCGATGTGCTGCCGCCGGTTGTGCTGCCACCCGTTGTGCTGCCACCAGAGGTATGCTCGCCGTCGGTAGAAGAATCGCCACCTGCAGAACTGTCGCCAGAAGTATTCTGCTTCTTGCCGGCAGGCTTCTTCGCCTCCTCGATGTCGATCGTCTTGGCACCCTCCTTCTCTGCCTTCAATGCAGCACGCTGTACGGCACGGGATGCTACCTGTACAAACTCCATATCCTGGAATACAGAATACAGTTCCGGTCCTGGAGCATACTGGACGTTGACACCCTTGATATGAGTGTCGCTCTTGAAATCAGCGGCACTGTCAGCACCATCGCTGACAATCTGCAGACGGAACTTGCCCAAGTCGCCAAACTCCACCTGGTTGCCACGCTGAAGTTCCAGAATCAGGTTCTCTACCGCACTTACCAATACTGCGGTGACATCTGCGTAAGAAACCGTGGTCTGCATCGCAATCAACTTTGAGAACTTCTTGAGCGAAGTCTTCTCCTTCACCTGGGCACGGGCATAAAACTTACCCTTACCTGCATCCTTTCCAAACTTAGAAACGTACTTTACCAAACTGTAATTAACTGCCATAATACTTAAAATTTAAATTGTTATAGAATGTTCGTGCATCGGACTCTTCCCGAATGCAATGGCAAAGTTACGAAACCGGCGAGGGGGCATCTGCACACTTTCGTCCACTTCCGTCGTCTTCTGCACACTTTCGCCTTCTTATGTTCACTTTTGCACTCTTTTATCAGGCACGTCAATCGCTCATAGGAAAGAAGAGTATCGTTCATAGGAAAGATGAGTATCGCTCATAGGAGCGACAGTCCACGCTGATAGGAATGATGGGTATCGCTGATAGGAGCGGCAGCCACCGCTGATAGGAACGAGGGCTATCGCTGATAGGAGCGACAGCCATCACTGACAAAAACGATGGACATCTGAAAAGAGAGCATATCACAATCAGGGCAAATCCGCAAAATAATACCACTATCAGAGCAAGTTTGGAATACCCTCAGGGCTAATTACAGAATAACGGAAGGATCCCAGCCACTACCAAAGCAACATCTAGCATTACAACATTCTACAGTTCAAAAAGTTACGCGAGATTTTCTCCTTATACATTATACATATATAGGGGAAATGAATACGTTTTATATCTATCTACATCATACGCAATGCGTGAGGAGGATTATTTTTTTATTTTTTCTGCATTTTTTTGAGAAAAAATTTGCTCGTTTCAGAAAAAAGTTGTAATTTTGCATTCGTAAAGCTTAGAGAACGTGTTTCTCATCCCGATACAATGTATTGGAAAAGCTTTTTGTAAGTAACTTCAAGAATACACTCTAAGTACAAAGGGTTGGCCCCCTTTTTAGAGAATCCAAATTGAAATGCTTACCGGGCATTCTGTGCCTGTTGTTTCGATTCAGAAACAACGGTATGGAAGAGAAGTAGGCAAATTTGGATAAAGTAAATGAAAAGGCCAAATAACCTTATTATATAAGGTTTATTTTTTCATTTGTCTGTATTATGTGCCCACTTTGACTCCATGCCGTCTTTAATAATAACAACTACGATTCGCCCACAGTTCTGGACAGGTCGCAAAGTAACAATCTTATAATAAAGATAGTAATGAGTATTAATTTCAAATCAGCCCCGACCCTATCGGCCGAACCTTTCCCTTCTGCACCAGCAGAAAAGGACATCATCACCCTCTTAGGGGTGCAAGGGCTTTCCCACAATGATTATTCCATTGTGGAACTAAAAGTTATGTTGCAGCTCATCAAGCATGCACAGAAGGTAATTGTCAACTACGTCATCCCACAGCGTGTGAGCCACAACGGATTCTATTTCACTTCTGAGCAACTGGCTGCAGGTCACACCGTTGTGGAGATAAAGCTCTCTGAGCTGGACATCACCGGAGGCAAGCACTGCGCCCAGTTGCGACAGGTGATTACCCAGATGCCGAGAAAACCTATCGAACTGCCTTTCAAGGTGGGCAACCAGACGGGTTATCGCCTCTTCGACTGCCTGTTTGAGAGCGAGGTATATAAGAACCGTCAGGGCAGATGGATGGCGAAGTTCATCTTCGGCAACAATCAGCTCCGATTCTTCTACAGCTTCAGCAAGGGTGCCAGCAAGATTGATCTGAATGTAGTTCAGAAGTGCAAAAGTGCATCGAGCATCAAGCTCTATCTCCTTTCCAACTGCTGGGCGATGAAAGGCTACACCATGATCAAGCCTGAAAACCTGATGGCGCTGATGCATGGCAGAAAAGACTACTATGCTTCGTGGTCGGAACTGGAACGTAAGACGATCCGCTTTGCCTGCAAAGACCTGAAGCGCCTCTACGATCACCACATCATCGACTTCTATCTCACCTACCAGGCCTTCTTCCATGAAGAGGGAGAAAAGAAGCATCACCACATGCCGGATCACATCACCTTTACGCTTCACGACCGCAGAAGTACTGGAGATACAACGGGTGGTGGCAAGATTCCGGAAGAGTTGGTAGCAGCCCGCATCAAACTGAAAATAAGACTGATATTCAGCTACAAAGTAGAAGAAAGCTGTGCCATCAAGTTGAGCAACCGACTTTCTCTCGACATGCTAGGCGAGCTGAACGACTGGTTTATCCGCAAGGATTATTACCTGCACAAATGTGAAGTGGAGCATAAAAAGATCAGAACCGGTGCCTATATAGCCAAGGCCTTGGATGGCTTTTTCAAGGATCATCATGCGTAGATGAAGTTTGCTTATGGAAATATCTAATCGTATGTACAGCAAGACGGAATTGGGCTTGCTCTTTTTTCCGGAAGCCACCAGTAAGGCGACGGCTCGCCGCCATCTGATGGATTGGGTGAAACGTTGTATTCCTTTATGGGATGAGTTGAAGAAGCAGGGATACCAGGTTGGCTGCCAATATTTTTCGCCCCGGCAGGTAGGTGTTATCTTTGAGTATCTGGGAGAGCCTTGACGGATTCTCCATCCATGTCAACCTTACCCATCTGCAGGCGTATCTGCTGTCCCTTATTATCGATCAGAAAGAATCATCCCCCAACCTGCAAACTGCGGGCTGGGTGATTTGAAAGTGAGAACATTGATTGATAAAATATTAAGGTGTAGCAGAAATGTTGCACCTTATTTTTTAGCACCCTTAATATAAAAAAGGAGCCATGCAAAGCACCGCTCCTTAAAGGTTAATTATCTTTGTGTTCTAATTTCACTATCAAATCTGATATTCCCATTTCCGAAACATTTATTGGTGGGATAACAATATAGTTGAACTGAGTGTTTTCTGTTTTACAGAATAAAACACCTCTTGCAGTTCCAAACGTGTGAACTGCGAAAAATTCAAGAAGGTCTTTTGGTATGACTACTTCTTTGTCATTATGAAGAGTCTTCCAATCATCTTCTTGGATTTCAAATTCACACGTCATCTTTAAAACCATTACTTTTTCAGATTCAGAAGTGAAGTCAAATGCAACAACGCAAGCAACTTTCTTCCCTTCGTCACCATACTTGAAATTTAGGCTAACATTCATACCAACTTCATCTTTGCGGTCTTCGCATAGGATTGCAAACTGGTCTAAATGAATACCAAACATTCTAAATTTAGTCATAATTTATGCAGCATTCTTAGGTGTGTCAGTATCAACTGGACACATAATCTTATTACTCTTCATAGAATAGCTGACTTGGATTTCCCCATCACTCCATTCTACCAAATTTGCACTTGGCGATGCAATATTTCTGAATTGTTTAGAACAAGCATCATCACTGACGTACTTCTCTACAGGTATAAAATCTATCTGAGGAATAACGCCAAATGCAAGTGCCAACTCAAAAAACTTAGAGAGACGATGATCATAATCTCCATTCAATAGCTGGGAGACATATCCTTTAGAAACTCCGAGATACTCTGCCAACTGCGTTTTGTTACGACCAGTCTCTTTCATAAAGCTCTCAGCTTGATTGTAAAGCTCTATTTGAGTCTTAGCTGTCCAATACTCAGGACTTTTCAACACTTCTTTTCTGTTCATAATAATCACATTTTAAAGCCATCGAACAACTTGTCTATATTCTTTGTATCTTGCTTTTGAGTACTTTTATATGCACCAAGAACAACAAAAACATTCGGTTTTTCAAAGATAACATACACACGAATATCATTCTTTTTAAACTCATATACATTTTTGCATTTCTTGCACTCGATATGCCTAAATTTTGTCTTAGGCAAAAAATTAGATGAACTCAAACTATCCATGTATCCATATATAGCGTTTAACTTTTTTAAATCCCTTTGTTCATCTTTTAGATTGTTGACAAACTCTTGGAATTGAAATTTTCCATTAACAGAGACCTCAAAGAATTGATAGCTACTATTGTTGACTGGCTCGAATTTCCTTACTTGATACTTTTCAGCCATTTTTAGTTTTTGCTAAACTGCTGCAAAAGTAATCTAAAATTTTCATTCACGCAAATTTTTAACTCTAAATTAACCAAAATAGACCACAAAAAGTATATTTTATAACATCGAGATAGCAATTTTACCCTAAATTACTATCGAAATAGTGCAATACTACTTAACGACCTATCAATGACCATTCTATCTTTTTGCTGTATTTCAATCACCCTTATATGATGATATAATGCGTAATGGAATAGCAGTATAAAATACAGATATCCCCCAACCTGCAAACTGAGGGCTGGGGGATTTCGTAATTATAGAAAATCAACCTAAACTATATCCCAGTCTGTCGTACATCTTGAAGAAAAGCAGAAGGGTAAGCACGGAAAATGCAATGGCTCCCAGATTCATCAAGAAACATAAGATATCGCCATTCTCGTAATACAACAGCGATGATATCATCACAGAGATGAAAATCGTGATAGTCAGCGGTTTCCTTCTAGAATCATGCTTCCTCCTACTCAGAATGAAATAGACAGATAGCACCATGAATACCGTCAAGAAAATCCTGGTCAACACTTCATCCTTGATGAAAAATGCCCCAATGCCCAGTATAACATACAATGAAAGCATGAGTGCCAAGTGCACCTTGTACTTTTTCATTTTCTTAGAAAATATGTTCATATTTTTTGCTATCTGTTTATCTATCAATCTCCGCACGGATAAAGGTACCATTCTGACTGTAATACAGGTCGAAGCCCGGAATATCCACTTCGTATCCCCCTATCTCCTTCTCTATCTTGTAAGGCTGGACAGAAGGATAACGCTTCTCGATATCCAGCAGAATCACAGTAGGAACAATGCCCTTGGGCAAAATCGAGAACTTGCAGTCCACGCTCTTCCAATCTCCCTTGTTGTCGAAATCAAGCTTGGTTCCGTCGCTCAACATCACCTCATATTCCCACTTTCCGTGTTCCTTCTCCTTCTCTACACGAGAGTAGGTAGCAGTAGGAAAATACTGCTTTACAAACTGCTGTGCCTGTACTGGCAACTCAGTATAACCAATCACCTTCTCATCACTGTGGCAAGCTACTGCCACCAATGCAAAAACAAGCGACAAAACGGTCGCTAAAAATGTTCTTTTCATGTCGTTAAAATCAAATTTTAATATTACTATTTTAATTATTTATCACTTTTTATTATACATTCTTGCATAACCCATATATTGACATACATGGGGATTGTTTTGATAGTTTTAAATCCCTCATCCTACTTTCGCAAGCGGGATGGGGTTGCTTATGTAATAAGTAAACCTAAAAAACAAAAGCCTTCTTAATTTTACAATTAATTTAGATATATGATAATTTTTAGAACTTACGGATTATTATCATTTACTATTTCTTCATAAGAATTACCCCCGAAGGGGCAATCGTGTTATGAAAACCCTCTGCCAACTTTCACAAGCTGACAGAGGCAAGTATAAGTAAAATATATAAACAATAATACCACTGTATTACCGTCTAAAACTATAAAATTAAACTAATGTATTGCAGATTAAACACAAAACCTGCTTCCTTAAGAAAATGAATGCTGTGTATTCACATACACCGACATCAATAGACTCTAATTCTTACGACTTTTATCATCACAGACTATCACTAGCCTACTTATATATATCGAACTGTTTTTTATCATCATATCATCGTAAGACTTGTTTTATAGTCAAATTTGGATTGACGTACATTATATATTATGAATGATATATGAATCCTTGTTGAATCCTCTCATCGTTGTCCGAGATAACCACCTCGCTGCCGCAGTTCCAGAAAGAGAGGGAGAACTGTCGAGCAGCGAGGGGCCTCTTAGGGGGAATACAGCATATAAAATGCAGACTAACATTCTACTTTCACAAAAACCTACTCCCTTTCGGAAGACTACACTAAACCAATCGCCTTATAGAAAACTAAACAAAAGCTATTCCCCTTTTTCGAAAACTAAACTAAAAATCATAGAACAACTACGGGCTGACATGGCAGCTTAGGGTATGTTTTCCCCCCGCCGCCTTCCTGCTGCAACGCCATTGAGCGGTTGTGGCAGTAAGGTAGCTTATCGCTTTACCATGACCATTTTTTCCGTTTATGTCTATACTTATACTTTTCGATTTAGCTCCCGATTCAGATTCGATCTTTCTCGATGCTGGTTTTAACTTTTTAAGTATCCCGAGGGCATAGCGCCCTCGGGATAGGAGGGATTATATATTCTATTATGTTTTAAGGACAAAGAGACAAAATTTGCCTCTTATCTTATATTCTTTCTACGAATCAAGTTTCTTGGATCACTAGCCTCTGTGTCATCAAGAACATACTTGTCTGGCAATGTTAAATTTCCTGCCTCTTGTAAGGTCTTGAGCTTGCCACCATCCTTGAATTGAATATTAATGATAGCGCCAGGCATGAATTCATTGTAACCAGCAGAAAGGTCAAGCGCAGTAGGCATATTTTCCTCTACCTTAATGGTGTAATACTCATACTTGCTATCAGGATTAGCATTCTGAGCAGCCAACTGATTCCATGCAGCCTGAATATCAGCTACAGTTGCTGCAGTAGCCTCGGCAGCATCATGTGTTTCTTCTGTCCACTCCTCAACCTCAACTTCAGGATCAATCTTAATAATATTTCTATCAACGTTAAGACAGAAGTTAATGCGATAAGCTACACCAGCCTTCAATGTACCTACAGGCAAAGCAACATCTGTTGTATACTCTATCTTCTGATTATTAGGACTCAAATCTGTATTACCAGAAGCGATAGTATAACTTACCCGTGCAATGATATCTCCTGCTTGTTTGATACCCTCCTGATCGTGTGGAGGAATAAGGAAAAGATACTTATCAGTCTGCAAAAGAGGCTTTGCTTCTACTTTATCCATATGCAATGCAACACCCTGATTTGCTGCAAAGAGACCAAACTTTGCATTGTCTTTAATGAAGATATTATCTGTATCAATATCTGCATCAGCACTGATACCAACGCCATTGTCATAAGACCAAGTACCACTCTTTGTAGCTTTACCGAATGTGTAAGTAGCACCTGTAAAGAGTCTTCTACTTGTCTTAAGCAGCTTAACACCAGTAACAAACGCTTGGAACTGAGTAGCTGTAGGATCACCAATCGGTTTAGCAATCTTTGCGCCGAAGGTCAGACGGGTTGTAATATGAGCAAATTTCACCTTAACCTTACCATCATTCTTGTCGATGGTATAATCCTCAGAAACTGCTGCCAGGAAGTCTAGCTGCTTTGAAGCATCCTTATGCTGATTCAGCATAAGTTTTAAAGCTGAATTATTAGACAGTTCTGGAGTTACTACCTTTGGAGCATCACCACCAACAGCCGGTGCTTCTGTAACTTCATTTGCATCACCAGCCCAATAAGAAAGGAAAGTGATTTTTTTATCTTGTGGCCACAATTTCAAAGGCAAATAAGACCACTTGTTATCATTTTCATCATAGTTTATAACCTGTCCGGTGAATGGATTTTGCTTGTCCGTCTGGTCGAAGTTTCCTGCTTGAACAAAGTCACTCCATGTCTGCTGATCTGTAACGTAAGAATAGATTGTAAAATTCTTCTTAGCCTTCAATGCATTTAAGTCCATTACCGTACCACGCGTCTTACGACTCGTCTGCACATCGAATCCGATGTACGACTTGCTATTTCCTACATTTCCGGCAACATCGTTGTCGGAGCAAGAGGTCATTGCCGCCATGAGCGGCAACGCCATCAATAGAGTTGAAAACGTTTTTTTCACGATCATAAAATTTTTAACTGTTTTTTTAAAATTATTATTTAACACTATTATATTTACCATTTACGCCCTATTGAGAAGGGGCAAGGAAGGGAGACAAGCCCTGATGGACCCTCATTTCCCTATAATTGCTACCTGATAATATACCTCTTATCCATCAGGTCCCCATCTCCCCCTTGCCATTCACTTTCGGCATGTATACTAAAATTGAGGTTATCCTCTATGTTGCGGCGCGAAGGCAAGGGGGCTTTGCCCCCTACCTTCTTTCCTACTTAACTTAAACTTTATGGCTGAGTAACATACTACTCTCTATAGCGAATCAAGTTTTTATTCATTACAGTAGTATCAAGGTAATATCCTTTTGGCAACTTCAATTTAGTTTCATCTCCTGCATACAAGCCTCCATCACTAAACACAAGTTCAATCGTGGTACTTGCATTTTTGAAAGTCTGTGTAACAGCTGTGAGATCAATTTCTGTATTTGGCTTTGGTTCTTTCACATTTAATCTGTACCAGATATATTTGGCATCTGCATTATGACTTTGTGATGCAAGGTCTTTCCATGCCTTTGAAATATCAGCAACAGTTGCAGCAGTAGCCTCTGCATATATAGGTATCTCTGTTCCCCAACCATCTACAGTAAGTTGAGTTTCTATCTGAACGAGGTTTTCTACAGGGTTGATGATGAGATTAAAGCGATATGCTTTACCAGGTTGCAACGTTCCTTTTGGCAACGAGACATGGCATTTTCTTTCAATTCTAGAATGCTCATCTTTACCTTGCTCAGAGAAAGCAAGGAAATACGCCAATTCTACAACAACCGCCCCTGTTGTTTCAGTAATACCGTCATTGGATGGTGGGATGACAAACATATATTTATCTGTATCAAATAGCTTTGTATATTCAGCAGATGTTATCTCACCAATATCAGCTACTTTTTCAGCAGTACCACCTTGTGTCTTGAAATAATCAACAAAAGGCTTCATATAAGAAGTCATTGAATAATTGTAAGCTGAATAATACGGTTGTTCCCAAACTCCAGGCTTTCCATCTGCTGTAGGCTTGAATCTATAGTATGAATATGTTGGCAATCCCTTACTTTTCTCACCATTAAAGCTCAAACCAGTAATTCTTAATTTAGTATTTCCCCATTCTGCAGGATCAATATCCTTTTCAAGCTTTATAGCGAACTCCACACGTGACATAATATGATGAAACTGAATGTCCAACTTACCATCATTACTTGTTTTACTTTTATCAGCTGCTGTAGCTACCAAATAATCGTAATTAGATCTATAATCAGAAGTAAGTCCCAAATAAAGATATGGAGGATCTGATGCTGTCGCAGCCGTAAAAGGCGGATTATCTAGATAAGGCCAAAAAGCAATGAATGTTGTCTTACCATTTTCAGGCCACAACTTAAGTTCCTTTGCATTCCATTTGGTTTTTTCATCATATTTAATTTCTGTTAGCTCGTTGAAAGGGTTCACTGGATCGCCTTTAGGCTTTACATTAAACTTCCCTTCATCAATAGATTGCTTCCAGGTTTTATCTGCAGTATAAACAGAATAGATGGCAAATTTCTCGTTTTGTTTATTCAAAGTCGCTGAACTTTGAACGGGACCGCGTGTAGTACGCTGAGTCTGGACATTAAAGCCTATATATGATTTACTTCCTGCGATGCTACTCTCCACCTCTGCGATATCAGCTTCGGAGCAAGAGGTCATTGCCGCCAGTAGCGGAAGTGACATTAACAATGTAGAAAACTTTATTTTCATAATCATTTTATTTTATTATATTGCATTATCTTATTTTGAAACGAATGATATTCTCGCTTTTTACAGTATCATCTATGTAATAACCTGTAGGCAGCTGTATTCTATCCTTTACGTCAGAAAGAACAGTATTGTCATTAAATACAAGTTTAACAAGAGCACTAGGCTTTGGAAATACTTTTGCTGTAGATATATCAATACCCCCAGCCGGGAACGGTGCGTCAACCTTAAGAACATAATACGAGAACTTTTGGTCCTTATCTGTGCACTGCTTTACCAATTGGTTCCAGGCATCTATAATAGCAGCATTATCAGCTGTAGCCGCTGTAGCCATTGCTACATTCATCTCACCCAAAGTATCCCAATCTTGCACAGTAGGAACAACTTTGATAAGATCCTCAGTAGGATTGATTATCAAATTAAAGAGATAAGCCTTACCAGGCTTCAAACTTCCCTTTGGCAATGCTACCTTTAATTCTTTGTATTTTGTCAAACCGTAAATAGTTTCTCCAAATTGAACAATAGTATAGCCGATCTTCACTATAATGTCTTGCTCCCCTGTTATACCATCGTTTGAAGGCGGAAGAAGGAACAAATAATTACCCGTTTTAAAAAGAGGAGCTGGTCCAATGAAATCTGGATCATCCGGACCCTCACCACGTTCTTTTCTGAAAGGCTGTACTGCGGTAGTGTTGTACTTTTTATAATAGGAATACTCCGTATCGAGCAGGGAGTATAGTGAATAATCGCTTGTGAATCGAGTTGCGTTGTCCATTGGTTTCCAATAACAGAACTCTGGTTTTTCTGAGGCTGCTGGAGCTTTACCCAGTTTATCAGTCTGACCGACCACAAATCTAGCCTTATCAACTAATTTAGTGCTGGCTTTATCAATAGAGAGGCTATTAACAAAAACCTTTGTTTCTCCCCAAGCATCCTTATCTACAGGTTTATCCAGCGATATTTTGAAGTCTAGGCGAGTAAGAATATGCTTGAAGTTTATCTTCACCTTTCCATTATTCACACCTCTATTTAAATCTGGAGAAAGAGCAAATAAGGCATCAACCATTTGTGTTGCATCACTATTCTGATATACAGTAAACTCAGGAGATTTGTCTGCAAAGGAATAATAATACGGGCTTCCATAATAAGAAAAGAAGGTGGTATTACCCGTTTCAGGCCACTCCTTAATATATTTATATGTCCATTTACTATTATTCCATGTAACGTACTGATTCTGATAGAAAGGATTTTGACTGCTGTTAATGTCAAAAACTCCTCCTTTCACAGTTTCTGCCCAAGTTTTAGAACCTGTATATTGAGAAACTATGCTAAACCTTTCACCTGTTTTTTTCAGTTCATTAACTGTTGCCTCAACAGCACCTCCTCTCGTATTTCTCTGCGTCTGCACATCCACATCAATATATCTAGGCCCATCAGCTATCGCATCGCCGGTACCTATCATGGTAACATCGCCCTCAGAGCATGAGGTAGCGGCAACCATGAGAGGAAGGGCCATCAGCATTTTTGATAACGTTTTATTCATGAAATTTAAAATTTTAGTTTTTACTTTTTGTTAATATTATTATTCTTTCTTCTACTCTTACCCATCGGCACATCATATTCCTCCTCCTGCCAGGAATCTACCTTCGGATCAAACATGCCACCGTCACTTACTATTGGCGGAATCTTGATGCCGGAAAGATGAATACAACGGTCGAAACCACGGTCGGCATCAGGTGCCGGCTGTAACATCAGCTGCTCTCTCACGTCGAACTGCATAGGCTCCTGAAGAATGGAGGGGTAATATTCTCCACCCTCATACGTGCCTCGCAGACGGAAACGCAGCGCCAAACGGTAGGGAGACTTCGGCTGGGGCAGCATGCCCAAAATGCGGAAACTCTGCTCCATATAGTCGAATCCCAACTTCTGCTCGCGGTCGAAGATACGGCTCGTAAGCTCGAAACTCAATGAGCCTCGCTCCGTACTGTACTCGCGCGTAGCCAACTTCACACTGGTAGGCGTAGCCGAATAGATGGCCTGACAATAGGATACATCGTTCAGGTTCTCCACTGCCAGCTGCGCATGAACCTCCTGGGTAAGCCGCTCGGGCTGCAGATTGAGCAACTTCCTCAGATCCCTGTCTGCCTCTGCCTTCTCTTCTGCCGAGAGACTGGAACCATCGGTACGGGTGCGGTACACCATATTGGGCGTCACCTCGTAATCGAAGATGCTCATCGCTGCCAGGATATCCGGCTCATCGTAACTGCCCTCACTCCACATGGATGCCGACTTCCTGACCAGATAATACTCGAAGGTATCAAAGCGGTCGGTGCCCCGGAATCCCACATGCGAAGGGAAATCGGTAGGTGAATTGTTGAACACCAGTACCTGATATCGCCCTATGGGCAGCATGATGGAGTCGCGCGTCACATCCTGCTCCATTCTCAGATGAAACCACGGCTTGCCATTGAAGATGGGTCCATCCTTCGAGAAGAAATATACAGATGCGCAGTAGAGGTTCTCCCTGTCGTTGTCGGGGTCGAGCTTTGCCTTGGTCCGCCAGTCGATGGTTATTGGAATCATAGCCTTCATTCGGCTCATATCCTCCAAAGGGCGGCGCTCACAACCTGCAATCAAGAGGGCGAGCGCACACCCAATGGAGAAAGCAATAACCACTCTAATAATACGCATCTGATAGATTATGAATTTATCTCTGATCATTTTACCACCCCCTTTCTGCTGTGAACATTCTTCATAAACCTGCGGTGAATCTTCTGCGGAGATTCGCGCTTGTAGAATATCGGATACCATACCAGACTCATCTTCACCTTGAGCGGACCCATCCACGAGGTCTGGTCCTTGCGCAGCCTGTAGAGGTGGTAGCGATAGTCTGCATCGCGCCACCAGGCATAGTAATGGCGGTATCTGGTCTGCAGATAACCTGCCGATGCGCTTAGCTCAAAGAGCCATTGTCTGGAGAGGGGTTTCACCCACCCTGCACTCACGCCAGCCATATAAAACTCGCCCTGATATCCCTTGGCATGCCGCTCCAGGTCGTAGTAGCCCATGCCTCCGAAGACTCCTATAAACCATCCCTTCTGGGGGGTATAGAGTTGCCGGGTGCCCGACTGCAGCCAGTAGCGAGCCTCTAGCGAACCGGTGATGATCTCGATACCGTTCTGTCCGTGGTTCCAGAGCCACCATAGGTTTCGCTTGTAGCCATAGATCCACCATGGGAACATATACTCTCCCATCACGCTCCACCGCTTTCCGATGGGCACCTCGAGCTCTACGTTGAGAGCCGAGGCTACATCATAGAGCAGGTTGGTTTTCAGCGCGAAATACTGTCGGGGACTCCGCCAGAGCGTATCTGCCTGAGTAGCGTATGGCTTGGGATACAGCGAGGCGGGAATCGCCTCATTGTCCAGGGCTTTTGCCCAAAGGGGTAATCCGTTATCTTTCAGAAGAGTACCACCCTGTTCGGGTCGGCGCGGCAGTAAGCGGTAGAGGATTCTCACATCCGTTCTTCGCATGTCGGCAAAGTAATGGTCTGTCATATACCTCCATGCCTTTCCGCCGTCGAGATATCTCAGCTGGTTCTTTCTGTAGTCGTAGGGTTGCCCCTTTCTCATCTGTATGATGGGAATATTCCTGATGATATCGAGCACCTCGTAACGATGTGGCATGTTTCCTTCCTCCACCTGTCGCTGTAGGGTTGCCCAGTCGATGCCGTGCCAGTTGTATCTTACCACGGAATCAGGAATCATCATGAATTGCCTCAGATGTTGAGCCAGATAGACGGCTCTCTTTTTGGAGAGCTTCTCGTTGAAGCTTGTGCTGCTGGTTGGCGAGCAGTATCCGTCGGCGGTGAAGAGATCCACCTTCGCCACATAGTTGCTGTCGCCCTGTAACACCCGCCTCAACCGTTCAATGAACGAGTTGAGCCGCTGCTGATTATCTCCTACCGAAAGATTGATTAACGAATAACCTTCCTTGTAGTGTATGGTAAGGCTGTCAGCTCCCGTCTGCGCGAATGCCGCAGGGCTGAGCATCACCCACACCAAAGCGGTGATAATTCTGCATTTTTTCATCGTTACTTTTCATCATCAATTATAAGTTTATTAATTTCACTTTGAGTTTATTTCCTGTCTTCTTATAAAAAGATAGACTTGGATTTCCATACAGTTGCGTCATTTCGGTTTCCAATCATCATTTACTATAGCGATGTCATTTTGAGTTGGTTTTACCTTATGTCTTCTATCAGTACGAACCGATACAGTTGTACTTTAACTGTATCAGATGACTGAAATAAATCCTAAAAAAGTCTTTTTAGTGTTGTTTGCTTTAGCTAAAATTGCAC
>ERZ1026776.1163-NODE-1163-length-15289-cov-4.862216_pt1 | contig 15289 bp, 14 predicted proteins | sample MGYA00380125_ERZ1026776 | MGnify/ENA primary metagenome ERZ1026776 (study PRJEB33269, sample SAMEA4719761) | human gut metagenome | biome: human-associated habitat; feature: organic feature; material: feces | place: Cameroon | collected 2013-10 ...
TAATGGCAGTAATATTTAATATAAATACAGGAAATATACATATATCCCCGGTGCGGATATTCAGGATTATATTTCTTAAAGGAGATATGGGAACACCGGAGTATAACATTATATGGAAGATACGTCTTCCAAGATTGTGTATGGCTGCTATATTGGGCGGGGCGTTAGCATTATCTGGCTTCTTGTTACAGACCTTTTTCAGGAATCCAATAGCAGGACCTTTTGTTCTAGGTATATCCTCAGGAGCTAAAATGTTTGTCGCGATTACGATGATATTTTTATTAAACTATATTTCAGGCATGCCACTATGGGCACAGGTTGCAGCAGCATTTGCAGGCTCAATTATTGCAATGCTTTATGTATTGCTATTTGCCAATAAGGTAAAAAGCATGTCTATGCTTTTAGTTGTCGGAATAATGATAAGCTATATTTGTTCAGCAATAACAGATCTTTGCATAACCTTTGCTAATGATTCTGATATTGCTAATCTTACACATTGGGCGATGGGAAGCTTTTCCGGAAGCTCCTGGTCAGGTGTAAGGCTGGCTGCAGGTGTTGTATTTCCAGCGGCGCTCGTGACATTTTTGTTTTCAAAGCCGATAAGTGCATATCTGCTGGGGGAAGGCTATGCTAAGAGCATGGGAATTAATATAAGATTCTTCAGGGTATGTATCATATTGCTTTCAAGCCTTTTGTCAGCCTGTGTTACAGCACTTGCCGGACCTATTTCATTTGTAGGAATAGCGGTTCCTCATATTACAAGATTATCATTAAAGACTACCAAGCCTTTGATTACGATTCCGGCGATATTTTTAAGCGGTTCAGTATTCTGTATGTTTTGTGATCTTATTGCCAGGACAATATTCTCACCCTCTGAGCTTGCTATAGGAACTGTAACGGCAGTATTTGGAGCGCCTGTTGTTATCTGGCTTATGGTAAAACAGAAGAAGTAGGTTAGTGTGAAAACATGTGCAGAAATAAGGGCTGATGTATTGGAGAAATGTATGGAACAGATATATGTACAAACAGAAGATTTAAGTGTCGGGTATAATGGAAAAATACTTTTATCAGATATTGCTATGCAGGTAAAACCCGGAGAAATATTAGTGCTGATAGGTCCGAATGGTGCGGGCAAATCTACAATACTTAAGAATATTATACGGGAAATGCATCCTATTGGCGGTAATATATATATAAAGGATAAAAAAATAGGTGACTATACAAGTAAGGAATATGCTAAAACCATGTCTGTTGTGCTCACAGAAAAGATAAAGACAGAAATGATGACCTGTCGTGATGTAGTAGCTATGGGAAGATATCCTTATACGAATTATTTCGGAAAGCTTACTAAAGAGGATGAAAAGATAGTTAATGAATCCTTAGAAAAGGTTTCTGCTAAAGATATTGCCGATAAGGATTTTTCACAGATTAGTGACGGACAGCGGCAGCGTATTATGCTTGCAAGAGCTATATGTCAGAAGCCGGAGATTATAGTGCTTGATGAACCAACTTCATTTCTGGATATCAGACATAAGATAGAGCTGCTTGACATATTACAGGAGATGACAGTAAAGGACAATGTAGCAGTTATTGTTTCACTTCACGAGATAGAGCTGGCTGCTAAGCTTGCAGATTATGTTATGTGTATAGGTGCCGACAGAAGTATAAGGTTTGCCAGACCAGAAAACATATTTACAGATGAGTATATAAGTAGTCTTTATGGACTTACACAAGGGAGCTATAATAGTCTGTATGGGAGTGCAGAGTTAAAGAAACCAGAAGGAAAACCACATGTATTTGTGCTTGGTGGGGCAGGAAGCGGCATATATACATACAGGGAATTACAGCGTATGGGAATAGCCTTTACAGCAGGCATTATATACGAAAATGACTGTGATTATCCGATAGCAAGGGCGCTGGCAATGGACGTTGTTTCTAATGCAATGTTTGAGCCTGTGAGCAGACAGGCATGTGAAAGAGCCTGTCAGTTAATAGATGAATCGGAATATGTTATAGATACGGGATGTCATATAGGAAGCATGAATAGTCTGGTGGGTGATGTACTTGAATATGCTTACAGGCAGAAAAAAAAGGTGCTTGTAAAGCCAGACAGGGAACAATTAAGAGCGTTAATGAAAATATAACAGGCGGGAGCCAGTATATAAATGCCAATAAGCGGCAGGATAATAAAAGGACAGGAATTATAAGTATGAAACCTATGGATATTGAAAAGCAGTCATTTGAAATAATAGAAAAAGAACTTACGGTAGAAATACCTGCTATTTATAAACCTATTGTCAAAAGAGTAATACATACAACAGCAGATTTTTCATATCAGACAAGTCTTACATTTTCAGAAAATGTTGTTGATAAAGCAATTGAGGCAATACGTGGTGGAGCAGATATAGTTACTGATACTAATATGGCAAGAGCAGGAATTAGCCACAAGATAGCGGCAGGGTTTAACTGCAGGCTTTGTTGTTATATGGCAGATGAGGATGTTGCAGAAAGTGCAGCAAAGCGCGGTGTTACGCGTGCAACTGTAAGTGTTGAAAAGGCGGCAATAAACAATACAGGATGTATTATGGTTGTTGGTAATGCACCTACTGCACTTATGAGAATCAGGCAGTTATATGATGCTGGAAGCTTTGCACCGGCAATGGTTATAGGAGTTCCTGTAGGCTTTGTTAATGTTGTTGAGGCAAAGGAAGAGATTATTGAAAGTAAAATGCCGTATATAGTTGCACGCGGAAGAAAAGGTGGAAGTAATGTTGCAGCAGCAATAATGAATGCGTTGCTTTATATGGCAGCAGAGGATGATAAAGAGTGGCGTAGATGTTAGAAAGATATGTATACAAGAATCAGAAAAGATTAAGATGCGGATATACAACAGGAACCTGTGCGTGCGCAGCGGCAAAAGCGGCAGCACAGATGTTACTAACAGGGCAGAGAGTGTTAAGCGTGGAGGTGTTAACACCATCCGGGGTAAGTCTTAAGCTGCCTGTTTTGGATATAACTCTGGATGCTGACAAAGCAGCCTGTGCCATACGAAAGGATAGTGGTGATGATCCTGATGTCACTAATGGAATGCTTGTATATGCAGAGGTGTCATATATAGACAGTGTTGATGGTGCTTTGAAGGAAGCCTCTGGGATTATAGTAGATGGAGGGATTGGCATAGGCAGGATAACTAAGAAGGGCCTGCAGCGTGAGGTTGGAGAGGCAGCCATTAATCCCGTACCGCTTAATATGATTAAAGAGGCTGTTGGCGGCATAAAAGAAAGCTGCTGCTATGATGGCTGCCTGAAGGTTTTAATATATGCTCCCGAGGGAGAAGCTCTTGCAAAGAAAACCTTTAATCCTAATCTTGGTATAGTAGGAGGAATATCTATTCTTGGAACCACCGGAATAGTGGAGCCAATGAGTGAGCAGGCACTTATAGATACAATAAAAACTGAGATAGGAATGCATATTGCAGATGGGGAACGGATACTTCTGGTTGCTCCGGGTAATTATGGACAGGACTTTCTGCTTAATACACTTAATATAGAGTTGAAAAGAAGTATCAAGTGCAGTAACTACATAGGTGATACAATAGATATGGTATGTGCCTCAGAAGCAGAAGGGATGCTTTTAGTCGGACATATAGGAAAGCTTGTGAAGCTTGGAGCTGGAATTATGAATACACATTCAAGGATAGCAGATGGACGTATGGAGGTAATGGCAGCCTGTGCCATACAGGCAGGAGCGATGTCGGATATTGCAGGAGAGCTTCTTGACTGTGTGACAACAGATGCTGCACTTGAAATATTGAAGAAACATAAGCTGCTTAAGCCAGCTATGGAGCAGCTTATGCTAAGAATTGAAAAAGTGTTGAAAAAAAGGTGCAATGAAAGGATAAGGCTTGAAGCAATAGTATTTTCTAACGAATATGGAATACTTGGAAAGACAAGTGGAGCTGATGAGCTGCTTAAGGATATAGTTAATATCAATAAAGAAAGCTGATGTAAAAGAGCAGCTTCTTATAGCTGTAAGCAGCTACAAAGAATAACTATAAAAAAGAATTGATAATGGAGAAATAAGGTATGGTAAGTATTGTAGGAGCAGGACCTGGAGCTAAGGATCTGATTACGGTAAGAGGAATGAAGCTGCTTAGCAAAGCAGAGGTTATCATATATGCAGGTTCGCTTGTAAATGAGGAGCTTCTGGAATATGCAGACAGCAGTTGTGAAATATATAATAGTGCATATATGAACCTGGATGAGGTTATAGAAGTTATAGTTAAGGCAGAGCAGGAGGGAAAAAGGATTGTAAGACTACATACTGGAGATCCTTCTTTATATGGTGCTATCCGCGAGCAGATAGAGGAGCTTGCTAAAAGGGGGATTACCTGTGAGATATGTCCAGGGGTGAGCAGTTTTCTTGCGGCAGCAGCCTCAGCCGGATGTGAATATACAGTTCCAGAGGTAGCACAGACAGTTATTATTACAAGAATGCCTGGCAGAACACCAGTACCAGCTAATGAAAGGTTATCAGAGTTAGCAAAGCATGGAACCTCTATGGTTATATTTTTAAGCTCCTCACATCTTGAAAAGCTGCAGGAGGAGCTGTATAAAGGTGCATATACTCCTGATACACCTTGTGCACTTGTATATAAGGCAAGCTGGAAGGATGAAAAGTGTATAAAAACAACTTTAAAGGAGCTGGCCGTGGCTGCTAAAAGAGAGGGAATAACAAAGACTGCACTTGTGCTGGTTGGAGAATTCTTAGGAGACAGATATACATATTCAAAGTTGTATGATAAGGCATTTAAAACGGAGTACAGAGGATGAAAACAGTTATAATCACATACACGCACGAGGGAATGAAGACAGCACGGCGTGCAGCTAAGGTTATGAAGGCACCTGAAGCTGAGGTTGTTATATATTGTCATAGCAGATGTGCAGGCGAGTATGAAACAGAGGTTATTCCCTTTGAAGCCGTAGGGAGAATTATAAAGGATATATTTGAAAGTGCTGACAGGATATTATTCATATGTGCTCTGGCTATTGCGGTAAGAACAATAGCACCATATCTTAAAAGCAAGGTTACAGATCCAGCAGTGCTTGTGGCAGATGAGGGAGGCAGATTTCTAATATCTGTTCTTTCAGGACATATAGGCGGAGCGAATGAGTGGTGCAGCAGGCTTGCAGAAGCGCTTGATATGCTTCCGGTTATAACAACGGCAACTGATGCAAGAGGCATGTTTGCAGTTGATTTATTTGCGAAGGAGCATAGCCTGCGTATAGTTAATCCAGCTATGATTAAGGAGATATCAGGAAGAGTGTTGAATGGTGAAAGGGTTGGAATAACAGGAGCTGATGTATACAAAGCTGTGATATGTGATACGATAAAACAATATAATAACCAGCTATGGCTTACGGACAACAATGGCAGGTTAGCTGGATACGAAAATAGAAATCAGGCTGAAGGTGATGAAGCTGTAAATTATAACCAAGGAGAAGGCGGATATATAGAAGCAGGCGGATATATAGAAGAAGGCGGATGTATAGAAGACGAATATATAGAAAGTGGAATACAGATTGTTACAGAGTATGATACAGAGCCCGCATTTAAAAATACGCTAAGGCTTGTCCCTATGGAATTAGCAGTTGGTATTGGGTGCCGGAGAGGAAAGTCCTTAGAAGAAATCAGAAGGGCTGTAAAGAATACCTTTGCTTCTAACAAGCTGATGATGGATAGCATTGCCGTTATCGCCTCAGTTGACAAAAAGGCTGATGAACAGGGTATAATAATGTTAGCAAGGCAGCTTAAGGTTCCATATATGACCTACTCTGCCGAACGTCTAAGTCAGGCAGAGGGGGAATTTTGCACATCAGAGTTTGTAAGAAAGCAGGTGGGCGTGGATAATGTGTGTGAAAGAAGTGCCTGCATGGCTTCCAGAAGCGGCATAAAGCTGGTAGGCAGGACAGTCTGCGATGGAGTTACGGTTGCTATATATAGTTGATATATAACAAGCATAGCCAATGTATATATCATATATAAACAGCAAAGAAACTAAGCTTAGATATGTAAAAAATACGCATACGCACAGATGTGTAGAAATGAGGATTAAAATGTTAAAAATAGTTGGCTTTGGAAGCGGTGCAAAGGAAAATATGACGATGGAGGCAGCATCGGCAATAGCATCGGCAGATTTAATAGTTGGTTACAAAACATATGTTGATATATTGAAACAATATTTTCCTGATAAAGAATATTATTCAACTGATATGATGCAGGAAAAAGAACGCTGCCAATATGCAATCAAGAAGGCAGAAGAAGGAACTGATGTTGTTTTAGTGTGCAGTGGTGACAGCGGTATATATGGGATGGCAAGTCTTGTGCATGAGCTTGCACCTAAGGAGCTTGAGCTTAAGGTCATATCAGGTGTGACGGCTGCCTGCAGCGGTGCAGCCTGTCTTGGTGCTCCATTATCACATGATTTCGCAGTCATCAGTCTTAGTGACTGCATGACACCATTAGAGCTTATAAAGAAAAGAGTGCTTGCAGCAGCCTCCAGCGATATGGTAATGTGCCTTTATAACCCCTCCAGCCGCAGAAGAGCAGGTTATCTTAAGGAAATATGTGATATAGTATTAAAAGTGCAGGCAGAGGATATTATATGCGGCTATGTTAAGAATATAGGGCGTGAAAATGAGCAGTACCGTATACTTACACTAAAGGAATTAAGAAATAGTGAGGTTGATATGTTCACTACGGTTTATATAGGAAACAGCCAGACAAAGGTAATTAATGGAAAAATGGTCACACCAAGAGGATATAAAACGGAATGAAAGCTAAAGTAATTATGTTGTTTGCTGGCACAACAGAGGGCAGAGGCTTATGCGAGTATCTGGCAGATAGCAAGTATATTACACATGTATATGTGACAACAGAATATGGTGGTGAGCTTCTTCCTGATAGCCAAAGTATAACGGTACATATAGGAAAGCTTACAAAAGAAGCAATGTATACAGAAGTAAGGGCAATACAACCCGATATTGTGCTTGATGCAACTCATCCTTATGCAAGTCTGGTTACGGATAACCTAAGGACAGTATGTAAGAATGAGAATATTTCATATATAAGAGTATTAAGAGAAGCAGATAATGTAAAGGAATGTAATCTTGATGGAACTGCTGAGTATGTAGGCAGCATGAAGGAAGCGGTGCTAAGGCTGAATGAGCCAGCTCTTCTTGAAAAGAATATATTGCTTACAACAGGCAGTAAGAATATACCTGAATATAAGAATATAGTTAATTATGAAAGCAGAGTATATTTAAGAATGCTGCCGGAACCGGATATGCTAAGCTGTGCTATACAGGCGGGCTTTAGTATGTCACATATTATAGGAATGCAGGGACCATTTACAGAGGAATTCAATGAGGCACTTATAAGACAACTGGACATAGGTGTGCTTGTGACCAAGGAATCAGGCGGAAATGGCGGCTATGAACAGAAGGTAAGGGCAGCTAAAAAGACAGGAATAAAAGCTGTAATAATTAAACGTCCAGTTGAAACAGAGGGCTGGAAGCTCAAAGAAGTGATACATTTTCTTAAGGAGAATAATTACTGATGGGCTGTCTAAATCAAAGCTAAGCAGGAGCAGGGAATGAAACAGATAATTATAGCAGGCATGGGACCAGGAAATGAGGAATATCTTACACAAAAGACAGCAGAGGCAGTTAAATGGGCAGAGGTCATTATAGGCTCTGAAAGACTTGTAAAACAATATGGATTGTCTGATAAAAAGATATTTACAGAGGTATCCACAGAGGGGATTCTTAGGCTTATAGAGCAATGCACACAGGAAAAATATGTCATTCTTATGTCAGGGGATACAGGCTTTTATAGTGGAACAAAGCAGCTATTAAAGCAGCTTGGAACAAAGCCGGCAGAAGAATATAATTATAAGGTACTGCCTGGAATATCCTCAATAGCTTACTTTGCCGCGGGAACAGGCTTATCCTTGGAGGAGGCAGCCTTTGTAAGTCTTCATGGCAGAAGTACAAGCTATATTCCTACGGTATTACAGAACAGGCTGACGTACTTTCTTACACATAAGAATACAGCACAGATATGTAAAAGACTTGAGCTTGCAGGCTTGGGAAATGAGACAGTATGGATAGGAGAGAACCTTTCCTATGCAGATGAAAAAATATTGCAGGGAACAGTAAAGGCTTTCACAGAATATGAATCAGCAGGTCTTACAGTTATGGCTGTATGTAATGAGCATCCATACGCTGCCATAAGAACAGGCATACCAGATGAATGTTTTATACGCACAGAGGTGCCTATGACAAAAAGAGATATACGTGCAAGTGTGTTAAGCCGTATGTCTGTGACAAAGAATGCAGTTGTATATGATATAGGTGCTGGTACAGGCTCTGTTACAGTTGAGCTTGCTTTACAGGCTTTGTCCGGAAGGGTATATGCAATAGAGCGAACCGATGAGGGCTGTGAGCTTATAAGAAAGAATGCTAAACGTTTTGGATTAGATAATATAGATATTATTCATGGTAATGCTGCAGACGTAATAGATAAGCTTCCAGCACCAGACGCTGTATTTATAGGAGGAAGTGGTGGAGAACTTGCCACAATATATAAGCAGATATTAAAGAAGAATCCAAGGGTGCATATTGTTATGACGGCTGTAACATTAGAAACACTTCAGGAGGCAACAGCCCTTATGGAAGCTGGTGGCTGTTGTGTAAAGGATATGGTCCAGATAGCTGTTACACAGATAGTAAAGCGTGGAAGGTATCATATGCTATCAGCGAATAACCCGGTATTTATTATAGAAGGAGATGGGATAGAATGAGTCGTATAATGCTTGCAGCAACAGGAAGTGGCTGTGGTAAGACAACTATAATATGTGGTCTGTGTCAATGCTTTAAAGATATGGGACTTAAAACACAGGCATTAAAGTGTGGCCCGGATTATATAGATGCCAGCTTTCATTCGCGGGTGCTTGGTATACAGACAGGTAATCTTGACAGTTATTTTACTGATAATGCTGCAATAAGACGTCTTGTAGCAGTACGGGAACAGCAAAGCGATATAACGATAATAGAAGGAGTTATGGGCTACTATGATGGACAGGGTTTTGAAACTAAGGGCAGTTCCTATGAAATAGCAGATATAACAGCTACTCCGGTTATCCTTATAATTAACTGCAGGGGAATGAGCAATTCCATAGGTGCCTTATTAAAGGGCTATAAGGAATACGTTGCAGACAGCCATATAAAAGGTGTTATATTTAATAATATGTCAGAAAGGCTGTATGAGCAGGCAAAGAATATTGCAGAAAATATGGGAATAAAGCCATTAGGTTATCTTCCACATAAAAAGCTGGCAGAGCTTGAAAGCAGACATCTTGGGCTGGTGGGTGCAGATGAGACTGCCGGATTTAAGGAAAAGGTTGATATAATAGCCAGACAGATGAAGGAAAGTATTGATATAGAAGGAATACTTAAGCTGTCACATAAGGCACCAGCTATAAAAACAGCTAATAAGAAAAATGTGTCAGGTAATACAACAGTAAGAATAGCAGTAGCAAAAGATGATGCCTTTTGCTTTGTATACAATGATAATCTGGATTATTTAAAGGAAAGAGGCTGTGAGCTTGTGTTTTTTAGTCCGCTTGCAGATAAGAAGCTTCCAGACAGTATAGATGGGCTGCTGTTGTATGGGGGCTATCCGGAGCTGTACGCAAAGCGCCTTTCGGATAATATATCAATGAGAAAGGATATTGCAGCCAGACTTGGCAAAGGACTTCCATGTATAGCTGAATGTGGAGGTTTTCTGTATCTTCACGAATATCTGGAAACACCTGAGGGAAATATATACCCAATGGCAGGGGTTATAAAGGGAAAAGGCTATAATGCAGGAGGACTGCAAAGATTCGGATATATGATGCTTACAGCGGCTAAGGATACTTTACTTGCAAAAAAGGGAATGAGCTTTAAAGCACACGAATTTCATTATTGGAATAGCGACTGTCCTGGAAGTGATTATAAGGTTGTGAAGGCATCAGATAAAACGCAGGAGCTTGCTGGATATGGAACAGCTTCTTTATATGCGGGATTTCCACATATATATTTCTATGGAAACGAAGCGGTAGCTGATAACTTCATAAATGGCTGCAAGAAGTACCGGGATAATGCCAATAAAGCCTTTAAAGAGCTGTCTGCAGAGCTTTCTAAGGTCCAAAGGCTTGATAAGACTGCAATAGCTGGTGCACGTAAGCATTGGAATAGTATAGCAAAGCCCTTATATGGTCTTGGAAGCCTGGAAAGCATAATAAACCAGATAGCAGGCATACAGCAGACACCAGATGTATGTATAGACAAGAGAGCTGTTATTGCAATGTGTGCAGATAATGGAATAGTTAAAGAAGGTGTCACACAGACAGGCCAGGAGGTAACAGCAGTAGTTAGCTGCAATATGGCAGATGGCATATCAAGTGTATGCAGAATGGCACAATGTGCAGGTGTGGATGTTATCCCGGTCAATATCGGTATTGCGGCTGATACAATAACAGATATAAATACAGGTGTAAAAAGAAGGCTGGATACATATAAAGGACTGATAAACATATGTGTTATGAAGGGAACTAAGAATTTCTTAAAAGAACCGGCTATGACACATACACAGCTAATCAAGGCCATACAGGGCGGCATAACACAGACAGAGTGGTGTAAGAAGCAGGGCTACAGGCTGCTTGCTACTGGTGAGATGGGAATAGGAAATACAACAACCAGCTCAGCACTTGCATGTATCCTGCTTGATCTTGAGCCGGTAGAGGTGACAGGAAGGGGAGCAGGTCTTGATGATAAAGGACTTGAAAGAAAGATAGAGGTTGTTGGGCAGGCAAAGAAGCTGTATGGAATATATAAGGAACAGCCCTTAGAGCTTTTAAGCTGTATAGGAGGACTTGATATAGCCGGGCTTGTCGGAGTATATCTTGGAGGTGCCATATACAGGCTTCCGGTTGTTATGGACGGAGTTATATCTGCAGTAGCAGCACTTATAGCAGTAAGAATATGTCCCGCAGTACAAGATTATATTATAGCCTCTCATCAGGGCAGGGAACCTGCTATGAGGGAGCTTTTAAAGGAGCTTGGCAAGAGTGCACCAATACATGCCGGACTTGCATTAGGAGAAGGAACTGGTGCAGTTATGCTGTTTCCGATGCTTGATATGGCTATGCAGGTGTATAAAGAGAATACAACCTTTGAGGATATAAATATAACGGCTTATGAGGATTATAGACAATGTTAGTACTTGTTACAGGAGTGAGCGGCAGCGGAAAGTCTGAGTATGCAGAACAGCTATGCTGCCAGCTTGCAGGGAAAGGAAAGAAATATTATGTTGCAGCCATGAAGCCTTATGGTAAAGAAGGAAGAGAGAGAATAGCAAGACACCATAAGCTGCGTGAGGGCAAGGGCTTTATTACAATAGAACAGTATCAGCAGGTAAGCTGTGCCGCAAAGAAAATAAGGACTGGAAGCCTTAAAGTTAATAATAACGGAGAAGGTACAGTAACTGTATTGCTGGAATGTTTGTCGAATCTGTTAGCCAATGAATGCTTTGAGGCTGGTGGAAGACCTGAGGAGGTATATGACGAATGTATGCGGCTGTATTCAGAGTGTGATAATATGGTAATTGTTACAAATGAGGTGTTTTCAGATGGTTGTGAATATGATGAATTAACGAAGGACTACATAAGAAGACTTGGCGGACTTAATATAAGGCTTGCCAAGGCAGCAGACAGAGTTATAGAGGTCGTTTATTCAATACCTGTGGTATTAAAGAAAGAGGAGAATTATGACATATATTAAATCAATGATAATTGCATTTTCCATGTATTCAAAGCTGCCGGTCTGGCAGCTTGAATTAGAAGAAAAGGATATGCGTTATGTTATGGGATTTTTTCCATTTGTCGGACTTGTACTAGGGGCAATAATGTATTTATGGTATATTATAGCCTCCCATATGGGATTGCCAGATATAAGCATATCTCTTATTCTTATGGTGCTGCCTGTGATAGTGACAGGTGGAATTCATCTGGATGGCTATATGGATACAAGTGATGCTCTTAATTCTTACGCAGATAAAGAAAAGAAGCTGGCGATTCTTAAGGATTCGCATATTGGAGCATTTGCGGTTATAAAGCTTTTTGTGTATTATGTGATATATTATGCGGCTGTTTATTGTATTGTACAGAATAGTAATAATATGCTTATGATGGTTATGGCACTAACCTGTTATATGTCAAGGATTATGAGTGGTATCGCTGCTGTGAACCTTAAAGGGGCAAGAGCTGACGGAATGCTTCAGTCCTTTACAAGTGTTACAGACAGGAAAAGAGTTAATATAATGCTTATAGTCCAGCTTATAATATGTATGGCAGCTCTCTGCTTTTGCAATGTGTTATGCGCGGCGGCTATACTGCTGTCTGCAATCGCAGTAATGGTTTATTACAGACATATGGCATATAAGCTGTTTGGTGGAGTAACAGGTGATCTTGCAGGTTATTTGCTGTGCGTAAGTGAACTTTGTATGATTGTGGTATTGGGAATTATATCACTTTATATTTAAATTTATATTTAAAATCTATATTTAAAATGCAGAGAAAGGCAGATTATATGGAAGTTTATTTTGGAGGAGCTTATCAGGGGAAGCTTGATTATGTGCTTGCAGCAAGCAAGGCTAAGAGAGTAATCGATGGGGCTGTCTGTAGTGTTGAAGAGGCAGAAAATGCACAGGTGCTTAATCATCTGCACCTGCTAATAAAAAGGTATCTTAAGGCGGGAAAGAACACAGAGAAGCTGATAGATGAGCTGTATGCCTATAATAAGAATATTATATTAATCTGTGATGAGGTAGGGAGCGGCATTGTGCCGATAGAAAGGGAAGACAGAGTATACAGGGAGACTGTAGGACGGTTACTGTGTGAGGCAGTTAAGAGGTCAGAAAGGGTTGAAAGGGTTATATGCGGAATAGGTCAGTGCCTGAAGACGAGCAATATATAAGAATTGTACTTATAAGACATGGTGCAACACAAGGAAATCTTGAGAAAAGATACATTGGAAAAACAGATGAGCCTCTAAGCAGTTATGGAATAGCTGAATTAAAACAGAATATAAGCAAAGGCTATTATCCACCAGTCAGACGTCTTTATGTAAGTCCTATGAAACGCTGTATAAGTACTGCACAGCTTATATATCCTGATATCACACAGATACAGCTTGAGGATTTGAAGGAATGTGATTTTGGTTTATTTGAAGGTAAGAATTATATAGAATTATCAGGTAATGAACAATATCAGAGGTGGATTGACAGTAATGCAGCCCTGCCTTTTCCAGAGGGAGAGGATATTAAGGACTATAAGAAAAGATGTGTAAGAGGATGGCAGAAGTTAGTACAGCAATGCCATAATGAAGCCTTTGATACAGCCGGGAATGAGGAAAAGGTTATTAGTGCTGCCTGCGTTGCACATGGAGGAACAATTATGTCTGTCATATCACAGATGTATGGTGGGGATTATTATGATTATATGTGCGCTAATGGTGGAGGATATATATGCAGCGTTGCAGCTAATGGCTGCATAAGCTTGGTAACACCAGTCGGACAGTAGAAGCAATGGAAGGTCAACAGAATATGAATTATATAATAACACAGATACTTATATGTCAGACAATAGCAATTACAGGTGGATATATATTAGACCTTATCATAGGAGATCCACATTGGCTGTATCACCCGGTACGGATTATAGGAAAGCTTATATCAGGGCTTGAGAAGATGCTTTTAAGGGCAGAGGATACGGATAGAAAAAAGTATATAAAAGGATTAATAACAGCCATACTTACGCCGGTTATTACAGGGGGTGTAACAATAGCAGTTTTAATAGTATGCTACAATGTATCCATATATGCAGGCTGTATAGTGGAAACAATTATGTGTTACCAGATACTTGCTGTGAAGTCTTTACGTGTAGAGAGCATGAAGGTGTATACAGCACTTAAGGAGGATGGGCTAAGCAGTGCAAGAGAAGCAGTAGCTATGATAGTGGGACGTGATACGAAACAGCTAGATGAGCATGGTGTTATAAGGGCAGCGGTTGAAACTGTTGCAGAGAATACATCAGATGGGGCTATTGCTCCGTTATGTTATATGCTGTTGTTTGGTGCAACAGGAGGTTTTGTATACAAGGCGGTCAATACACTTGATTCCATGATTGGTTATAAGAGCGATAAGTATCTTTATTATGGACGCTTTGCGGCAAAGCAGGATGATGTGTTTAACTATATTCCCTCAAGAATAGGAGGAATGTTGATGGTTGCTTCTGCAGGTATTGCATGTGCTTTTGAAAAGCTTTCTGGAAGGAAGGTGCTTCATTACAGCCTTGGTAATGCCTGGCGTATATTCAGACGTGACAGAGCAAAGCATAGCAGCCCTAATGCAGCACAGACAGAGGCTGCCTGCGCTGGTGCACTTATGGTTTCATTATCCGGGGATAATTATTACTTTGGAAAGCTTGTAAGAAAGCCACAGCTTGGAGAACCATTAAGACAACTGGAGCCTGCTGATATAGGAAGAAGTAATATATTACTTTATATAGCTGCATTACTTATGATTATGATAGTGCTTATTATACGTGTGGCAGTTATTACGGTAATTGTGCATATGTAATCACAGCGTTGGGGATAACTTTATAAAAAAACAGATATATGGTGGAAATGAGGGTTAATATGGCTAAGAATCTTATGGTACTTGGAACGATGTCTAATGCTGGTAAAAGTATAGTTACAGCGGGAATAATAAGAGTATTAAAGCAGGATGGTTACAGAGTCGCTCCGTTTAAATCACAGAATATGGCACTCAATTCTTATGTCACAAGGAATGGGCTTGAGATGGGAAGAGCACAGGTTATGCAGGCGGAGGCAGCAGGAATAGAGCCAGAGGTCAGTATGAATCCTATACTGTTAAAGCCAACAAGCGATGTCGGTTCACAGGTGATTGTGAATGGGGTTCCTTTAAGAAATATGCCAGCTAAAGAATATTTTGAATATAAAAAGAAACTGATACCAGATATATTAAAAGCTTATAATACACTTAATGATAAGTATGATGTTATAGTAATGGAGGGTGCTGGCAGCCCGGCAGAGATTAATCTGAAAAAGGATGACATAGTCAATATGGGCTGTCTCTTATACACATCTCCGAGCCCACGAGACCG
>ERZ1026776.1164-NODE-1164-length-15287-cov-84.987067_pt1 | contig 15287 bp, 10 predicted proteins | sample MGYA00380125_ERZ1026776 | MGnify/ENA primary metagenome ERZ1026776 (study PRJEB33269, sample SAMEA4719761) | human gut metagenome | biome: human-associated habitat; feature: organic feature; material: feces | place: Cameroon | collected 2013-10 ...
CCCCTTTCAACGGGAACTTTGGCATCTTCGAAGACAGCCTTCCCGATGGATATGGTAGATACCTATTGCATAAAGCCTTGCTAAAAGAGGGCATCAACGACTTTGAGCTATCTGCTCTCGACCGACTGAGCATCGTGGGCAATGGAGGTATGGGCGCACTGACCTACGAACCTATAACTTCTATCCAGACAGGACACGAGATAGAAGATTTTGACCTTTTACAAGCCAAAGCCTTGGAGGTATTGAAGGAGCAACAGGATAATGACGCTGGATTGCTATTATATAATAGTGGTAATAGTGGCGGTTGTCGCCCGAAAGCCATTTTCACAAATGAGGATGGTCATTGGTTGGTCAAGTTTCGCCATACCTACGACCCACAAGATATGGGAAAACAAGAATACCATTACAATGAGATAGCCAAGCAATGTGGTATCCAAGTACCCGACTTCAAACTGGTAAACAACAAGTATTTTGCCTGCCGTCGCTTCGACATTTCTCCAACAGGCGAACGCATTCACGTAGCCACAGCTGGAGCCTTGCTCAACGTTTCCCTTACCAACCCCATTCTCGATTACCTTAACCTTTTGGCGCTTACAGGTTATCTTACCCAGAGCCAAGAGGATGTAGAAGAGATGTTCCGCCGCATGGTTTTTAATTACATAATGGACAACAAGGACGATCACTGCAAGAACTTCTCTTTCTTGGTTCAGAAGGAGAGCGATGGCAAATGGCACTGGCATTTAGCCCCAGCCTACGACCTCACCCATTGCACCGAGGGATATAATGGAGAACACGCAACATCTGTAAATGGGAGTGGGCATCCGACCATAGAGGATATGATTGCCGTTGGCGTAAAGAATAAAATGAAGGAAAACAGATGCCGCAAAATCTACGAAGAGGTAAGCGAACAATGCTAGAATAAAAGCGTACTATCTGCGTGCGCAGTGTGGCCTATTCCTGTAGCAGAATTACGAGAATATGCTATTTGGGGAGGAGTGCCTCGTTATTGGGAATTGCGTAGGGATTATCCTGATAAGGAAACGGCAATTAGTAAGGTATTGCTTGATCCGCAGGAACCTTTGATAGAAGAACCTCAACGCCTACTTCGTGATGATATGAGGGATACGGTGCAGGCATCTACTTTGTTGACAATTATAGGCAATGGTGCCAACAAATTGTCTGAAATTGCAACTAGGGCAGGTAAAGACAGTGGCACGATTTCTGAACCTTTAAGAAGTTGCGAGATCTCGGCTATGTTAGTCGAGAAGTTCCTTTTGGTGAGAGTCCTAAGAAAAGTAAGAAGGGGATTTATCATATCAATGATTCTCTTTTACGTTTTCACTATCAGTTTATTGTGCCTTATCGTTCTATTTTGGAATTGGGAAGAATGGATATGGTGATGCAAGTGGTTCTAGCTCAACTTCCACAATTTATAGGTCAATGCTGGGAATTACTTCGACCTGTATGGTTGAAATTACGCAATAGAAAGGGCAGAAGCTCCTGGGAACTTTTGGGCTTTCAGCCCGTTGCAATCATACAGTTCTAACTATATCAGTATTCGGTAGTATTACATGTGTATATTTCTCTAATTTAATGTCATATTTGCCACGCTCGTTTTAACTCTTTGATTATGAGTGAATAACGGGTGGCAATAAGGGGCGTTTTTATTGTCACTTTATTGCCACCTGTTACCACTTTTGGCATAAAATCAGCAAAATATAGGTGTTTTAGAGGGATTTTGGGGTGAAAACTAAGACGATATTGAGCAAAAATACTGTTTTTTCGGTTCAATATTAGGCTTTTCCAATCGTTTTTTGCAATTTTACTGGCGATAAAAGGAAGAAAAATACATACTGACGCAGTAAAAGATACATCCCGATGCAGTAAAAAATGCGTCCCGATGTAGCATTTGCTATGTCCCGACGCAGCAAAAGTTACGTCCGGATGTAGTAAAAGATACGTCGTGACGTAATTTCAGAAGCAACCTGGTTGCCATCCGGAAAGGCTTTTTCTAACTTCAAGTGAATCTCTTGTTAGCTACAAGTGAGCCTCACTTGAACTTTATGTAGACTATTCGCCGTCACGCAAGAAGCGCCCAAAAATCGTCCCGTACTTTGGGCACTCTATGCCCTCAGTACGGGCAATGAGTACCCACTACTTGTTCTCTTGATGCCCGTCACTTGGTCCCTAAGTGCCCACTTGATGGTCACAGATAGACCGCTTAATGGTCTCTGACAGAATATCTTATGTACTTTTATTCCTAATCATAATCAGACTTGTCAATCTTTCCTCTCCTATTCTTTGTTTGTATTGCCATTTATTACATACTGGAAGTGTAGAGGCTAAAGCTTTTATAAAACAGGAGTTGTAAACACTTCTTTTTGGGTCTTTTAATTCAACTCAAAGCCTTATTTTATGATACTTCTTGCGATTTTATGATACTTCTATGAGACTTTTCTGTAAAATAAATCGAAAGTCTCATTTTTGTATATCGCAATGTATCAGATATTTAGAATGTTATTTCTCTAAATAATGATACTATGATATTTTTTCTCGCAAAAAACTTTTTTCTGTACGATTGAAATTACCCTATATGCCCTAGAAAGGGCAGAAGTTCCTAGCCCGTTTCAACCGTACAGGATGAATTACTTTGTCGTGAATATGTTAGTGGAAATATTATAGATGGCACAGCCTACAATGTCGCATCTCGTTGGTGGGGTAAGATATTTCCGCCAGAATATAAGGATGGTAAGATGGTTGAGTTGGATGTTGTGGCAGAGTCTATTGATAAGAAGCATATCTTGGTAGGTGAATGTAAATGGACGCACGATGAAGATGCCGACAGGCTCATGGATGTTTTGGAGCAGAAAGCTAAGTACTTGCCTTTTATTAAGAAAGGGCAGGAAGTTCATCTTGTGCTATTCTTAAAGGAGTCTCCAACTCATTGTGCTAAGGGAATGCGAGTATTCCTGCCAAGTGATGTAATGAAGATTTAATTGGTATAAGGAATAGCCGATAGCGTGCGAAAACATACTTAAAAACATCAACTTTCGCACACTATCGACTGTTTTTTACTCCAAAATAATGACATTTGCAGATTTATTATCCATATTAGGCATGGTCAAACCGACTGGTGCTCCAATGTAGGTTGGGTCACAAACCACAAACTTATTGCCATTCAGCAAGATGTAATCTCCTGTCACTTGCTGGTTGAAGCAAACGGCCGAGGCGAGATGACCGGGATAATATATCAAGATGCACTTTAAGCCGAACAAGTCACGAACTATACGAGTGAATAGAATGGCTCTATCCTCACAATCGCAATAGGGATAGAATAAAGTTTCTTCTGCAAAGAAAGCACGGTCATGCCCCCAGACTTTGTCGTCATATTCATATACGAATGCCGTTTGAACCCAGTTCAAAAGTTTATCGACTGCATCGTGCTCATTCAGACTGGCAACCTTTTCTTGAAGGATGGGGTATAGCTGTTTTTGCACTTCTTGCTCCATAGGTGTATTGGCATACATGGCCCATCTCGTCATGAAATTACCATTGACTTCCGATGTTGGATAAGTGTTATAGAAGTCGATGAGGTTTTTGTTGACTTGCACATTCAAGGTCATGTTCTTATATCTATCAGAAGATAGATTCCTTATCGGGGTAGATTGGTAAGTAAAGAGTTGACTTTGTGGTATATATAGCGAAAGGGATTGTTCTTTTGGAAAAGCAAAGTCGCATACTTCCATTTTTTGAGTATCATCGCTAAGAGAATAGTAGTTGATACCATCTATGAGGAAGTATCCTTTGTCGTAGATACCATGCTTGCTACCAAAAAGTAAATACAGTTTATTACCATTACGCCCTAATCTCATCTGGTATCCACTTTGACTATAGATATAAGCAGTGGTGAGTGTCGCCAAGTTCCCTTTGCCAAAGTGGTCTTTGGTAAAAGTATCTATTAAGTTGAGATACGCCCAATCACATAACTGCATTCTGATTCTTATCTCTAGGAAGTCTCGAATGGTATTGTCAAGTTGGTCGGTTGACAGTTTCTTCCATGCTTCTGCAATATGCTGATTATCACAGACGTCCAAGTCTATATAGATATCAGAGGGGAAGCGAACACTACAGTCCGTACCACAATATATAAATTGACATTTGTTTTCCGCTTGTTGTTCCTTTTCATAGATAGGGGTGATAGGCTTGGGTTGCGGAGCTTGTTCTATTGGTGAAACTATATCCTTGATGGTGATAGCCTTATCCTCCATCTTCTTCCCTTTATCTTTGTCTGGTTTTATTACAGGCGGAACAGTCTCATCTTTTGGGCGAGGAATAGCAGGAAGAACCTTGTACTCCTTCCAAGCTTCTTTTACAAACTCCGCATATTCTGCATTGCATTGAGCACGGAAGTCCTCATATTCTGCTTTTGCTTGCTTCTTGAATTGCTCGTATTGAGACAGGAAGTCGTTGGTTTGAGCAGAAGAAGTTATCGGAGCAAGAAAAAATATTGCTCCGGCAATAAAAGCTATTTTGAAATGTGGGATATTCATGCTACCATTATTTGTTTAATGTCCAGTTTTTCCATTCATTACCAATTGAAGAAGTCGCCATAATAGAAGGTGACTGTAATTTTCCATTGGTAACAATCGATTGGCGTTCAACTTGTTCCTTAATATAGTCGCTAAGTTCTCCTAACGTGGCATTTCCCTTCGTCTCTTGTAACTTCTTCAAAAGATAATAAGTAAACAACCCATGTTCTTCTTCTTTGTAAGGATATGCAGTTTCATCTCCTTGTGCAGCGGTAAAGACAACCATATTTCCTACAGGTATAGTTTGTTTTACTTTAATGGCTACTCCACGAGCTGAAGCTAGCATGTTTCCGTCACGTTTAGCTCCGCTGAAACAAGCATCCAAGAAAACTGTGATAGACTTTGATGGTAAACTTCCAAAAGTTTTATATAAGTTTTCTAATGAATAACCTGTAGCTACATCTGAACCATACCCGTCTATTGGTAGTAGATAAGCATTTTTGCTTTTTTCGTCAGGGATACCATGTCCTGCATAATAGAAGATAATTTTGGCATCGCCTTTGTAAACTTCTGCAACATCTTGAATCCATTTTACTTCATGTCTGATGTCATTAAGTGTAGCATTTGTAATTAAATGTATATTCTTTTCTGGAATGCCGAGACAATTCCTGCAATACTCTTTAAAGATATTTCCATCATTGACTGCATATGGTACATTTGCCTCTTTATTGTATGTTTCATTAGCTATGACAATGGCAAAGGTGTTGCTATTGGAATTAATTGCTTCAGGAATATTTTTGTCAATATCTGAACTGATGGAAGCAATTTTTATATCTTGATTTTTTGTATTGATTTTCTTTTCTTTGATGATGATATTATTATTTGTAATACTCTGATTAATATGTAAATTGATGGTTTTGTTCTCTGCATATTCACCATATTTTTCTTTGACATATAGAGTAATAGGGACATCATTTGAAGCATAGTTATTGTTTATAATGAGCGGGTAATTGATGGATTTTGTTTCTCCACCACTAATATAAGCGAAATCTTCTTCTTCTTTTTGTGATTCCATTAAAAGCACATTAGTTGGTAGCCCAATTTTTACTTTTACATTGCCTGCACTTCCTTTTTTTGTGTTTTGTAATAAAACTTGCAAATAAAAAGGGCTCATTTTCTTAAGAGTAGTACCTTCTGATGGTGAGACTTTAGAATCCACTATTTGTAGTAGTGGAGCAACAAATTTTTTAGTATTTATGCTGATAGACGCTGTTTCTGTTCCAAATCCATGCGGTTCTTCTACTTTAAGTCTGAGATTTGCAATTCCGTCAGAAACTTTAGTCGTAGAAGTTAAAGGCATACTTACATCTATTGTTTCTTGAGGTTTTATCAATGGTATATTTATATCTGCATATTTTATTTCTTTAGTTGTTTCATTTGGTATAATTTTTGCAAAACAATTTATGGCATTTCCTTTTCCATTATTATAGATTTTAAATTTTATACAACAATTCTCATTAGCATCAATGGCGTTATTTTTATTTGCATCTGTAAACAGAATGGAATTTGGGATAATTTCCAAAATTGGAGGTCTTGAAGGATCGAAAGGGTCGGCAAAGATAATATCATCCACATTAATTTGATTTTTTATGGATTTTACCATTTTTTTAGCTTGACTATCTCCTTTTTGGGCGCATTTTGTGAACCAATAATAAGCTTTGCGTAAATCTTTTTTTACACCTTCTCCATAGTAATAACACCATCCCGTAAAATACATTCCTACTTTGTGATTTTGCAAAGCAGCTCTTTGAAACCAAGGAAAACCTATAGAACTTTCATTAATATTTAGATAGTATTTACCTAATTTGTACTGATAATCTGCATTGCCAGATTCTGCTTTTTCTAACAAAACTTCAAGTGTTTCTTCTTGTGAGAAAGAATATGTACAGCTAATTAAGCCTAAACATAAAAGAAAAATTTTAATTCTATTCATAACTATTTAATTTAATATAACTTTTACTTTAAAATCCATTTTTTCCAACTATTAGCAATAGTTGCTGTTGATACAATAGAAGGTGATTGCAATTTTCCATTAATGACTATGGATTGACGTTCTACTTGTGTCTTGATGTAGTCGCCAAGTTCACCTAAAGTAACATCGCCCTTTGTCTCTTGAAGTTTCTTAAGTAAATAGTACGTGAACAATCCATGTTCTTCTTCTTTGTATGGATATGCAGTTTCATCTCCCTGTGCAGCAGAAAAGACAACAATGTTTCCTACAGGTGTAGCTTGCTTTACTTTTATTGCGACACCACGCGCTGAAGCTAACATTTCACCATCACGTTTTGCTCCACTGAAACAAGCATCCAAGAAGACTGTTACTGATTTAGATGGTAAACTGCCCAATGCTTTGTATAAGTCTTCTAAAGCATAGCCTGTTGTTACGTCAGAACCATAGCCGTCAATAGGCAACAAGTATGCACTCTTGTTTTGCTCGTCGGGAATGCCATGGCCAGCATAGTAGAAGATGATTTTAGCATCACCATTATAGACAGTAATAACATCTTGAAGCCATTTTATTTCATGCTTGATATTGTTGAGCGTGGCATTAGTAACGAAATGCACGTTCTTTTCAGGCAACCCTAATGTCTTTTTACAATATTCTGTAAAAGCCTTTCCATCATTTTCTGCATATTGTACAAACTTCTCCATTTGATATTTTTCATTGGAGATGATAACGGCAAAGGTATGGTTACTCACGTTGTCAGCTATCGGAATATCAAAATCCACGTCACCACCTTTATGTTCTTTCATGAACTTGGATAGTTTTGTTTCTTTTTGAGTATAGAAATCTGGTGTCTCTTTTAATATATCATTATAGATTTCCCTAGCTTTACTGATGTTGTTATTTGCCAAATATAGTTCACCTTCTACATCTAAAGTATTAGGCATAGAACCTCCTTTTTGCCTGGCTTCATCTATAGCTTTGGCAATGAGTTCAAATGCTTTATTTTTATTCTGTGGTATTCCTAATCCATACATATTTAATAGGGCTAAGATTCGATAGCCAACTAATGCATATTCTTTTTGGTTGATTGTTTTGTCTGCCCATTTTTTTGCTTCGACATAGTCTTTTTGCGTGTAGTATGCCATGCAGAGCATCATAGGGGCATTTGGTACATTTTTGTCGTAGGCTTTTTTATACCAGGTAATGGCTTCGTCAATGTTTTTTTCTGTTCCTTTTCCTTCTTCGAAACAAAAACCAAGAGCTATGTATGAGCCAACATATCCTTTTTCTGCTGCTTTTTGGGTCCATTTAAATCCTTCTGCCTCATTAATAGATGTACCTTTCCCATCAAAATACATCGATCCTAACCAGAAACAAGCAACAGCATCTCCTATAGAAGCTGCCTTTTTGAAGCAGTCTAAGGCTTTTTTCTCATTCCGTTCTGTTCCCAAACCATTTACGTACATGATACCCAAACCTGTATTTGATGCAATGTCACCGTTTTCTACAGCTTTACTAGTCCACTTAAAGGCCTCGTTTGTATTTTTTGAAGTTCCCATTCCATATAAGTACATGCTTCCTAAAGGACCATATGCATCATGGATATTAGATTCTGCCGCTTTTTTCATCCACTTATAAGCTTCCGGGTAATTTTGTTGTACAACATAATATGAGCCAAACCAAAAAAATGCTAGACTTTCGTTATTACCAATAGCTTTCTTTAACCATGGTAATGCTTCTGAGTATTGTTTTAGTTGCATATAACTTGCACCGAGAGCGACATATGCTCGTGATTCTCCGTTGTTGGCGGCTTTCTGAGCCCAGATAATTGCTTCTTCATAGTCTAATTGTGCATAATGGCATTCACTCAACCAAATATATGCTTGATTTTCGCCGTAATCTACAGCTTTCTTTAGCCAAGATATTGCTTCGGAGTATTGTTTTAATTGTTTATAACTTGCTCCGAGGCCAACATATGCTCGGGTATCTCCGTTATCGGCAGCCTTCTTTAGCCATATAATAGCCTCTTGGAAATCTTGTAGTTCATAATAGCTTGCCCCAATCATACCATAAGACCTGCTATCTCCATTTTCGGCTGCTTTTTTTAACCATTTTATTGCTTCTGAATAATTACGAGCAACGTCTTTTCCTTCATAATAATAAACACCTACCCAGCCATACGCGCTTGTATCTCCATTTTTTGCAGCTTGTAACACTTGCTCAAAAGTTGGTTTGTTTTGAGCATACAGACAAGATGACACTAACAGTAATATTGCTATGATTATATTTCTCATAATTTGTTTATATTTTTATTAATCTTCGTTGAAAGGACGCGTTTTTTTGATACTTAACAAGTCGTTCTTAAAAATAAAGGCAAGTCCTGCTCCTAAAAGAGCGCAAGTGAGATTGTTGAAAACATCTAGAAGGCATTCTTTCCAGTAATGTTCAGCACTTAAATTTACTAAAAATATTGCACCAGCAAAAAACACTATTGCAACAATAATGGCTGTAACTTTGAGGAAAGATTGCATGTTTCCTTTTCCATTATTGTAATATTTTACAAATAGGAAAGACAGTAAGAAGCAAGCTATGGCTCCAATGAAGTATATAATATAAGTGTTCATAAGCGAGATTGATTTGATTAATTGATAGTTGATATTATATCAAAGATGGCAAGTACTTCTCAATAACTATTGTAACTTAAAGTTGAACATAGTTTCTTTAAAACGCAAAAGTCTCTGTATTCGATGAGTTATCTTTTTTTGCAGACAAGGCTCATGATTAAAAGTAGAGCTTGCTTAAAGCAAAGGTCTGCGTCTTTTTCGGTGATTCTTTCTCCGTCGTCATGCTTGACAAAGGCGTTTTGGTAGCGCTTGAAATATTCTTTGGTTATTGGCCATAACGTTTGAATATTATGGTTCCAACCATTTGCTTCTAAGATTTTGTTTATCTTTTTATCATCTTGTCGCTCTAAAGACTTGTTGTTGTGAAGTAAATCTTTTAAGAGCATTTCTAATGATTTCCGAATATCGTCCAATCCATGCATTAAGTCATCTTTGCCGATTAGATGCATTCCGCTTAATAGCAATTTTTGACATGAGGGGTGCTTATCTGTATTTGCAATAATCTTTGCGAAAATATAGATAAATTGTTCATGGCTCATCATAGATTCAGAAATGTTCATAATTTGTAATTTTTAATGTAAAATATTGTATTCGTATAGCAGTATCTTTGGACTTACATTTCCCCAACCACTTTTGAAACTCCTTCAGTGAAAGTTGTCTTGGAAGTCCAGCATTTCCATCCTCTGCAAATGCTTTTGCAAACATGTTGGGAGAAAACACGATGTAGATGGTGTTTTGTTCCATCGAATGCTCACAAGTCATGGTGTATTCATCGACTTCGCTTGGATTCTCTTCTGCTTTTTGACAAGAGAAAAATACATAAGGCTTGTCGTGAATGATCTTGTATGCAGGTTCTCCAGAACTCTTGTATGGCAAGAGGCAAAAGACTTGCTGCGTATTCTCATCCAACAGATAAACAGCGAGATAACCATTGATGGGTGACTTGAAATATAGGTATAGGTCATCCCCATTTCTGAACTCATCACTTTCATTTTTTTCTTCCGTGCCATTGCGCAAAAGTTTTGCCTCAAAGTCGATAGCTGCATTCTTGATTTCACGAGCCTTTCCGTCGATGGTTACTTTGATGGTTAGCATGTTGCTCTCATAGAATATTTCAAACTTTGGCTCGCCTATCGTCTCTATCCATTCACCCTTTACATTGCTTCCACCTATTGACAAGAAATCAACAGACGATTTGCCGTTTTCATTCTTCAGGATAGTGGAATTGCTTTGAGAGACAAGTGTACCGAATGCATCGGCAAGTGCTTGAATCTTGGCACGTTCGAGGGCTGTACGCTTACCTTCTTCTAACGATATATTGTCGGGAACATGGTAAGTGTATTCTCCATGAACCTTCTCTATCTTTTGCGCAGATATGGTGAGGAGGTTCATGAGTGTGAGTAGGATGAAAACACAACGCTGTCTCATTTTACCAACCAAGCAATTTGTCCAAGTCCTTGTGTAGCTTGTCACCTTTCTTTTCCAAGTCCTCACGTACTATTTTCTTGGCAGCTTCTTTCGCCATATTGCTATTGTAAGCGATGCGGACAAGCACTTCCTTGTTTTTGTTGGAAAGTGTGCGATACACTTCCATTACAGAGATGGTTCTGCCAATGCTTTGAGAAATGAGGTTCTTGCTTGCCATGATGCTTTGGGTGACAGATGCAGCTTGTTCTTGTGAAAGTTGTTTGTTGGCAACGGTGTTTTCCACCAATGCCGTTACTTCGGTCTGAATTTGTCCTGCAAGATTTTGCTTGGCAAGTTCCAAGGCTTGCATTTTGGCGGCATCATAATTTTCACCAATGCTCATAGCTTCTCCCATGATATACTTAGGAAACATGTTGTCATCGTATTCGTATGACATCATGTAAGCCTTGTCTAACTGCTTTTCGATAGGAAGTGCTCCTGGGGTAGTAGTCCATCCTTCTTTGCTCAATTTCTTGGCTTCTTTTCTTGCAACTTTTGTAGCTTTCTGTGTCAACTCCGATTTAGATGACTTCATTAGTACCTTTCGCTCTTTAGCTTGCTCTTTTGAAATTTGAGCAAATGAAGGTGAAGCACACAACGTCAAAAAAAAGACGCATAAAATACCAACTGCTTTCATTTCTTTATTGCCTAAATAAGCCAACGACTCCCTGATTGGCAGTTAATATTATGTTTCTTAGATATACAAAAAAAGGAAACGTGGAGCCAGTCTGCTGCTCGTTCCACTGGTTAAGGCCTTCGCATTGCCCAAGTTGTCGAAACGAGCAATGCTGAAAGCCCCACGTGAATGTGTATATAATTCACCCTCCCTACCAACGAACCATAATGTCCGAAGCCAATGAGGGCTGTATATAATACACCCTGTGAGGCGTCCCCATTGCTTTGTTTTTGACAACTTGTTTGAAGTTGCGAAGTTCTAACCAGTCAAAACCAAAGCGTCAGTTACGCCTTTATTTATGTATATGTATCCCCACCTTAGCCCAATCATGGGCTTTCAGCAAGGATTACGGTTGCAAAGATAATGATAATTTTTGAAAGTTGTATCAAAAAGAAAAGAAAATTACAATTATTTTCTCAGTTATATGCCCAAAAATGAATTTATCTGCATCATTTTGGTGAAAAATGAGGCAGATAAATCGGAAATGAGGCTGTAAAAACCTACTTTGTCACAATATTCCTAATTTTTTAGATTGCTTCATCACATTTTTCCTGCTTTTGAAGGGACAATGCACTTTTCACTTCTTCATAGATTTTACGGCACTTACTTTCCATCATCTTGTTTTTCACACCTACTACTATCATATCATCCAAAGTAGGATATGATTGCCGTTGGCATAAAGAATAAAATGAAAGAAAAAACGCCTCTATCTCTTTTTCAGGGATAGAGGCGTTTCTGTTTAATCTATTTTATTTCGCACGAGCCACTAACTACTTATGCTTCAGATAGTTCAGCTGAACATTAGGAGCACAGGCATTGCTTGTTTTCTCGGTGTATTCAGCCACCTTCAAAGTAGCAGTACCCTTGATGTTCTCCACATCGCTACCTACCTTGAAGAGATAGTTACCAGCATCTACCTTCCACTGGCTGTTGGCCTCATCGAAGCTGGCAAGATCGCGCTTTTCGAGTGTCATCTTCAAAGTCTGGCTCTCACCTGGATTCAGCAACTTGGTCTTGCCGAAGGTCTTGAGTTCCTTGGCTGGCTTCTCGTAAGCACCCTTAGGAGCGGTGACATAAACCTCAGCAACTTCCTTGCCGGCAACCTTACCGGTATTCTTGATGGTTACGCTAACCTCGATATTGTTGCCTTTTGCCTTAACAGATGGCTTGCCAAACTCGAAGGTAGTATAGCTCAAACCATAACCGAAAGGATAAGCCACATTCTTCTTGAAGGTGTCGAAGTAGCGGTAACCTACATAGATATCCTCCTCGTGGTTGCTATAGTCGTAACCCTTGATGTTACCCTTGCTCCAATCCTGCAGATTCTTGTAGGTGTACATATCGTAATCCTTGGCGAAGTTGGCAGTAGATGGATGATCGGTAGCAGCGATAGGCCAGGTCATGGTCAACTTACCCGATGGATTCACCTTACCGGTCAGGATATCAGCTACAGAGTTACCACCCTCGATACCTGGCTGCCAAGCTACGAGAATAGCATCCACACGGTCTCTCCAGCTGGCTGTCTCCATCACAGAACCAGAGTTGATGATGACAATCACCTTCTTGCCCTTGGCATGGAAAGCATCAGATACACGGAAAATCATATCCTGCTCTATCTGACTGAGGTTGAACTCACCATTGATCTGGCGATCCATTCCCTCACCTGCCTGACGGCCGATGGTGATGATGGCTGCATCTGCCTTTGGCTCCTCGCCAGCTACACATCGCTCAGTAATCTCGATTTCATCGAGCTTTGGCTGACCCTGATCCAGGAACCACATCATCGGATTCTTGTCTGCCTTCAACTTAGCCTTGGCATACTTCACATAATTCTGATAGATTTCCGTAAGCTGAGGAGTAGTTGCCACACCGATGTTCTTCAAACCGGTAACCATATCCACAGAATAGCCTACATTAACGGCTCCACTACCGAGACCACCCGACATGAAGTCGTAAGAGTTGACACCGAAGAGCGCCACGGTCTTCAAGCCCTGGATAGGAAGAGCGGCATCATTCTTCAGGAGCACCATACCCTCGGTAGAACTCTGACGGGTGATGGCAGCATGAGCCTTCAAGTCTGGCTCACCACTATATTTATATCCCTTGAATCGAGGAGTCTTCACGATATATTCGAGCATACGGCGAACATTGCGGTCCACATCCTTGATATCCAGCTTGCCATTCTTTACAGCATCAACAATATCCTGCACCTGTGCTGGATAACCCGGCATCATCAGGTCGTTGCCTGCCTCAACTTCCTGTTCCAGCGGAAGGTCGGCACGCTTACCAATCCAGTCGGTCTCCACGATTCCCTTATATCCCCAGTCGTTGCGGAGAATATCGGTCAAGAGTCCCTTGTTGCCCTGAGCATAAACACCGTTAATCTTATTATAGGCAGACATGATAGTCCAAGGATTGCTCTTGCGAACCATCATCTCGAAGCCCTTCAGATACAACTCACGGAGAGCACGCTGGCTCAATCGCTCATCCACCTTGGTACGGTCAGTTTCCTGAGAGTTCACGGCAAAGTGCTTGGCACTTACACCCACGCCCTGGCTCTGTACACCCTGTACAAAGGCTGTTCCGATAAGACCTGTTACGATTGGGTCTTCTGAATAATACTCAAAGTTACGGCCACAGAGCGGATTGCGATGCAGGTTCATACCCGGTCCGAGCACAACATCACAGCCATACTCCAGGGTTTCGTTACCGATAGCCTCACCCACCTTGCGCACCAGGTCGGTGTTCCAGGTAGAAGCCAGACAGGTTCCGATAGGGAAACCGGTAGCAAAGTAGCTACGGCTGTCACCTTCGCGATGAGCATCGATATGAACACCGGCAGGACCATCACACTGTACGGTAGTAGGAATGCCGAGACGAGGGATGGCTACAGTAGTACCCGCAGCACCCGGCACGAACTTCTTCTGATGTCCGAGCATAGCGCCACTGCCCACGAATCCATCGTTACCACCGCCCACCAGCATCTGGGCTTTTTCTTCCAAGGTCATCGCCTTGATTACTTCATCGATGTTGTTGGCATTCAATTTTGGTGCAGATTGCGCCATCATTGTAGTTGCCATCGCTCCAGCCGCAACGGTAAGAGCCAATTTCTTGTAGTTCATCATTTTGTCGTTTATTTAGTTAGTTATTATTATTCTGTTCTTTTAGTCGTTTCATCAGTTCCATGCAGTCCCTGAGAATACTGCATTTCTTCAAAAACTTGCTGCAAATATAATAAAATAAGGTGGAAACACCAAGCATTTCCACCTTTTTTTCTTGAATTCAACAAGATTATTCCCGGATTTAACAAAAGGTATAGGAAGAACATAACATACTATACATATCCTTAACCTAAGACCAGTCCTGATATTTAATCTGGAAGTAATCAAAAACAAAACATTCCTTCCATTTCAATCTTTCGCAAATTTCGTCAAAAAGAAGAAAAAATACTAGAAAACCTTGTAGGAATCAAACAATTATCGTATCTTTGCCGAATTATCCAAAAGTTGGGTACTAGAGTAAGGACATTTAAATAATGAAAGGTATGGAACAGAGGAATTCTTCCATCGAAATCTATCGTTCCCCAGAGGGCAACATAGAGCTGAATGTAAAATTAGAGAATGATACCGTTTGGCTTACACAAAGCCAAATGGCAAAGTTGTTTGCTGTTGACAGAACATCTGTTACACGACACATTCGCAACATTTACAAGAGTCAAGAACTAGACGAAAAGTCAACTTGTGCAAAAAATGCACAGGTTCGTTTTGAGGGTAAGAGACAAATCATTCGTGATATTCCTTATTATAATCTTGACATGATTATTTCGGTAGGGTACAGAGTGAATAGCAAGAATGCGACCTCTTTCCGCCGTTGGGCAACCTCTATCTTGAAGCAATACATTATCAAGGGTTACGCCATCAACCAGAAACGCCTAGACAATTACAACGAACTGAAAGAAGTGGTTCGTTTGATGTCACGTGCGA
>ERZ1026776.1172-NODE-1172-length-15193-cov-7.830030_pt1 | contig 15193 bp, 8 predicted proteins | sample MGYA00380125_ERZ1026776 | MGnify/ENA primary metagenome ERZ1026776 (study PRJEB33269, sample SAMEA4719761) | human gut metagenome | biome: human-associated habitat; feature: organic feature; material: feces | place: Cameroon | collected 2013-10 ...
ACTAGATCGCTCGTCGGCAGCGTCAGATGTGTATAAGAGACAGCATATACAGTTTCCACTGCTGCCGCTGGCAATGCTGCATAATTCTAACATGTTAATTCTCTTTCCAGTATAATTCTATTTGGTCTCCCTCATGAAGCTCCTCGGAAAACTGTGCATCCCTGCCGTTTATTACAGTGGCTATTGCCCTGCCCTTTCCTGCCTGTAAATCAAATGAGATATGGGTAAATATATCGACAAATATATATGTATCCTTGCCTGACAGCTCTACAGGCTCACCGTTTACAATGACTGTAATTGTATTTTCTGGTGAGTCTTCCTCCTGTATTTCTTCCTGTATATCATTTTTTGGCAATTCATTTTCCGGCAGTTTGTTTTCCGGCACAGCAGATGCTTCAGCTTCTTTGGCAAAATCATCATGCAGCTCGTCGAGCACCTGATTCATCATCTGCTCAGATGTTCTGGTCACTGTGTTGTCTGACTCTGTGTTGTCTGACTCTGTGTTGTCTGACTCTGTGCTGTTTGCATCCGGCTCTGCTAAGACCGAAGCATCATCTGCATCAGACTCTTGTGTGTCATTATAAGTGTTATTGTCGATTCTTGCAACACCATATTCATCTGTTTTCCACTCAACAGAGAAATTTTCGTATACAAGTGTGTCGAGATCGGCCTCTTCATTGTTTACATATATCATCTGGTCTGTGTCAATAACCAGATCCATAAACTGCGCAATCTGGCGCACTGTATAGTAATTTCTTGTCTCAATCACATCGTTTTCCTTGATGCTGTAATCCTCCGGCTCAAGCCTTCCGTTTACCTGGACAAACCTAGGACACGAAACCCTTCTGCCGTTTATTACAAACGTAATGACAGAATGATTGTACTCATCAAGCTGCGATATCTTATACACTGCAGCCTCTCCGGCTGTGGACGGCTCGATGATTATCTCACTGTTTGGCTCAAGCGGTGTATTGATACTTGCAGGCTTTCCGTTCATTGTCACCACTGCGCCCTCTCCGGCCTCGCCTCTTACAAGCCTAGCCACACCGTTTACCGTAAAGTTTATAGGGGTGCCTCGCTTTGGAAACAGCTCATCGTTTGGAAATCCGGCCTGAAGCGCTGCATCGACTATTGTAAGCCTGTTATTGTCATAGAGCTTTATTCTCTCACCGTTGAATCTGACCATGATAAAATTATTTCTCTGATCATAATAATTCAGGCATATGCCAATCGGAGTGACAAGAAGCGGATCCTTCTTAATATCCTCCTGCTCAAAGATTACCTCGCCAAGCACTTCCTCGCCTCTTAGAGCAACTCTCTCCTGTGGCAGGTCAAGTCCCTCCGCAAGCTTTTGGGTGAAGCCGTGTATCTTGCCGCCGCCTCCTACTACAAAGCAGGCACTTACCGTCTTGTCACCGTTTAGCTCTATTATTTTGGCCGATACCTCCTGCGCAATATTTTCAACAACAGGAGCCACCACCTCCCACACATCCTCTGCAGGAATCGTGTGCTCGATGCTCATGATATCCTTGTATGTAACCTTATCACTAGTCGTAGACTGAAGCTTGATGCTCTCAGCCATGTTGAAATCCACAAGAAAATGCTGCACGATAACCTCTGTCAGCTCATCTCCTGCATGTGGTATCATGCCGTAGGCTATAATACTTCCGTCCCTTGTGATTGAGATATCACTTGTTCCGGCTCCCACATCGACAAGTGCGATATTAAGCATACGATAGTTTTCAGGTATGGCCACATTGATAGCCGCAATAGGCTCCAGTGTCATATTGGCAACACTAAGCCCTGCCTGTCCCACTGCCGCATACAGTCCGTCTACTACATCCTCAGGCAGAAATGTAACTATGATATCCTCGCCTATTTTATTGGCCTTATGACCCTCAAGACTGATAAAAACCTCATCATTTAAAAAGAATTTGACTGTAGAATATCCCACACAGTAAAACTTATAGCTTGTATCGTTTACCTCCTTGAGTGCCTCCTGCGCCTTTTCTATGCCAAGCAGGTTAAGTGTATGCACATCCTCGCCTGTCACTACAGTCTCCTGCGCATACTCATACTCCACATGTGTCGTAACAGTCTTTAATACTCGTCCTGCGGCTGCTATACACACCTCTTCAAGCGGCTGTCCTGTCTGCTTTTCAAGCTCATCCTTTACTTCCTTAATGGTTTTTGCCACCCTGCCTATATCGTGTATCTGACCGTCGAGCATTGCTCTGGTCTCATGCTCCCTGACATACTGTGCTGCAACAACAAACTCCTTGTCATCAGTCTGATAGCCAACAGTTCCTACAACATTTCTTGTACCAATATCCAAACCGAATACATTGTTCATTTCAACTACTCCTTGTATTTGCTAAGCGCTTTATTTATCGAAGCTATCGTGTTTTCGATATCTCCGTTATTATCGATAACCTCCCTGCAGTGCCTTCTGTACTCATCTTCCTTAAGCTGGCTTGCAAAGATGCTGTCTATCTTCTCATCTGAATAGCCGCGTGATGACTTAAGTCTTTTTCTTCTGACTTCTTCACTTGCATAAATATACCACAGCTCGTCGCAGATTTCACCATATCCCTCCTCTATAAGGAGTGCTGCTTCAAGCACGAGCATGAAAAGACCTTCTTTTTTGGCCTCCTCGACTGCATTAAGCACATATTCCTTTACTGCAGGATGCACTACTTCGTTTAAAAGCACCCTTTTTTCGTCATCCGAAAAAATCACTCTGGCAAGTGCCGGTCTGTCAAAATGCCCGTCCTCAAGCCATATTGGTTCTTCGGCAAACAATTCCTTTAATCTGTTGTAGCAGTCGCTTCCCGGCTCCATAAGCTCATGGGCTATCTCATCGGATAGCATGACCCTTACGCCCTCAAGCTCCTTAAGATAGCCAAGCACTGCCGACTTTCCGGCACCTACACCGCCTGTTATTCCTATAAAAATCATACTGTTTCCTTTTCTGTCATCAATGCGCATCATACCAGTCATAGCCACACTCGGTGCCCACCTCCATGGATACCTTCATGTCCACTGCACCACGCATCTCTTTCTCCAGAAGCTTGATCACTCTATCCTTCTCAGCTTCCTTTGTCTCAATTAAAAGCTCATCATGCACCTGAAGTATAAGTCTTGAATTTAAGCCCTCTTCAAGAAGCCTGTCATGCACACGTATCATGGCAATCTTTATTATATCGGCTGCTGTACCCTGAATAGGTGAGTTCATCGCAACTCTCTCTCCAAACTGTCTTTGCATGAAATTGCTCGAGGTAAGCTCGGGAATCGGTCTGATACGCCCAAACATAGTCTTTGTATAGCCGTTTTTCCTGGCATCCAAAACCGTCTGATCCAAAAACTCCTTAATCTTTGGATATTTGACAAAATAGCTGTCTATATAGCCCTGCGCCTCTTTCCTTGAGATGCCCAGGTCATTAGACAGTCCAAACGCGCTGATACCATATACGATACCAAAATTTACTGCCTTGGCATTTCGTCTCTGAAGGTCTGTGACCTCATCAAACGGTGTGTCAAACACAAGAGACGCTGTACTTCTGTGGATATCCTGACCATTCTTAAAGGCCTCTATCATCCTTTCATCTCCGGAAAGCGCCGCAAGCACTCGAAGCTCAATCTGCGAGTAGTCTGAATCAACAAACAGATCTCCCTCCTCAGGCAGAAAAACCTTTCTGATCAGCTTGCCCAGTTCAATCCTTATCGGGATGTTCTGCAGATTAGGCTCCGTGCTTGAAAGACGGCCTGTAGCAGTGATTGTCTGATTTAAGGTAGTATGGATTTTGCCATCGGATGCAATATATCCTGAAAGTCCGTCAGCATATGTGCTCTTTAGCTTTGTGAGCTGTCTGTATTCCAGAATATCCGCAACAATCGGATACTTAGACGCCAGCTTTTCAAGCACATCTGCCGCAGTCGAATAACCTGTCTTTGTCTTCTTTTCATTTGGCAGACCAAGCTTCTCAAAGAGAATGACTCCAAGCTGCTTTGGCGAGTTGATATTAAACTCTTCACCTGCTGCCTCATATATTTTCTTTTCAAGCTCAGCTATTGAAACAGCAAGCTTGTCTCCATATTCTCTAAGCTTTATTCCATCAGCCCTTATACCCTCATTTTCCATATCATACAGCACGAAAACGAGTGGCAGCTCAATATCTGTATAAAGAGTGAGCATATCCATATCCTTTAGCCTCTGCAAAAGGACAGGCTTTGATTTCCAGGCAGTATACACCTCGTAGCAGGCACAGTCCACTGCCTTTTTCTCATCCTCCTTCATCATCTGAGTAAAATCAAGCTTTCCCAGATAATCCTTCTTGGATGAGAGCATAAGCCCCAGATAGTCCTTTGCAACAGCATCATACGGATACTCACCGACAAGCGGATTGATAAGGTATGCAGCTACCATCATGTCAAAATATCTGCCTCTGTCCTCTGCCTTTATCTCTTTGCTCTTAAACCTATGCAGATTACTCTTTAAATCCGGTGATATCCATGACTTTACTTCCAGGGTATTTAGTTTTTCATCAAGGAAGCTGCTTGAAATTTCATCGCCTGTACAGATAAAATAAATGTCCTCCTCTGAAAAACAAATCGAAACAGCAAGATAATCGTTTGAAACCGGCTCAGTAAACAGACTTAGCTGACCGTCGCTTTCACCGCCGTCAGATACGCCCGGTACTATCGCAAATGCGACCTCCCTGCCCCTTGCCTTTTCAAACACACTCTCTGCGGTCTTTAAATCCCTTACTACCGTAAAATGCTCCTCTGCGTTGTTTTTAGGAGCCTCCACATTAAACCGTGACAGCATGTTTTTAAATTCGTATCTCTTGCAAAGTAAAAATGCAGCCTCAGTGTAGAGCGACTCTACTCCGTCACTAAGCTTTGCATCGGAAAATTCATAGTCAACCGGTGCATCAAGTATGATTGTCGCAAGCTCCTTGCTCATAACAGCCTGCTCCCAGTACTCCACTATATTTTTTGAAGCCCTTGGCGGCTTTACATTTTCGGCATCCTCATGTACTGCCTCTATACAGTGATATTTTGCAATAAGTGCACCTGCTGTCTTTTCACCGATACCCGGCACTCCCGGGATATTATCAGAGGTATCTCCCTGCAGTGCCTTCACATCAATAAACTCCTTTGGAGTGACGCCGTACTTTTCGATAACATCTGCTGTATTGTAGTTTTCTATCTCGGTTCCTGTCTTTTTGGTCTTTGGAATCCTTACCATAACATGGTCTGTCGCAAGCTGTAAGAGGTCTCTGTCTCCGGAAATGATGGCGACATCCATACCGGCCTTTTCTGCCCTGACAGATAAGGTTCCAAGTATATCGTCGGCCTCATAGCCTTCCTTTTCCACGATTTTAATGCCCATGGCTGTAAGCATTTCCTTTATCATAGGCACCTGCTGCCTGAGTTCCTCATCCATAGGCTTTCTCGTGCCCTTGTACGCATCAAACATCCTGTGCCTAAACGTCGGTGCATGCACATCAAATGCCACCGTCAGATAGTCAGGCTTTTCCTCGTCAAGAATCTTGAACATGATATTCAAAAAACCATAGACTGCATTTGTGTGAAGCCCCTCTGAATTGGTCAGATCAGGCAGTCCGTGATATGCCCTGTTTAAAATACTGTGTCCGTCTATAAGTACAAGCTTTTCACTCATTTTGATACTTTCCTTACTGTCAATTATAATATTGTTGTAATCGTTTCCGGTCACACTACAGTGCAAACAGTAACGTTAAATAGCCCTTGTATATTTTTTGAGCCACTGGGCCTCCTCATCATTCAAATATGGTGAAACAAGCTCATAAACTCTCGCATGATAAGCATTCAGGTACCCTCTTTCCCTGTCTGTCATCTGATTTGGATCAATCGCATCTAAATCTATAGGCACATAGGTCAGATTCTCAAAATACATAAACTGGCCATACTCATTTTTCTCACCCTTTCGGCAGATAAGCTCATTCTCTGTACGAATACCGAATTTGCCCTCTAAATAGATGCCCGGCTCATCTGTAGTGACCATGCCCTCTTCTATCACGCGCTCTGCAGTCCTGCCCGGATACTGCTTCCAGTGGAAGCTGTTTGGTCCCTCATGCACATTGAGCACATAGCCCACACCGTGTCCGGTACCGTGATTGTAGTCCATGCCAATCTCCCAGAAAGGCTCTCTTGCCAGAATATCAAAGTTAAGTCCCGAGCAGCCCTCCTTAAACCTTGCATTTGCCAGGTTCATATTTGAGCGGCACACTCTCGTAAACATATCCTTCATCTCATCAGTCACAGGTCCTAGTGCAAAGGTTCTTGTGATATCAGTTGTTCCCTCGAGATAATGTCCGCCTGAATCCACCAGCAAGAGGCTTTCAGGCTTAAGCTGTCTGTCCGACTCCTCTGTTGCAGAGTAATGCACAATAGCACCATGGTCTGCATATCCGCATATTGTGGCAAAGCTTAAATCAAGAAAGCCCTCCTGCCCAGCTCTAAGCGATGCAAGATAATCTGAAGCCGAAATCTCTGTCATCGGTATCTTACCTATATTTGTCTTAAGCCAGTACATGAACCTGCACATCGCAACTGCATCCTTTAAATGCGCCTTGCGCAGATTTTCAAGCTGTACTTCATTCTTTACAGCCTTCATGACAACAGTAGGATCCTCCGAGTCAATCACCTTAACACCCTTTGGCAGGCTGTTGCAGATGCGGTAATTTACAACCGATGTATTAAGAAGCACTGTCTCTTTTTCATCAATATGCTTCACATATTCATAAAAATCATCATATGGTCTTGTCTGTATACCGTTTTTATCGAGGTAGGCCTTAAGTGCCTTAGTCACAACCTCCTCCTGCAAAAACCATATGCAGCTATCCTCTGATATTGCCAGGTATGAAAGCACTACAGGCACATAGCTTATATCTCCTCCCCTGACATTTAATAGCCAGGCGATATCGTAAAGTGATGACATCAGATGAAGTGTTGCACCCTTTTGTGCCATCTGCTCTCTGACTCTTTTAAGCTTTGAGCTTATATCCTCACCGGTATATTTATTGTCAAAAATCATGACAGCTTCCTTTGACATAGGAGGTCTGTCCGTCCATATAAGGTCAATCAGATCCTCATTTACGTACATGCTGCCGTGCTTTTCTTTTGCGATTTCAGAAAGCCTTTTACCCCATGCGGCATTTATCACTCTGCCGTCGAATCCTATTACACCGCCCTCTGAAAGAGTATCCTTTATATACTCATCGACTGTCGGAACGCCCTCCTCGCCAATCTTAAACAGCTTTACAGTGGTATCCTTAAGCTGCGCTGCCGCCTGCACAAAATACCTGCCGTCTGTCCATAGTCCGGCCTCATCCATAGTGATGACTGCGGTGCCTGCCGAGCCCGTGAAGCCTGTAATATATTTGCGTGCCTTAAAATGCTCTCCTACATACTCTGACTCATGAAAATCAGCCGTAGGAACCACATACAGCGAGATGCCCCTCTTTGCCATCTCGCCTCTAAGTGCCTTTAATCTATCCTGTATCATCTTATTATGCCTCTTTAAATTCAAAAAATTTCGTATCTATTTCCGGATACATTCTCTTTAATGAGATTGGTTTGCCGGATTTGTTCAAAAAGCAGTGGCTGCTTTTTGCTGTGGTGCGAAGCTCGCCTGTCTCCTTGTCCTTCATGACATATTCAAGCTCCATCTTGATTCCGTTATACTTAAGCAGCTTTGTATATATGACAACCGTATCGTCAAAATGGACCATACTGTGATACTCTACCGATATCGACAGCACCGGACTTATGATTTCCATATCCTCCATCTGCCTGTAATTGAGTCCTATCTGATCCATCAAATCAAGTCTTGCTTCTTCCATCCACTTGACATAGTTTGAATGGTGGATTATACCCATCTGATCTGTTTCATAATACTTTGCGTGGTGCTCGTAAGGGCGGATTCTAAGCTCGCCTTGTGAGCCGGCAATCTGCAACTCATTGTTTGCCATAAAAAATTCCTCCATTCATATTTTAGTCTTCTTTCTATTATGCCACATTGGACAATTAAATTCAACGACCTGACAGTAAAATATGAACCGTGATTAGCTGCGTATCATGCTGTAGCAGTCCCTGCATATATTGCGTGAATTGCCAATCGGGAGGATTCTTCCGCAATACCGGCATCTGATTATATACTCATCCTTACTCTTTGATAGAAGCTGCATGATCTTAGCCTGTGTTTTGTCGCGCTCATTTTCAAGCCAGTCCTCGTCTACAAATTTGCCCATGCGGACTGAAAACTGATAGTACAGATCAAGCTTCTTGTAATATGACTCGTATTTCATGAGCCCCTGATACCTTGAGTGCTTATCCGGCTTGTCAAGAGATATATCAGATGTATACGACATACAGTAGCGCAGCCATTGTCTGACCAGTTCTCCGTCCTTTATATCTATCGGGCAGGTAATCATCTTGTAAAGCAGATATTTGTCATCGAAATCTGCGATAAAGTAGCGCTCCTTGTACGCATAGCCATACAAAAACAATATCTCATCGACATTGATTTTCCTAAATGGCGCTGACGGCTTTGCCTCATGCCAGAGCTTAATTATCGCATCAAGCGGCGCGTCCATTGTAAGAAGCACCTGCGGGAAGCCAAGACTTACGATATCGATATCCTGCTCCGGTATATTTAGCGTATTCTTCAGATAATTCAGATTCTTTTGACCTAAGGCTGTCACATAGCCTGTATCATATATGCCAAATCTGCCTGCACGGCCTGCTATCTGCTTTATCTCAGAGATGACAAGCGGACGTCTTGATACTCCGTCAAACTTTTCCACCTCCAGAAATACGATTCTTCTGACCGGCAGATTGAGCCCCATGCCTATCGCATCTGTTGACACGACAACCTGCGTCTTTTTCTCGTTGAAAAGTGTCATCTGTCTACGCCTTATTTCCGGCGGCAGGCTTCCGTAGATGACACTTGGCTTTATGCCGTTTTCCTCAAGACGCCCTGCGATATTGAGTACCGACTTCTTTGAAAATACGATAAAGGCATCGCCCTCCTTCACATCCTGCGGAAATGAAAACGGCGTATCCTCCAGCTTTAGAGCTGTCTTTCTCTCATACTCCCTTATCTCATACTCGTCATGGCACAGATTAATCAGATGAATGACAACATCCTTTGCCACCGGGCTCATGCATATATGAATCTCTTTCGCAAGAGTACCAAGAATTGCCCTGGTCCACGAATGTCCCCTGTCATCATCTGCTACCATCTGTGCCTCATCAATCACTGCGATATCATATTCCTTATCACAGTCAAGCATCTCCACTGTCGATGCGATAATTCTGCTGTCTGATACAGGAAGGCACTCCTGGCCTGTGAGCATGGTGCATGGTATGCCTGCATCATTCATCTTCTCATATACCTCGAGTGCCAGAAGACGAAGCGGGCCCATATAAACTCCGTTTTGCGCCAGCTTAAGCCGCTCGAGTGCCTGATATGTCTTACCGCTGTTAGTCGGGCCTATATGGAGTATGAAGCGCCTTTTCATGCTCTGGGCTTTTGGAAACTCAAGCTCCGGCCGTGCCGGAACCAGCGTAACAATCTCTCTTCTAAGCTCCTTGCTGCGATACTCATTGTAAAGTGCTTTCATGCTTCTGGTACATATCGCACCTATATACTCCTTGCGCAAAAGCTTAAGAAAATCCTCTGTGAGATACTCTGCCTCCTTCTCATCAAACTGCTCCATATCCACCCTGACGAGCTGCGGAAGGATTTCTTTATTTAAAATCTGCCTTGCATTTTTATTGTTGGAATAATAGGTAATCAATGCAAGCCTTTTTATTTCCTGATGCAGCTTGTCGAGTGCTATTGTCTCGTTTTTTGAAAAGCGCGCATATTTAATTGATTTTGCTTTGCTGTTGAGCCTGTGAATATAGTGTGCCAGCTTCACAGGCTTACCTGTACTTTTCTTCGCATTCTCCCTGTACTGGTCGATATAAAACTGTACCAGTACCTCTTCAAACGATTTTTCCATATATGTGTGTTATCCTCTTTATTTGTATACACCGTTAAGTGTCACCTCAAACGTAACATCCTTTCCGGCAAGCTCTGTATTTACCTTATAATCATCCGGGAACTTAAGGTTTAAATCAAAGGTTTCTCCAACCTTATGACCTACCACTCCGTCCTCAAAGCCATCTATATAGCTGCCTGAGCCAAGCACCAGGTCTGTGCCCTGTCCGTCAGTGCTTCCACCCTCGAATTTTTCTCCGTCCATATATCCGGTGTAGTCAATATTTACCTTATCTCCGTTTTCTGCAACTGTGTCAGCCTCGGTATTAAGTGTTGCTGCCTCGGTCTGTGAATCACTGCTTTGTGTCTCGGATGCCTGAGATTTAGTGGTCTGTGATGCAGCTTCTGTACCGGCAGTACTGTTTGATGATGAACCGCCCGATGTCGCAACTGCCCAGATAAGCACTATGACTACCACGACAACTGCCACTACCGGCACCCAGAATTTCAGCAGATTCACAACCTTTGCCTTCTTTTCTGCTTTTTCTCTTTCGATTCTTCTTTTTTCCTGTGCGATTTTTTTGTTTTGTTTGTTCATTTTGTTAATCTCCTGTTTTAATTAATGATATGAGGGTCAAAAGGTATTTTGCCCCTCATTTATGATTAATCAGATTACTACATGCTACGCATTCCCGTAATCTGACTCCACCTCGAAATCCGCTAATTTCCTGCGTCCCCGCAGCAAATTGCTACTTTCTCGGTGTAGTGCGGGTCACTAAGGTATACATCGAATTGCATGCAAGCATGCATCGATGATACCTTTTGACCCTTTAATCATTTAAGTGTACCATCACAATTTGAACATTCTGTGTTTCGCATAATTGTATTGCATGCATTACCGGTCACCGTAAGCATTATCTGTCACTGTGAGATTTAAACTGTAAACTGCTGCGTCTATTAACCATTTGACGCACCAATAAAAGCAGTATGAAAATGCCCACACAGCTTGCGCTTATAGCTGCACCTGCCTTAAGTCCCGGTGTTTCATAATTAAGCTCTATCTCATGCTCCCCCTCATCCAGATGAATGCTCACAAACGTATCGGAAAAATCCTCATACTTTGTCTCCTTCCCATCCACCTTCATTGTCCAGCCCTTTTCACTCGGAATAGAAAGCACAAGTCTGCCTGCCTGCTTTACATCAATGTGTCCGCTTATGTGTGTATCTGAAAAATCATCCACAGAAAGTGTCTGCGCATTGAGCGCATTGTATGCACTTTCCACTGCTGCAACGGAAAGCTCGTAAACGTTAAACCTTACAGCATCGGCATCAGTGTTTGTGACTGTAACTGTCTCCCCCGCCTTCACATATCCCAGGTCAAACAGATACCTGTGAGTGGTCTTCGAGTATGTGGTCTCATACTCCCCGTGGCTGAAGGTCAGACTGTCAGCGCTGCACGAATCGTATGCCGCATAGTAATATCCGTCATGGTCAAAGGTGAGCGTCGTGCTTCCCGGATTTTCCTCCTGAGTGCACTCTGTCAGACTCAGCGTATCCTCTGCCGCGCCAAGAAGCCTGCCAAGGGAATTGATCGAATAGATTTTCGATGACGATGATGGCTTCCACGCATCAATCACTCCCTCATCCATCATAAAACCAAGCGGAAGCGTGTAGTTGTTCCGATACAGATAGTGATTTCCACATTTTTCCACAAGTGTGGTCAGCTCATTCTGTGGCTGTATGGATTTTGTAACCATATATCTAACCGAAAGCATAGCTGATGTAATAGGTGTGGCACCGTTATAGCAGTAGAAATTCTTGCCTCCCTCCATATAAAGAGCCTGATAAAAATGGCTCACATTTATATTCATCAGGGAAGAAAACTGTGTTCCCGAAGCATAGCCGTACCGTGTGTCATCATTTTTAGTAAGTCTGCCTGTATCCTCAACCCTGTAAAAAGGCACATCGTTGTCAGCGGCATCCTCTTTTGCAAGCTCCAGTGCCTCTTGTATATCATCCACATTGGCATTGTAGCTGCTTCTGCTAGTGCAGCCAAGTCCTGTCACTGCCATATTGACAGCCAGCTCCACAATTGCAATACCGCATGTTATAACCATCAAAAGCTCCTTATTTTTCCTTGCTGCAAGCTTTAATAGTACTGTCATAATGCCGTACAGCGCGACAAACAATATGCTTATGATAACTGCATAGTACTCTGTCACATCCTCATCGGCAAACATCGTGCTTACAGCCATAAGTGCCGCTGCAAATACTACCGCCACGCCAACATGCCACAGCCTTATGCCACGCCACTTTCTGACTGTAGCATAGCCTATGGTCAACACAAGAAATGCAAACAGATACGACTGTCTGCCCGGCAGCGAATCCGGGAAATGCAGTCCGTGCCATATAAAGTCAAGCTGTTTATTCGCAAAGCTCACAAGAAAAAACAATACAAACAATACCGGAGCTGTTTTTTTCTTCCAATTAATCCTTTTGTTGAGCAAAAACAATATCAAAAGCATAACACTAAAGGCTCCGGCATACAGATTGGGCCAGTTCTCTGCCCCCTCATAGACACTTGCTGTCGTACACATCCTGCCTGTCTCAGATAAGAGATTAAAATACCACTCTATCGGCTTTGGAAACTCAATGCCCGATGACCCGCTGTAGCTTAAAATGATAAGCTCCGGAATGATGAGCACCATCGCAGTGCCTCCCGCCAAAAGCGAGTAAACGGCAAACCTGACAATTGCAGCCATTTTACCGCCCTTTTGCGTAAAGAAAAGCCATGCAAACCAGAATACCAGAAAGATACAAAGCATGATGCTTAAATAATAATTCGACAATATGCAAAGTGCCAGTGATACATAGTAAAGCACAGGCTTTTTATCCCTCACAAGCTTCTCAAGACCTGCTATCGCAAGCGGTGCAACTGCCACAACATCCATCCACATGACATCCCAGCTATACGCAGCCACAAAGCCCGAAAGCGCATATGCCGTAGAGAAAACAAATGCCGGCACAAATGTACTATTGTGATATCTGTTATCCTTTCCAAGAAGCACAAAGTGCTCCTTCAGAAAATAGAAAAAAGTTGCTCCGCTTAGCGAAATCTTAAAAATAATAAGCAGCTCTATAAATTCGATGATATGGCTCTTTGGAAAAAGCACCACAAGCCAGTTTAACGGACTCGCGAGATAATAGGCAAATACCGATACAAAATCACTGCCAAGCCCGATATTCCATGTATACATGAGGCTCGCACCATTTCTAAGCTTCTCCCACAGCTCATTAAAAAACGGCAGATACTGGTGATACAAATCCATGTGCAAAAGGCAGTAATCGCCAAATGGATATACACCGTTTCCTATACAAATGATTATACATATGAAAAACGGAATTAAAAACGCTGTCAAAAGCGGATGCTTTTTAACAAACTTCATCACTTATCCTCCCAATCAAACAGTCTGTAATATTGCAAAAGCTTATAATCATTTAGCATATCCGATGTCTTACCGGAAGTCTTATCCGTGCGCACCGCTGATATAATTGGATACTCCTCCTTAAGCTTTAGCAGAAAGCTCTGGTAATCACTTGTCGGCACACCTGCCGCTTTAAGCACATTTGCAGCCAGATAATTGACGCTCGTATCTTCTCCTGTTGCCTCATCAATATCATAGTTTGCCCATATGACATACGGCACCTGATAGCGGAGCTTAAGCTCTTCATTGGATAAATTGTTATAATCCATGCCGTTTGCTGCAAGAACAGAGCTTGCTACAGTATCATTTGGCTGATGATCACCGAAAAATACCACTATAGTTTTCTCATCCACATTTGAGAAATAGTCAATGAGACTCTTTAAATCCTCGTCTGTCATCTTAATCAGTGAAAGATACTGGTCGAGTGCAGAATTATTGAGCTTATCAGCTGTCACAGTATTGTCAAAGCCATAGTAGGTGTCCGTGTATCCACCATGATTTTGCATTGTGACATTGAATATAAATGCCGGCTGACCATCCGGTTTGTTCTCATAGGTCTCAATAATCTTATCAAATGACGTCTCATCACTTATATATTTGCGCACAAACCTCTGATTAGAATAATCCTGCATAAACGAAAGATTGTCAAATCCCAAAAGAGGATAAACCGTATCCCTGTTCCACCCACTGCCATAGTACGGATGCTGTGCATACGTTGCATAGCCTATGCTCTTTAAATAGCTTGCAAGGGAGGGGGTCTCACTCTTTATATACTGCTGATATGGAATACTTCCTACCGGAAGGAAAGCCATCGTATTGCCTGTCAGAAACTCAAACTCGGTATCGGCAGTATTGCCGCCGCATACAGACGTATTCAGATATCCTGTTATCGTGTTCTCATTGCCCTTTTCAAGACTGTGTACAAACGGCATATAGTCTGTATTTGTATCAAAATCACCGAGCACCGACAGATCCGAAAAGGCTTCATCCATCACAACTATAATATTCGGATAGTCACTATTAGCTACAGTATTTGATTTATTTGCTTCATTATTAGCTGAATTATCATCTGCACCGGTATAGCTGTCAAGCAGCTCCTTAGCCTTCTGTCTGCTATACCCATCAGGCTTATCAACCGCCACAAACTTAAGATCCATCGCAAATGTCACTGCCATTCCATTCACCTTTGTCATATATGCCGGTGTAAACAGAAACGGATACAGGTAATTGTCCGTCTGAAAATCCTCATCCTGCAGGGCATTCACAAACAGGCACAGCACAAGTATTAAAAGCACTGTCGGAATGAGTCTGAACCTGAATTTCCACTTGATCCTGAAGTCAACAAAATGCATCAGCACAATAAGTGCTATAAATATAACTGTAACAACAACTACTCCTGCAGTCGGTGTAAAATCATAATTGGACGCAACGCTTGTCGCCGTACCAATTGAGAAAATATCCCACGGAACAAAAGGAGTCGAGCGAAAAAGCATAACATAGTGATTTATCAGTCCAAAAACCATAGCCACGGTAAAAACCGCACGAAGTGCCCACTTTGCCCTGCCCGTAACAAAATAAAGAATCCAGGCAATCAGCTCGAACAAAATAATATTAAAAAATCCTGCCATAAATCTGACTTCTTCAAAGGGATTGTGTTCGTAGAACTCCATAAGAT
>ERZ1026776.1175-NODE-1175-length-15177-cov-9.761341_pt1 | contig 15177 bp, 14 predicted proteins | sample MGYA00380125_ERZ1026776 | MGnify/ENA primary metagenome ERZ1026776 (study PRJEB33269, sample SAMEA4719761) | human gut metagenome | biome: human-associated habitat; feature: organic feature; material: feces | place: Cameroon | collected 2013-10 ...
TGATCAATGCTATTAAGAAGGACATCAACGAGCGTTTCGGCGGCATGACGGAGGACAAGCATATCTGGCTGCAGATTGCCTATACCCACGACAGGGCCGCAGCAGAGCAGTTCTGCACTGAAGTAGAGGCGGAATTCCCCGGCTATGATATTCATATCGATCCTCTGTCCTTAAGCGTTGCCTGCCACATCGGTCCCGGTTCCCTTGCACTGGCATGCTGTAAAAAAATCAATGTGTAATTTTCAATGATTCTGTTACTCCCGGAAAGTAGTATTCCGGGAGTTTTCATTATCTTATCTGTTTCCCCCATCCCTTGTATTTTTTGCTTTTCCAAACACAAAATCTATGGTATACTTAAGACAATAATGTGTTGATAAGGAGTTCCATTTCATGGCAAAAGACAATAATTATGATGCGTCAAGTATTACCGTTCTGGAAGGTCTGGAAGCGGTAAGAAAAAGACCCGGAATGTATATCGGCAGCGTCTCCACCAAGGGACTGAATCATCTGATCTACGAGATCGTTGATAACTCTGTGGACGAGCATCTGGCCGGATATTGTGATACGATAAAGGTGACACTGGAAGCCGACGGCTCCGCAACCGTGGAAGATAACGGTCGTGGTATTCCCGTGGGTATGCACGAAAAAGGGATCAGCGCGGAGCGTCTGGTATTTACGACTCTGCATGCCGGCGGTAAGTTCGACAATTCCGCATATAAGACCAGCGGCGGTCTGCACGGCGTAGGTTCCTCTGTGGTAAATGCCCTTTCCACAAAGTTGACTGTAAGAGTCAAGAATGGTGGCTGCATCTATGAGGACCGTTATGAAAGAGGTATCCCCGTGATGGATCTGGTGGACGGTCTGCTTCCCGTAGTGGGCAAGACCAGAGAGACCGGTACGACTATCAACTTTCTGCCGGATGACACCATCTTTGACAAGACACGTTTCAAGGAAGATGAAGTAAAGAGTCGTCTGCATGAGACCGCTTATCTGAATCCGAAGCTTACGATCATTTTTGAAGATAAGAGAAAAGAAGAACCTGAAAAAGTCACATTCCATGAGCCGGAGGGAATCATCGGCTTTATCAAAGACATGAACCGTTCCAAAGAGACGGTTCATGATGTGATCTATTTCTCTGGTGAGAGTGACGGGATCTCTGTGGAAGTGGCATTTCAGTATGTAAATGAATTCCATGAAAATGTCCTGGGTTTTTGTAACAATATTTACAACTCCGAGGGCGGTACCCACCTGACGGGTTTCAAGACCCAGTTCACCAATGTGATCAATACCTATGCCCGTGAGTTGAACATTTTAAAAGAAAAAGATGCGAACTTTACCGGTGCGGATGTTCGTAACGGTATGACTGCCGTCGTATCCATCAAGCATCCGGATCCCCGTTTTGAAGGACAGACCAAGACCAAGCTGGACAACCAGGATGCCGCAAAAGTTGTGGCAAAAGTAACCGGAGAAGAAATTGTAAGATTTTTCGACCGAAATTTAGAGACCCTGAAAAGCATCATCGGCTGTGCGGAAAAGGCAGCTAAGATCCGTAAGACCGAGGAAAAGGCAAAGACCAATATGCTGACAAAGCAGAAGTTTTCCTTTGATTCCAACGGAAAACTGGCAAACTGCGAGTCCAGAGATCCTTCCAAATGTGAAATTTTCATTGTAGAGGGTGATTCTGCGGGCGGCAGTGCCAAGACAGCAAGAAACCGTATGTATCAGGCAATCCTGCCTATCCGCGGTAAGATCCTGAACGTGGAGAAAGCCAGCATCGATAAGGTTCTGGCAAATGCTGAGATCAAGACTATGATCAACGCATTCGGCTGTGGATTTTCCGAGGGTTACGGTAATGATTTTGATATTACCAAGCTGCGCTATGACAAGATCATCATCATGGCGGATGCCGATGTGGATGGTGCCCATATTTCCACATTGCTGCTTACCTTATTTTACCGTTTCATGCCGGATCTGATCTTCGAGGGGCATGTGTACATAGCAATGCCTCCCTTATACAAGGCAATGCCCTCCAAGGGAGAAGAAAAATATCTATACGATGACAAGGCACTGGAAAAATACCGTAAAACCCACAAGGGACCCTTTACCTTACAGCGATACAAAGGTCTGGGTGAGATGGATGCCGAACAGCTGTGGGAGACCACACTGGATCCGGAACGCCGACTGTTGAAATTGGTGGAGATCGAGGATGCACGTATGGCTTCCGAGATGACAGAGCTTCTTATGGGTACGGATGTACCACCCAGAAAAGCCTTTATTTATGATCACGCTACAGATGCGGAATTAGACATCTAGTATCATAAGATCCTGAAATGTAATGTCAGAAAGACGAGGACCAGAAATGGACGACAGCAGAATTATAAAAACAGAATACTCCGAGGAGATGCAGAAATCCTTCATCGACTATGCCATGAGCGTTATCATTGCCAGAGCCCTGCCGGATGTCAGAGACGGTCTGAAGCCGGTACAGAGAAGAACTCTCTACGATATGCACGAACTGGGGATCCGCTATGACCGTCCCTACCGTAAAAGTGCCCGTATCGTAGGTGACACCATGGGTAAATATCATCCCCACGGTGACAGTTCCATCTATGAGGCACTGGTAGTCATGAGCCAGGATTTCAAAAAGGGCATGCCTCTGATCGACGGTCACGGCAACTTCGGCAACATCGAAGGAGACGGAGCCGCTGCCATGCGTTATACCGAGGCAAGACTTCAGAAAGTCACCCAGGAAGCATTTTTGGCTGACCTGGATAAGGATGTCGTAGATTTTGTACCGAATTTTGACGAAACGGAAAAGGAACCTTCCGTACTGCCCGTAAAAATTCCCAACCTTTTAGTCAACGGCTCGGAGGGTATTGCCGTAGGTATGGCGACCAGCATTCCACCTCACAATCTGGGTGAAGTTATTGATGCTGTAAAAGCGTATATGCTGAATAACGAGATCACGACAAAAGAACTGATGCGTTATCTGAAAGGACCGGATTTTCCCACAGGTGGTATCGTTATTAATAAGGATGAACTGGAAGACATCTACGAGACCGGAACCGGTAAGATCAAGCTGCGTGGCAAGGTAGAATTCCAGAAAGGAAAAGCCGGCAAGACCAACGTGGTGATCACTGAGATTCCCTATACCATGATCGGAGCCAATATTGCAAAATTTTTATCCGATGTAGCAGCTCTGTCCGAGACCAAAAAGACCCAGGATATTGTAGATATTTCCAACCAGTCTTCCAAGGAGGGCATTCGTATCGTAATTGAATTACGTAAGGATGCAGATCCCGAGAACTTTGTAAATATGCTTTATAAAAAAACTCGTCTGGAAGATACCTTCGGTGTGAACATGCTGGCTATTGCAAACGGCAGACCGGAGACCATGGGCTTAAAGCAGATCATCAAGTCGAATGTGGATTTCCAGTTTGAAGTAGCCACCAGAAAATATACGAATCTTCTTGCCAAAGAAATGGAGCGTAAGGAGATTCAGGAGGGTCTGATCAAGGCCTGCAATGTGATCGATCTTGTCATCGAAATCTTACGTGGTTCCAAAGACCGAGCCATGGCAAAGGCCTGCCTCGTAGAAGGCAAGGTGGACGGGATCAAGTTTAAGTCCAAAGAGTCAAAGATCATGGCAGCCCAGCTGATGTTCACCGAGAAACAGGCGAACGCTATCTTAGAGATGCGTCTGTATAAGCTGATCGGCCTGGAACTGGAAGCACTGATCAATGAGCACGAAGAGACCCTGGCGAATATCTACCGCTACGAAGACATTCTGGATCGCAGAGATTCCATGGCGCAGGTCATCATGAATGAACTGGATGGATTCAAAAAGGAATACAGCCATCCCCGTAAGACGGTCATCGAGAACGGTCAGGAAGCTGTTTATAAAGAAAAAGAACTGGAAGAGATGGATGTAGTCTTCCTGATGGACCGTTTTGGTTACGCAAAAACCATCGACCTATCTACTTATGAACGGAATAAAGAAGCCGCGGATGCAGAGAATAAATACGTCTTCACCTGTAAAAACACCGGACGTATCTGTCTGTTTACCAATACCGGTCAGATGCATACCGTCAAGGTACTGGATCTGCCTTACGGCAAATTCCGTGACAAGGGTGTGCCTATCGATAATGTAAGTAACTTCAGTCAGGCCAAAGAAGAGCTGGTCTATATCACCAGTCAGAAGGAACTGAACTTATGTCAGGTAATTTTCGCCACTGCTGAATCCATGCTAAAAGTAGTGGACGGCGGAGAGTTTGACGTAACCAAGCGTACGGTTGCAGCCACCAAACTGGCGGAAGGAGATACCCTCGTAAGTGTAACAGCACTCACGGACCAGCGGAACATTGTGCTGCAGACAAAGGGCGGATTTTTCCTTCGTTTTGCTGTAGATGAGATTCCTGAGAAAAAGAAAGGGGCCATCGGTGTCCGCGGTATGAAATTATCCGACGGCGATCTGGTGGAAAATGTGTATTACACCAAAAACGCCGTGGAAACCACCATTGAATACAAGGGTAAAAAACTTGTCTTAAACAATCTGAAGCTCGGCAAACGTGACAGCAAGGGCACCAAAGTGAGAGTGTAACTTTTTAAACAGAATCATTCATAAAACATTTATAGAGAAAACGGAGAGTAATCATATGAGAGTCATTGCGGGAACTGCAAGAAGTCTGCCCCTTAAGACTCCGGAAGGAATGGATACCAGACCCACCACCGACCGGATCAAGGAAACCCTTTTTAATATGCTGCAGACCTATATTCCGGACTGTGTGTTCGTGGATATTTTCAGCGGAAGCGGCGGCATTGGTATTGAGGCATTGAGCCGCGGTGCCAGAAAAGCATATTTTATCGAAAATGCCCCGAAGGCATTAGCATGTATCGAGGATAATCTGGCATTTACGAAAATGAAAGATCGTGCTATCGTATTAAAGCAGGATGCCTGTGCAGGACTGACAGGTATCTATGAAAAACACGTGGATGTCATCTTCATGGATCCACCCTACGATCAGGAGCAGGAACGCAGAGTTCTGGAACAGCTGCGTTATGCAAAATATGTATCGGAGGAAACACTGATCCTCGTGGAGGCCTCTCTGCATACGGATTTTTCTTATGTAGAGGAGCTTGGGTTTGAAGTAACCCGTGAAAAAAAATACAAAACCAACAAGCATGTATTTCTTCGCAGGAAATAATTGCAGAACGGAGATTTTATGAAAAGGGCTGTTTATACCGGAAGCTTTGATCCTATTACCAACGGACATATGGATATCATCCGCCGGGCCTCGGAAATATTTGATGTTTTAATTGTCAGTGTTTTGAATAATAAAGAAAAGACACCGTTGTTTTCTGTAGAGGAACGTGTTAAGATACTAGAAGAAGCCACAAAAGATCTGCCTAATGTGCAGATTGACAGTTTCAGTGGCCTATTAGTAGATTATGCACAGGAAAAGGATCTGCATGTCATTGTGCGGGGGTTGCGTGCCATTACGGATTTTGAGTACGAACTGCAGATGGCCCAGACCAACCGGATGCTTTCCCACGGCAAAATCGATACCGTTTTTTTAACAACCAGTCTGGAATACGCTTATTTAAGTTCCTCTGCCATCAAGCAGATTGCAAGCTTTAACGGAGACATCACACCCTGTGTTCCGGATTTTGTAGCTGATCTGATTTACGAAAAATATCGTCAGAAAAAGCTTTCAGACAATCGCAATGTGTAAATAAGGAGAGTTTCATGAGCAGTCGAATCGAACAATTAATTGACGAAATAGAAGATTATATCGAGAGTTGTAAGCCTAAGTTCATGTCCAGTACCGAGATCATTGTTAATAAGGATGAAATCGATGAATTGTTGCGGGAACTGCGCATGAAGACACCGGATGAGATCAAACGTTATCAGAAGATCATCAGCAACAAAGAGGCAATTCTGAACGATGCCAAGGCCAAGGCAGAAGCTCTGATCAATGAAGCAACCGTTCATACCAACGAACTGATCAATGAACATGAAATTATGCAGCAGGCATATGCCCAGGCCAACGAGGTGGTCACCATGGCCAGTAAACAGGCACAGGAGATTTTGGACAATGCCACCATTGAAGCCAATGAATTAAAATCCCAGGCAATGCAGTATATGGATGATATGCTGGCTCATCTGGAAAATATCATATCCGCTTCCACACAGCAGGCCAGTTCCAATTATGATACCCTGATCGGCAATCTGAATCAGTATCGGGATATTATCCAGTCTAACCGTAGTGAACTCCATCCGGTAGATGAAGACTTAGAGGGTATAGACAACGCTGACAAGGCCAGTGATGATTTAAATGTAATGTAATCATAAAACCAGTTTTCTGCCGAAAGCTGGTTTTTTAAAAATAAAGGAATTGACATAATGAAAGTTAGTAAAAAACAAAAAAGGCTGTTTGTCAGGACAATGATCTGTACGGTCAGTCTTGTCACAGCCTGTTTTTTTTGCAGTTCGCTGGAAGCTGCTGCGGCTCCGAGAGCACAGGAGACCGGAGAGAGGGTTACCATTGTCATCGATCCCGGACACGGTGGTGAAAATGAAGGAACCCTGGAAGGCATTGTCCAGGAGAAGAAAATGACCATGGTTACCGCCATGGCAATGTATGAAGAATTACTGAAATATGATAATGTGGATGTCTACCTGACCCATACGGAAGATGTCAATCTTTCTCTGGCAGACCGGGCACAGTTCGCTGAAGAGCGGAATGCGGATTTTTTATTCAGTATTCATTACAATGCATCCGTGGATCATGACCTGTTCGGTTCCGAAGTATGGATCTCTTCCGTACAGCCATACAATGCCTACGGCTATCAATTCGGCTGGGAACAGATGCAGCAGATGAAAGATATGGGACTGTTCCTCCGCGGCGTCAAGACAAAATTAAAAAATAATGGAGACGATTATTACGGAATCATCCGGGAGTGCACCGCCCGATCAATTCCTTCCGCTATCATTGAGCACTGTCATGTCGACGAAAGTCGTGATACCCCTTATTGCCAGACCGAAGAGGATTGGAAACGTTTCGGCAGAGAGGATGCATTATCCGTTGCCAGATATTTTGGATTATCCAGCACAAGTCTGGGGGTAGATTACAGCAATGAAGCGAATAATCTTCCGGAAGTATCTCTGCAATCCATTCTTCCCGCTACGATCCGTGATCAGACCGAACCGGATGTCTGTGTACTGACATTGCAAAATGCGGATTACGACACCGGAGAAGTCACATTGGAAGTGACCGCGACGGACTACGATTGTCCCATGATGTATTATGATTACAGTACCGATGGAGGGAAGACTTATTCCGAACTGATCCCCTGGCCGGATCTGGATATCATGGCCGGCACTTATCCAGATACTTTTACCTTTTCCCTGTCCTTCACTAAGGGAGAAACCCCGGTAATCACGGTGCGTGGATATAACCAGGCGGATCTGTTTACCGAAAGTGAACCGATTACTTTTGCCAAGCCTTTTGTCGATCAGGAGAAGGCTGCGGAAGAAGCAAGACAGGAAAGCCTGGCTGCAGAAGAGGCGGCGGCTTCCCGCATATCGGAAACCCAGGTGACCGACGCTTACGGTTCTGTGATCACCATGGCTGATGCAGCCGGGAATACAGGAGCATCCTCTGAAGGCAAAAAGGAAGTAAATTTCGGTGTGTTCCTGGTCATATGTATCGTTCTGGTGGTATTACTTCTGATGGTCTTTCTACTGTATCAGATCCAACAGAGCAGGCACCGGAAACGTAGACGGAAGGCTCAGCGCAGAAATGTGTCCGGGCGCAACAGGAACCATCCCAGATAATAAAGTGCTGTAAGTCCGGTAAGAAACAGTTTATGAAAAAAATATCCGGTCAGAGATAAACCGGTATTTCGGATACAGCTTCCGGTCTGGGCCAGGCAGCAAAGTCCTCCTGCAGGTAGCAGCAATAACGTATAAAGAGGCCATCGATCCCCCAATATGCTTAACCCTCCGCTGATCTCCAAAAGCGGAGCACAGACACGACCATCCGGAAGAAAGATCCCCGGTAGCAGATTCAGCAGATTGAAGAAGATCATATAACCTCCCAGCTGTAAAATATTTCTGCCGGCAGCATACACTGCTTCATCCAATGCTTCCAACAACGGCATAACAGGTGTTCCACCGGCTGACACTGTGAAAATTGTCTGTGACATCGGAATTTTCCTGCGATATACTGTATAACGCAGAAGGATACCGTACCCCAGTGGAATACCATACATTCCGAATAAATAGGGCAGTATGGATTCCCGGTGCAGCAGAGGCAGAACAAATCCAAGAAAATATACCGGTCCAAGATTGTTACAGAAGGACAGCAGATATTGTCCTTCCGTTACAGAAAGTTCCTGTCTGTCGCGAAAATCAGCAATGGTACGGGCCCCCATGGGAAATCCACACAGAAATCCCATCAGGATCACATAGATTCCAGGTCCGGACAGGCGAAATATTTTTTCAAACAAAGGTTGTACCGGTCGGATCAGACTGTTTACCAGTCCCATGCGGATCAATGTTCCCGACAGGATCATAAACGGAAGAAGCACCGGCACCATTTTTTCATACCAAAGTTCCAGTCCCAAGGCAGCATATGCAAGGCTTAAGGAAGAATGTGTCAGGATGCAGCAGGTCATTACAACAAAAAAACAGATTCCGGATATTTTTTTCATAGCAGACTGCCTTGCAGAGTTTGTATACTATATGCCGGAAAAAGAATTTTAAGTCTTAAGAAAGAGATCAGTGTCCATGCGATTGGATAAATTTTTATGTGATAATAATATAGGCACCAGAAGCCAGGTAAAGGAATACATCAAAAAGGGACAAGTGGCAATAAACGGTCAGATAGTCAAAAAGCCGGAGACAAAGGTCAATGAAGATACCGACATTGTCATTTGTCAGGGGAAAGAAATCCATTATCAAAAATATGTCTATTACCTGTTAAATAAACCGGAGGGTGTCGTATCCGCCACCAATGACAATACTGCACCCACCGTGGTGAGTCTCCTGACGGTACCGGAGCAGAAGGAGCTGTTCCCGGTAGGACGTCTGGACAAAGATACTACCGGGTTGTTGCTCTTAACCAATGACGGTGCTCTGGCCCATGATCTGTTGTCACCGAAAAAGCATGTGGATAAAACATATCGTGTAAGGCCGGAAAAGCCGCTTTCCGCAGAAGATATCCACCGTTTGGAATCTGGTCTTGAAATCGGAGATGACAAACCGACGGCTCCAGCGAAAGCCGTACTTACCGAAGACGGAGACCTGTTACTGACCATTCACGAGGGGCGCTTCCATCAGGTAAAACGCATGTTGCAGGCCATAGGTAATCAGGTACTTACTTTAGAACGTATCCGTTTCGGCTCGCTGTCCCTGGATCCTGCTCTTTCCAGAGGAGATTACCGGGCGTTGACTGAAGAAGAAATCAAACACTTACGAATAAAGGAGTAAATTTTAATGCAATTCAAAAGAATGTTTTCCACAGATGCCTACAAAGGGACCAGCGGATATCTCCGCACCCAGAAAAATTATGAAATTTTACGAACGGTGCTTTATTTTGCCATTTCCCTGTCTCTGTTTATTGCCGGATGGGTCACTACCGGCAGCCGGGAGAATCTTCTGACCATCGTAGCGGTACTGGGATGTCTTCCGGCATGCAAAAGTCTGGTGGAGATGTTTATGTTCTTACGCTATAAGGGGTGTAACGAACAGGATGCTGCGCAGATTGCCGCACATACCGACGGCCTTACCGGACTCTATGATATGGTGTTTACCTCCTATGAGAAAAATTATGTGATTCATCACATGACCATCTGCGGCAACACTCTCTGCGGATACACGTCCGATCCGAAGTTCGCAGAACAGGCTTTTTATAAACACATTCAGGATATCCTGAAAAAGGATAATTACAGAGAAGTCACTGTGAAAATTTTTCATGATCTTGACAAGTATCTGAAGAGATGTGAACAGTTAAAAGACCTTCACGCACAGCCGGAACTGACAGGCGGAATCTGTCAGACATTAAAAAGCGTATCTCTGTAAAATACTTTTGAAAAGAGGGATTTTTATGCAGCAACTCACCATTGGTAAAAATCAGGCTGGCCAACGTCTGGACAAATTTCTGAAAAAAGCATTTCCAAACGCCGGTACCGGATTTTTATATAAGATGTTACGCAAAAAAAATATTACATTGAATGGGAAAAAAGCGGAAGGAAAAGAAATTCTTGCCCAGGGAGACGAGATAAAATGCTTTTTCTCCGAGGAAACGTTTGCCTCGCTGTCCGGCACCGAGAATAGAGAAACCACTTCTGACTACCGCAAAGCTTACCGTTCCCTAAAGGATGTCAGTGTTCTCTATGAGGATGAAGATATTCTGTTGCTGAATAAACCCGCCGGGGTTCTGACACAGAAGGCAAAACCGGAGGATCTATCCCTGAATGAATGGCTGATCGGACATCTGCTGGCTACGGATGCCATCACTGAGGCCGATCTCGCCACTTTTCATCCATCCGTCTGTAACCGCCTGGACCGCAATACCAGCGGAATCGTATTATGTGGTAAGACGTTATCCGGTTCCCAGGCTCTCAGCCGTATCATCAAGGATCGTACGGTTAAAAAATATTATCAGACAATCTGCAAGGGCAAAATTGTACAGGAGAGTACCCTGGAGGGTTATCTGTATAAAGAGGAAAGTACCAATACCGTAAAGGTTTATGCTGATCCGTCGGAGGCTCCCGCTGAGGCTTCCTATATCCGTACCATTTATATGCCAAATGCCGTGGCAGGAGATTTCACGCTGTTAACCGTAGAACTGGTCACCGGCAAGACGCACCAGATCCGTGCCCACCTGGCCGGCACCGGGCATCCGTTGTTAGGAGATACCAAATACGGAGACAACAAATTAAACAGAAGAATGCAGTCGGAATACTCTCTGCATCATCAGCTTCTGCATGCCGGAAGGATCTGTTTCCCGAAAGAGGCAGAAGGACCTCTTGCCAAAGTAAGCGGACAGACTTTTACCGCACCGCTTCCCCATAAATTTGCAGAAATCTTACAGGCTCTGAATCTGGCTCCTGACAGTGCCTGTTAGAAAGGAACCCTAACAAATGGCAACTTGGAATACGAGAGGACTCCGGGGATCCACACTGGAAGACATGGTCAACCGTACCAATGAAAAATACGCAGAGGCCGGACTGGCGTTGATCCAGAAGATTCCTACTCCCATTACCCCCATCAAAATGGATAAAAACAGCCGGCAGATCACACTGGCTTTTTTCGAGCAGAAGAGTACCGTAGATTACATCGGTGCTGTACAGGGAATCCCTGTATGCTTTGATGCCAAGGAATGTGCCGTGGATACTTTTTCCCTGCAGAATATTCATCCTCACCAGGTAGAATTTATGCGGCAGTTTGAAAAACAGGGTGGCATTGCTTTTTTTCTGATTTTCTACAGTCATAAGGACCTGTTATACTATCTGCCTTATGAAATGCTCCGGTTTTTCTGGGACAGAGCACAGGAAGGCGGCCGGAAAAGCTTTCGGTTCGAAGAATTAAATCCGGAATATGTTCTTCCGAAGCATCAGGGAATTCTGGTTCCCTATCTGGATATTTTGAAAAAAGATCTGGAAGATCGGGAAGAATAAATTTCTTGACATCGGAGAATCCACCTAGTATACTACAAATAGTTTTACGTGCTACTATGGTAGCACGTTAGCATGCTAAAGTCCATGAAAGTATATAAAGCAGAGGATCTTACTATGAACAACAGACTTTTACATACCCCGGAAGGTGTCCGGGATATTTACGGAAAAGAATATGCCAGGAAACTGGCTGTGGAGCAGAAGCTGCAAAATGCTATTCATTGTTTTGGATATGAAGATATTCAGACACCCTCCATTGAATTTTTCGATGTATTTTCCAAGGAGATTGGAACCACGCCCAGCAAGGAACTTTATAAGTTTTTTGACAAGGAAGGAAATACCTTGGTGCTGAGACCGGACTTTACCCCGTCCATTGCCCGTTGTGCAGCCAAATATTTCATGGAAGAGAAGGTTCCTCTTCGCTTCAGTTATAACGGCAATACCTTCACTAACACTTCTAATCTGCAGGGTAAATTAAAAGAAGTGACCCAGATGGGAGCGGAACTCATCGGTGATCCTTCTGTGGAGGCAGATGCGGAAGTCATCAGTATGGTGATCGAAGCGCTGAAGAGCACAGGACTGACAAGATTTCAGGTAACCATAGGAGAAGTGGACTATTTCCGTGGTCTCTGTGAAGAAGCAGGCCTGGATGAAGATACGGAAAAAGAACTTCGTTCCTGCATCTCCGGCAAGAATTTTTTCGCTGCGCAGGAACTTCTGGAACAGAAGCAGATTCCGGAACCTTATCACAGCATATTATTAAAGCTTGCAGATATGTTTGAAAACATAGAATCTCTGGAGGATGCCAAAGCCCTGGTAAAAAATGAACGTTCCTTACAGGCAATCGCAAGACTCGAGAAATTAAAAAAACGCCTGGAGCAATATGGTGTAGCGGAATATATTACCTTTGATCTCGGAATGCTGAGCAAATATCAGTATTATACCGGTGTTGTTTTTAAGGCTTATACATATGGCATCGGTGATGCCGTGGTAAAAGGCGGTCGTTATGACAACCTGCTTAGAAAGTTCGGTAAAGATACGGCAGCTATCGGTTTTGTCATCGTTATTGATGATCTGCTGGAGGCTTTATCCCGTCAGAAAGTAGTGATTGATGTTCCCGCTTCCGGCCAAATTTTGTATTACAGGGCAGGAGACGAGACGGATTATCTTGCAAAGCTTGCTGAGGCTGCAAAATTACGTAAAGAAGGCATTCCCACCGTACTTTCCCCCGACATCACTGAGAACGAGGAGGCAGACCAGTAATGAGTGAAGAAAGATATCTTACGTTTGCTCTGGGAAAGGGCAGACTTGCCAAAAAGACACTGGAACTTTTCGAGCAGATCGGTATTACCTGCGACGAAATGAAAGATAAAGACACCAGAAAACTGATATTTGTCAATGAAGAATACAAATTGCGCTTTTTCATGGCTAAAAGCCCCGATGTTCCCACTTATGTTGAATACGGTGCTGCGGATATCGGTGTGGTCGGTAAAGATACGATTTTGGAAGAAAATCGTAATGTTTATGAAGTCCTGGATCTTGGTTTTGGCAAATGCCGTATGTGTGTCTGCGGTCCCGCTTCCGCCGGAGAACTTTTAAAGCATCATGAGAGAATCCGGGTAGCCAGCAAATACCCTAATATCGCCAGAGAATACTTTTACAATAAAAAGCATCAGACAGTAGACATTATCAAGCTAAACGGCTCTGTAGAGTTAGGTCCTCTGGTAGAGCTGTCGGATGTCATAGTGGATATTGTGGAGACCGGTTCCACCTTAAAAGAAAACGGCCTGGAGGTTTTAGAAGAGGTATGTCCTCTGTCCGCACGCATGATCGTCAATCCGGTAAGCATGCAGATGGAAGCCGACCGGATCCGCAAGCTGGTGGGGGCAATCCGCGAGCAGTTAAAAATACAGTCGTAACCAGATAAATCAGAAAATAGAGCAGATAAATCACAGCATATTGATTAGGAGAGTACCGTTATGAGAATCGTAGCATTGGATAAAGAATCAAAACAGAGTATTTTAAACGACCTCTTAAAGAGAAGCCCGAATAACTACTCTCAGTATGAGAGCACCGTGAATCAGATCATTGACAGAGTTCGTGCCGAGGGTGACAGGGCTTTATTCGATTATACCCTGCAGTTCGATAAGTTTACTTTAACTGCAGAAAACATTCGCGTCACGAAGGAGGAGATTGCGGAGGCTTATACGCAGATGGATGAAAACCTGATCGATGTGATCCGTCAATCCGCAGAGAACATCCGCGTTTTTCACCAGAAGCAGCTTCGTAACAGCTGGTTTGATGCCAAGCCCGACGGTACTATCTTAGGTATGAAGATCACCGCCATTGAGAGGGCGGGTGTCTATGTTCCCGGGGGAAAAGCCGCTTACCCTTCCAGTGTATTGATGAATGTGATCCCTGCGAAAGTAGCCGGTGTAGATGAGATCATTATGACCACCCCTCCCGGAAAAGACGGTAAAGTCAATCCCGGTACTCTGGTAGCCGCAGATATTGCCGGTGTGGATACCATCTATAAGGTTGGCGGAGCACAGGCCATCGCAGCCATGGCTTTCGGCACAGAGTCTGTTCCGAAGGTAGACAAGATCACCGGCCCCGGTAACATCTTCGTAGCACTTGCCAAAAAAGCGGTGTACGGCTATGTCAGCATTGATTCCATTGCCGGTCCCAGTGAGATTCTGGTATTGGCGGATGAGACCGCCACTCCCAGATACGTTGCGGCGGATCTTCTATCCCAGGCAGAGCATGACGAGCTTGCAAGTGCTATTCTGATCACAACTTCCAAGGAACTTGCCGAGAAGGTATCCGAAGAGGTGGATGGTTTTGTGAAAGTACTGGAACGTGCGCCCATTATTCAGAAATCACTGGATAACTACGGATATATATTACTGGCTGAAAGTATGGAAGATGCCATTGATGCAGCAAATGCCATTGCTTCCGAGCACCTTGAGATCATTACGAAAAATCCTTTTGACACCATGACACGTATCCGCAACGCCGGTGCCATTTTCTTAGGAGAGTATGCTTCCGAGCCTTTAGGAGATTATTTTGCAGGTCCGAACCACATCCTGCCCACCAACGGTACCGCAAGATTTTTCTCACCGGTAAATGTAGATGATTTCATCAAGAAGACCAGTATCATTTCTTATTCCAGACAGGCTCTGGAGAAAGTACATAACCAGATCGAGACCTTTGCAAAAAGCGAAGGCTTGACCGCACATGCAAACAGTATTAAAGTAAGGTTTGAAGATTAACTGTTTCCTTTGGGAAAGGAGTCATCGGATATTATGGAACGAATTGCAACTGTGACCCGTGCAACAAAAGAGACCGACATTGCCGTCACCTTAAAACTGGACGGCAGTGGAAAAGCAGATCTGTCTACCGGCATCGGATTTTTTGACCATATGCTGGATGGCTTTGCGAGACACGGCTTTTTTGATCTGGACTGCAAGGTAAAGGGAGACTTACAGGTGGACG
>ERZ1026776.1177-NODE-1177-length-15160-cov-6.412380_pt1 | contig 15160 bp, 29 predicted proteins | sample MGYA00380125_ERZ1026776 | MGnify/ENA primary metagenome ERZ1026776 (study PRJEB33269, sample SAMEA4719761) | human gut metagenome | biome: human-associated habitat; feature: organic feature; material: feces | place: Cameroon | collected 2013-10 ...
CATGTTGACTGTGACACCGCCGCCGAAGTTGCCGATGAAATTCCATACAACTACACCGCTGCGGATGCCATGGCATGAGCGAAAAGGAGAACGAACCATGACCATTTCCATGCTGGAACTCATTCACGAACTTTTGAAAATCGAAAAGACTGCAGCGGAAGCGGCCGAAGCGGAAGCCGACGCCGCCGCTCGTAAGGCATACCCCGACAAGGCCCCAGCCGATGGCTGCATCGATCCCGTATGGATCAGATACAAAGCCGCCCACGAACGAAACGCCCTTGCACTCTACGCCTTGCGTGAATTTGAATCAAATGAATGGTAATGCATATGCATGACATTTTGACGGGCCGCACCGTAAAGCGACTCGCCTCAGCCCAAAAGGGCAAAAATATTTTTGCAAGTCCATCCAATAGGGCTTGCGATATGATATAATACAATCAAGGTCAGCCCCTCCGTTTGGAGGGGAGAAAGGAAAAGAAAATGGACTGGGATAAAATCACATGGCGGTGTGACGGCACAGACAACGCACTTATCCGTCTGTTTTTGGCAGACCCGGATAACATCCGCAATTGCGAGTGTTGCCCGTACAAGATGGCACACCCGCAGGATGATAAGTTGCCTTGTGGGCAGAGTAATTGTTGGGTTGAGTTGTCCTGCGAGGGCTGACCCGCTTAATGCATTGTTAGGCCGTGTAACGGCAGGAGGGTTAATATTATGACTATGGTTATTAACAGTAATGGCACAGCTATCAATTATGACGCCGCAGTTGAGCTAATGGATAATGATTTGCGCGAGGAGGTAGAGGCAGAGCTCGCCCCCTGTACAGAGCAGGAGTTTTTTGAAGAGTACTGCAAGCGCCACGCCGTCAAGTTTGGCGCACCGTGGGAGCTGGACAAGAGCAACCCAACATATTGACAGCACATCTTCACCCGGTCAGAAATGGCCGGGCTTTTCTTTTGCCTTGCATACACTCAGATGCAGGGCCTTTATTTTTAACTGCGAAACGCACAAAAAAGCAAATCAACCGTCCTGTTATAATGATTTAGATATTGTTGCCTATAGAGGTTACCCGGTGTGCACTGGATGTATCTGATTTAATCGTGGCGATCGTAAATGATATTTTTGAAAATATTTCTAAAATTACTCGTTTTTATATTGACATTTCCGATCGGCATGGTATCGTAAAGTCATAGGAAATAAAATTAGGAGGGAGCACTATGGCAGTTTTTGCAGGAATTTATGGTAAGGAAAACGTGGCTGAATTCGAGGGCTGTGTTCTTAGAACCTACGAGAAAAACGGCTACGACGATTCTGACTGGTATGCGGTTTGCTGGGATCGCAACAAGAAAGCTGTTGTCGATGTGAAGTATGACACCACCAGGGCTGGCGGCGGAGGATCTGCTATTATCGATGCCACGGATGATGTTATCCGCCTTGCGTATCGGTATTACTGGAGCCTTGGCAGATCCTTCTTCGACACCAGATCGAATCCTGACGATGCCAAGAAGATTCGAATTGGCGACACCGTGAAGGTTGTCCGTGGCCGCAAGGTCAGGAAGGGGAGCGAAGGAACTGTTTTCTGGGTTGGAACCAGAAAGAACCTGTACAACTACCGGGTTGAGGACCGGATCGGAGTGGAAATCAACGGCGAACGAGTGTTCCTTCCTGCCGAATACGTCGAGGTTGTTGGCTGGGAGAAGCGGCTCGTTACTGGAAAGGCCAGAAAGCAGAAGATTCGGAACTTTGCCCTGAACTCTATGCCGAACTGGACCATTGATAAACTCATCAACGGATATAAGGAGGCCGCAAATGATTAAGGACTATAAGCCGTCTTTTACGGAGATCATCACCGAGTACAACCTCGTGTTTGATGACGGACACCACAATGGGTTCAGTTTTCCCTGTGATGAAAACGGAAAGTTGCCCGAAAACATGAAGTACGAGAAGCCTGCAGCGTTCGACAATTACATCGATTGTCTGAAGCACTCTGAACGCTTCTTGCGCTTCAATAAGGTCATCAAGGAGGAACGTGGTGTTCGGAACTGTGCATCTGGCGTTTGCTCATGTGGAGAGCGGGTGTATCTCTATGACCAGTATCGCGGAGCCTGCCAGTGCCCTGGCTGCAGAAAATGGTACAACCTGTTCGGCCAGGAACTGATCCCGCCAGCGGAATGGGATGACTGATTGGAGGTGAGACACAATGGCAAAAGAAATGTTGAAAATGTCGGCAACGGAGGTTCATGCTACTATCCCTTACAGCCTTATCTGTATGACGAGATATGGATCTTCGTGGGACACTGGAAGATGTCGTCGTGGATGGCTGTCTAACTTTTCTGAAGAAGAACGGAAAGCTGCCACGCGGCTGTTTCAAACGGCCCATGACTGGACAGTTGGTCGCGGCGTCCCCGATATTGTCCGAATGAGCACGAAGACATTCTTTCTGTGGCGGAAGATCGGTGATTTCTGCGCATCTATCTAAAAAGGAGTGGGACACATTGATTGACAAGAGATATTATGATGCGATCGAGAGCTGCGGCTGGTCGATCTGTAGTGACGATAACGATGGGGTCGAGCTCGAAATATCATCCCCTGCCGGAGAGGATTTTATCTTCTACTCTGACACAAGTGATTTTCCTGCCGGCGCAATCGAATACGCCCGTTGCTTTGACCCAGACGAGCACGCTGCAGAACTGATCGAAAATCGTGGAAAACATGGCATTCCTGATAGCGTCCGTACTCTCATCGATGATGCTGACGCTATCAAAGAGATGCTGACGCAGCTTGCTGACGCTCTTGAAGAAGCAAGCGATGACATTGAAAGTTCTAACGAATGCGAGGAGGATGACCAAGATGTATAAGATCAGAGGAAAATATATTGGCTGTCCGCGGGAGGATATCGACGAGTTTGACACTCGCGAAGAAGCACTGCTGATGCTTTCCCAGTATCGGATTGATTACGGGCCGTACTGGATGTTCTCACTCAGGAAAGTTGGTGTAAAAAAATGATTAGGATGATTAGCAATCGCGACTATTTCCTCATGACGGTTCTCGACTGTGGACAAAACGATTTGTCGCTCCTTGATGACGTGAACTATGATTGGGGAGACATTTTGGAAGACGGGATTTCTGACCTACATAGCATAAATGACGTTATGCGCGCTGTGTTTGAGTATGGCGTTTTCAAGATAAACGATGCTCTCGTCGATCGGATTTCTGATTTGTCCGCTCGCGAGAAAGAACTTGACATCGAGGAGAAAAAAGAACTTGCGGATCTCCGAACTCTTGTTCCAAACAAAGATATCCGCAGCTATCACAATTGCCTTGATACCAATGTGTGGGTTGAGAGTCATGGCACTGTTTATAGAAAGTACCTCTCTGACGCACTTGAAGACTTTAAGTACGGCACTGGATTTTCGATAGATACCGGATGGAGCGATGATGAATAAGATTGTGGTTACCGCAGCTGACATCAAGAAGATTCTCGCATGGCGTGATAAGCATGTCGATCTTGTAAGGTCCATGCCGCTTACCCTGAGCGAAGTTGAAATCCAATGTGTTGAAAGTGAGATCTCAATCACATGCTACCGGAAGCAGCGTAAGCTAAAGATGTACATTCGAAATCAAGAAGGACTTCTTGGGCACTCTACCTTCGTTCCTTATGACGGGAAGATGTGGGAAAGGACAAAGACCACCTTGCCGTCAACGCTGTTTGGATCTCAGATTCAGAGGGATGCTATCACTGTTTATAGCTCACTTATGGCGTTGATGGTCTATGCGGGAAGTTATCCTGCAGATCAAAACAACAAAAAGACAGCCGCCGGAAAAGTCACTAAAAAGGTCTCCAAGAAGTCAACTTCCGAGGTAACATATATCATTCACTCCACTGGAAATCGTGTTTCACTTGTTCAAAAGGGACATCACGCAAGCCCTTCTTGCTCATTTACCGTAAGGGGACATTTCAGACATTACAAAAACGGAAAGACGATCTGGATTTCTGAGTTCAAAAAGGGAATCGGTGATGAACGGGCCAAGACGTATAAGGTTGCTCCAGACGATGTTTCTATTTGACATGGCTGGTAGTTCTGCTACGATACGTTCAACGAAAAACAACGGAGGTGAACAAAATGAAAGACTGCCTTATAAAATGCAAGAAGTGCCGGCACTACTACGCCATCATGATTGGACCGGGTGGTGTTGGGTATAACCCCTATCCGTGCTGCCAGCTTTACACTGACACAGGGAGACATCCGAATGTGCTCACTCAGGAATGCTTCGAGAAGCGTTCCACCAGAAAGAAGGTGACATGATGGCTAAAATGAAAGCTGCTGCTATTTACCCAGAAATCGTCAAAAGATTCTCTGACTTCAAGAAATGCCGTCAGGATGAATGGAACCGGTATGTTTCTGATCTGAGAGAAAAGCATGAATATCATGACTTTCTCACAAGGATCTCCTGGGATCTCGTGCATCTGTGCTTTGCTTCTGCGGAGATCTGCAGCTGGTACAGGAAGTACGGCATCAATGACAAGCACATCACCACTGCTGTTCGGAAGGCATATGTTGAAGTTTTTGGCTCTGTTTGACTCAAAAATGATACAAAAGTCACGGAACTTGCATCTTTTGTGGCCTTTTATGTAAGTACACTTTAATTAAGCTCTGAAGCGTACTTGCTAATTTAAGTGAGCTTTAATTAAATCGGAGGGTTGGTAAATCATGAGAAACGAATACATCGAACTCCAGAGCCGTCAGCAGAAGGAATTCAATGAGCTGCCCCTTGGATTCGCTTTTAACGATGAACAGTTCAAGGAGATGATGGATGGGTGGGGCCTGACTGTCAGCGACACAGACAAGATTGCCCGCGTCGGAGGTGCCTTCATTCAGAAAAAGGATCTGGAACACTATCACGAGGTAGTTGACCGCTTCGGCAAAGAAATGAAAGAAGCAATCGCTGCGGACAAGACTGGTGATGGCTTCATCTATCAGATGTTCTTGACAGAACTTCAGAATCATGAGTACGGCTATACCGGCGATGTCGAGGAAACGCTTGATGCTCTTGGCTATACCATCAACGATATCTATGATGATGTTCGCTTGCTTCATGGATTCAAGAAGGCAACTATGCGTGCCGCAGCGGAGGAATGAAAATGGAAAACGCGGAAAAGAAGTTCTGGACGCAGGAAAATTTCGACTACACCAAGGTCAAAATTGGCGACTACGTTGAACAGGCTGTTGTTGATGATGCCATGGATTTCCTGCCACCGGCCTGCATGAGAAGCGACTGCTCACAAATGGGAGAGCCATATTCCAGCAGATACGATCCTGACTCCGGGAACTGGCGGAGCACCTATGCCACATTTAAGCGTGTCTCTGGAACCTTCCCGAACGGCATCTGGCAGTATTGCGGTCACTGCTTCCGTGGAGAAAACATTGAGCGCGGTAGGGAGCTTCAGGTCTGTAAAATTTCCTGAGCTGAAATTGCCGATCGGTAGTGGCTACAGATTTGTTAAAATCTTGTTGAAAATGTTAAAAAAGGAGAGCTAGACATGGGCACACCTAAAATTCCTTATACCGTTCAGGCGGGTATGGCGGCAGCAATCAACAATGATGAAGCCGTATATACTATCATGCAGAGCTGTATGCAGAATGTCATCAATGACGTTCTGCACGGCGTTGTTTACAAGTATGATCGTCTTGACCTTCCTCTTGTGCTTGCCGCGATCAAACACGCCGTAAACGGACTTGAAACGATTCTTGATGAAGATGACAAGCTGATTGAGGAAACCGTCATGCACGAGACCGAGTGCATCACAATTGATGCATCGAATCTTCGGAAGCAAGTCAAAAAGGAGAAGAACAATGACTGATGTGAAACTGATTGATGCAAATGCTCTTTTGCGGGAAATGCGTTTTGGCGCACGGCCAGCTTGCCTTCTTGTTGAAGATGCCCCTGCCATTGACCCGGAGAGCCTGCGGCCTGAGTCTGAATGGGAGCTTAACACTCACCGTTTCACCTGCGAGCATTTCCGGTGCAAGAAATGCCACCACATCGACTGTGTGGCCGACAAATACTGCGGCGAGTGTGGTGCAAAAATGACGAATGCCGGCGTTAAACCGGAAGATCTGCCCATTCCTGAAGAGGAACTCCCGAAAAGCTCCTCTGGATCTTGTGACTTTGAGGAGGTCGAGCTGTAATGGGACGTGAAGTTGTTGATGCCGAAACTCTTACAAAGTTTCTTGAGAACTGGATCAAAGATATCAATGACGCTCCGTGCTGGGGTACTCAACGGGCCGCTGTCATGGGATCGGCAATTGGATTGCTCGAAAAAGTCCGCACGTTTGTAAAAGAGTCCAGCACACCAGAGTTCGATAAAACCATCGGGCGAAAGATGGAGCCCCTGCAGGAGCGTGATGCTGCTCTTGAAAAGCTGTGGAAGCAATTCGCAGACGTTCCCATGAACCCCGAAACAGAAAAAATCGAAGCCCCGTTTCTGCATCTACCTATGAGCAATGATGATTACCTTGTTTATTTTGATATCGGAACCACACGAGAAGACATCTGGCACTGGTTTGATGAGCGGCACAGCAAGGGTGTTGTGTATCTGCTCTATGGCAGACCGTTTTATGAAAAGGATCCGGACGACGTGTTCCCTCTGAAGGAGTTTCTCAAGCAAGAAGTTCCGTTCCGGCTGAGTGAGATCTTTCATATTCCAGATGACCAGCTTGCACCGCACATCATTGAAGCTTGCATTGATGATCTCTGCAATAACAGCGACAGCATATTCAACTATGATTCTGTAGACGCTCATATCCGAGGCACGCTGGCTGCATTCGGCATCAATCCTGACGACTACGAGGAGAGCTAAAATGAATTGGTACACTGTAACCGTTACTGTAGAAGGTTCCGGGTTTGAAGAAAATGATACCTTTGATTTCATGACAGAAGCTGAATCTTTTTCGGACGCCGTCGAAAAAATCAAAGATGACTTAGACGTTTGCTGAAAGGAAAGTTCAAATGGGAGCAATTGATAATACCCGCCTTGAAAATGACATGATCGATCACATGTGGTCATTTCTGCAGATGGGTGGTCTGAAATCCAACTATCCGGCGCTGAAGAACGCCTGCATGGAATTGCGCCAGATGATGATGCAGAAAACTGCAGGTCAGCGTAAGAACTGTCCGCATGACATCCCGTTCGACAATCTTGAACGGGTGAAAGCAACTATCATTGTGGAAGCTATGGCACTGGTTCTGTCTGGTGATCTTGAGAACCATCCGGTTGCAAAAGTTATGAGTGAGGAAGAAATTGACGATAAAGTGTCTGCTGCAAAGAAAAATGCTTTCGCCCTCAAAGATTTTTGCTTTGAATTGGATTGCTCTGCTTGTCCATTTGAAGATAACCCAAATGAGTGCGTTCTTCAAACGCCTGCCAGCTGGGATCTTCGCAGAGTGGGACTTTTCAAGGAGGATCGGCAATGATAATTTTGAGTTTCTCTCGTGAAGAAAATGGTTGCTCTGGCTCCGCCAAAGTATGGCTTACAGAAAGCGAGATCAGAGTGCTTTGCAATATCCTTTACAAAAAGGACGCTCACGATGGCAGCATTGCACAAGAACTCAACAAGGACTTCTTCGTTTTGAGAGAGCTTATGCATCATGGTGGATTTGATAGGCCTGCCATCGAGATTCTTTGTAAAACAGCAAAAATTGAAAGGAAGGTAAAAAATGACAATCAATAAAATAAGATACGAGCCTGGGGATGTAGTCACTCTGGCAGGAACTGAGTTTGTTGTGCTTGATGTTGAGCGTCGTGGTAGCCTGCCGGACAGCCTGTTCCTGCTGGCGCTGGAATCGGTTGGTGCTTCTGAATTTGGCAGCTCCAACAACTACGCAGAGAGCGACCTGAAGAAGGCTGTGGACAAGTGGTTGGAGGACATGGGCAAGAGGGATCTCGACAACGCCAAGCTCATCACCCGCGAGATCGACCTGACCACGCTGGACAGTTCCGGCTGCTATGGGAAATTGTCGGTGAAGGCTGCGCCGCTTACACTGAATGAAGCTCGCGAGTACGCTGACATCATCCCCAATGCGGAGCGGTGGTGCTGGCTGGCGACCGGTCGGAGCGGTCCCAGCAAGTCTGACGGTGATCTCGCCCTGGTCGTCAACCCCTATGGCGTCTTGAACTTCAGCGGCCGCTGCTCCTACTCGTGCGGCATTCGCCCCGCTTTGAAAATCCCCGCTGACCTCTTGAGTGACCCTGTGGACAAGCCCGACTTGAGCGAGATCTCGACAGACACGTTGGAGAGAGGAGTGAAGATGCAGATGATGCGTCTCGTTGATGCAAACTCCTACAAGCGCATTTTGGAGGGCTGGCTCTCTGGGGTGCACTCCGGTGGAGACGAACAGGAAAACGCAGAAGGCCTGTCAATTTCCAACTGCATCCGCCAGCTTGATGACGCTCCCACTATTGACGCCGAGCCCGTCGTACGCTGCAAGGACTGTGAACACTTCAAGAACTACGGAAAGACATCTTTGCTCGCCGATGGAAAGAACATCAAGGCGGGGTGGTGCTACAGACGGATTCGGTATGATGAGGAGTACAGGATGCAGCCGGACGATTTCTGCTCATACGGGAAAAGAAGGAATGGAGGTAATGGCAATGCGAAAAATTGAGGATACGGAGGAGCAGAATGAGCACTGAACACAAAGCTGTCCTCCTGAGTATCCGACCTGAGTGGTGCAGCCGTATCTTTTCGGGCCGGAAAACGGTGGAAATCCGTAAGACAAGACCGGTCTCGTTGAAAGAACCTTTTAAGTGCTACATATATTGCACGAAAGGAACGAAATTTTTCTGCTGGAAAGCCGTTGACCATTTATATTTCGACGATAGGTCTCATAATCTATTCGACCGCAGGGCTGACGGAATGGTTGTCGGCGAATTTATCTGCGATGACATCCGACGCATTGGCCCTGAATACTGTGTCGTCAAAGAAGATATCGAGTCTGCAATTTCTGGAAGCTTGCTCACAGTACCGCAAGTCAAAGACTATGCCGGATGGAAGTCCGGGATGAGTTATGCAGATTTGAAAGACTTGTACGGGTGGCACATCTCTGACTTGAAGATCTACGATGTGCCGCGCGAACTGCAGAGCTTTACTGGCTTGCAGAAAACGAGATTCGGTTTGCGAGAAGTCGAGATTACCAGAGCACCGCAAAGTTGGTGCTATGTTGAAGAAAGAAGTGACCTCAAATGATGGCATTTGCTATTGCCTATGCTTCTGAATGGCTTTCTGTTGGAATTGCGGTGTAAACTGCAGTTTATGTTACTGGCAACTGGAAGCTGCTGTGGTTCTTTTTAATTCCTGCATTTTTAGGACCCAGCTATCACTATACCGAAGGTTGAAAAGGAGCACCATTATGGAAAATTTCAGGTTTGACGGCGTTGATTGCTTTAAAGATTCTTCTGAAGCTGATGAAATCATTCTGGACGCTATCGAAAAACTCCAGGCCCTCATGACTGATAAAGCAAAGGAGCTTGTCACCGATTACACCAAAGCATCATCCAACCTTGACCAAATCCGCCGAGAGATTTACTATGCCAATGCTGAGAAGAAGCATGTTCATGAAGAACTCGAACGTGCAAAAGCCTGTCTCAGCAATTATAAAAACAACGATTTCCCCCGTGAGCTTGTCCAGAAAATGGCGAAAGCCGTTTGCGGAGATTTTGCTCCCGGGGATGAGGCGTGGATTGTTGAAAGCAAATACCAATCAGTACCGTGCTCTTTTTGCAATGGACTTGGAAAGGTTAATGCTACATTCCCTGATGGTTCGTCTGATATTGCAGACTGTCCGAAATGCAGAGGATGTAAAAAGATATCGTTGCATCAATATAGAGCAGCGAAGAAGACTATCGCGGAGATTCGCGTGAAGTTATGCTTCAGTTCTGATCGAGTTGATTACTGGGATAAGGACACGATCAGAGCTTCAGGATCGGAAACCCGAGTGCCAGTAGAAAACGTTTTCAAAACTGAAGAAGAAGCGCAAAAACGTGCTGACGAACTAAATCAAAAGGAGAATAACAAATGAAATGGATTGAACAGATCACCCCGAAACAGATGACTGAAGAACTTGGCATTCCGTATCACGGCTGGATGCGCGAAATGGATCGTTGCTGGTCTGATGAGAACAAGCAATACTGCGTATGCTCCCGGCTGCTCCGTACTGAATGGGGCAAGGTGGAGCATGTTGTCATTACATCCTCTGCCGGCTGCGGGAAAAGTGATGGCTCCGGTGACATTCCGTGGGCTGTAAAACAGGAGATCAAAAATGATCTGTTCGGTGAGAAGCGGTGCGCCGTGGAGGTGTTTCCTGCAGAAAACCGGCTGGTTGACATGGCAGATTGTTACCACATGTGGGTGTTTGAAAAAGGCTTTGAACTGCCTTTTGGCATTCATCCGAAGGATAAGAAGACGGCACCTGTCAATCGTGGAAGCACCCGTATGCGTTGCGTCACCAGTGATGGCCGGGAGATCAGCATGAGAGACATGCTGGAAAAGACCGGTTCCATCGGCGTTATTCAGGATGCCTATGCCGATGGAATGATGAATTTTCTCGCCAACAATCAGCTGAAAGGATGAGTATGAAAAGGATAGTTGATATTCAGCCACTCATTGAAAAGGTTGTGAACTGCATTCAGACTGATGTGCCAAATCCAAGGATCGGACTTGATGAGTGTCTTCATAATTTGTATGCTATGCCTGTCATATCTGATGATAGATGCTCGGAAGATCCTGTTGGCAAGTGGCTCATCCGAAAAAGCGAAGAAGCATCACTTTTCAGGGAATGCCCGTATTGTGGGAAGAAATTGTACTCCAGACCGGAGCTGTGGGACACAAAATTTTGCCCTCGGTGTGGAGTCCGTCTCAAAGAAATGTCTGCAAAGGAGTTTAAAAATGGCTGATTTTATCAAGGAATCTGCCCTCGACAACATTCGAAATCTCGCTAAACAGTATGCTTCCATTGGGGATGACCGATGTGCTCGGCTTCTTGATGCTCTCGCAGAATCTACTCGCAAGGTTAGCATGGTGAACGGTTCCGAGATCCTCAAGCAGGCCGCAACGTGTGATCTTGTAAAAGAGCTCGAATCCAGAGCTGATGTTGTCAAGACGACATATGTGGGTCCTTATGACATCAGTCATTTCAGCGTTGAGGGACCGGCTGTTGTGCTTGAAGTTATCGATTAAGGGGGAAGCAATGGAACCTTCTGATTTTCATGTTGGACAAATAGTCTATGTTTGTTCCACCACCAAACGAAAGCCTTTAAGAAAAAGTGTTGTCAAAAAAATAGGACGAAAATGGATTTATCTTGATGACCCATGGCATTGCAAGTTTGATGGATTCGATGGGTCTGTTTACAACGGCCCATATACTCCTGATGAGTACGTCGTCACTGACCCCGATGAATACTACGATCTTGTTGATTCTGAAGCGATAAGAGCTGCTATCCTCTCCACGCGCTGGTTTGCAAATTGCAATCTCGATCAGCTCAAAGCCATTGCAGATATTGCAAAGATCGAATACATTCCATGCAAAAGAGAATTTCAAAGCCACAACAAAGGATGATGCGTATGATTATTATTGGATATCCAGGAATTGGAAAAAGTTCCTATGTGAGACGCAATGTCTGCGCAATTGATCTTGAAAGCAGTTGCTTTCAAAAAGAAAGCAACTGGGCTGTATCGTACTGCAATGTTGCCATTGATCTTGCAAACCAGGGCTTTGATGTGTTCGTATCATCACACGATGCCGTAAGAAAGGCACTCATTTCCTCTGGCTATGATGAACTGTTTGCAATCTATCCTTCCATCGACATGAAAAAGCAGTGGGTGACTCGGCTTTATGATCGATATTGGGCGACTGGGCTCGACAAGGATCGGCGATCCTTTGAGCGTGTCAAAACATCCTATGCTGCCGATATCACTGCACTGGAGCAAGATGTTCTTAGAATGCGCGGATGGTACGAAATCAAGGAGCCAAATTATATGCTTGAAGATATTGTAAACTATTTTCGCTACATCTGACGCAATTAAATAATGATACAAGGAGAAATTTATGGAAAACGCCGTTGAAGTCCGTGGAAAGTACACTTCTGCAAAGATTTTCACCAATGACTACGATGAGAGATCGTATCAGCAGATCAAGGAGTTCTGCGATAGCTCTGCAGCGGAAGGAAATAAAGTCCGCATTATGCCAGATGTCCATGCCGGCGCTGGCTGCGTCATTGGATTCACGGCCAAGTATACCGACAAAGTTGTTCCACATGTTGTTGGGGTAGACGTCGGCTGTGGCATGTTGGTCATGGATCTCGGTTGGAAAGATATTGACCTTGATGAACTCGACCGCGTCATTCGTGAGCGTGTTCCTGCTGGATTCAACATTCACGAGGAGCCTACCATGTCTGCGAGTATTCTTGATGGATTGCACTGTAGAGAAAGCCTGCGCAACATTGATCGAATCGAGCGTAGCGTTGGCACGCTTGGAGGCGGGAACCACTTCATTGAACTTGATGTTGATGATGAAGGTCGAAAGTATCTTGTTATCCACACTGGAAGCCGAAACCTCGGCAAACAGGTGGCTGACTACTATCAAAATCTTGCCATTTCCAACCTGAAGGGAAAGAACAAGACTGATGCCGAGAAAAAAGAACTGATTCAAAAACTCTCTGCTGAAGGTCGGCAGAAGGATATCTCTGCAGCTCTCAAGGCTATCAAGCAGGCTTCTTCTGAAGATATCCCGGACCATCTTTGCTATCTGGAAGGTCAAGATATGAAGGATTATCTTGGCGATATGGGATTATGCCAATACATTGCAAGCGTGAACCGAGGAAAGATTCTCATGTTTATACTCGGAGGGCTCAGCTTGCTTAATGTCTATCAGGAGCGTTCCGTCTTTGAAACAGTTCATAACTACATCGATAGTTATGGAATCATCCGAAAGGGAGCTGTTTCTGCAAAAGCAGGGGAGAAGCTCTTGATCCCCTTGAATATGCGAGACGGAAGCCTAATCTGCATCGGAAAAGGAAATCCTGATTGGAACTACTCCGCACCGCATGGAGCTGGCCGACTGTATAGCAGAAAGAAAGCTCGTGAGACATTCAGCGTAGAAGAATACAAAAAGCAGATGAACGGCATCTACACCACTTCTGCTGACGCATCCACCCTTGATGAGTGTCCTATGGCTTATAAGCCGGCGGATGAGATCATCGAAACTATCAGTCCTACCGTAGAGATCGTAAAGCGGATTCGACCTATCTATAATTTCAAGGCAGGTGGTGAATAATATGTGTAGATGGTGCGGAAGATCAGATTGCACACTCACAAAAAAGCAAGCACTCCAGCATGGCCCTATACTGGAGATGGATGTCGCCGGAATGATGCGGCTCCCGTTTGGCGAATACCCGGGGACGTACTACTTCAAAGGTGTTCCGGCATACTACAGCGTTAGTGCTTTGATACCTGACGAGAATGAGGAGAATCCTCATGCATACCTGCGATTTTTGTATGATGAAGACGAAAATGCACCTGAAGGATGGGAATGCCGCGAAGTTCTCGATCCCCTGAGCTGGAAAACAGAAGCTGAAATTCAGCAGACGATCTTCAAATAGATGTGATCAAGCTCTTTATTGTATTGGCCCATGTCGGTAGAATAAAGTGCATGTGGGGAACTAAGGGGCTTGCCCGGCTTTCACATCGAATCCCATGATGCTTGCCGCCATCGATTGAATAAACAGAGCAGTTAAACGGTGCATGGAAGTCAAGCTTTAAGAAAGGATCGTCTTACGAATGAACAAGAATTTGAACGAGGCAATCGTTGACATCGCAAAAGCAGATGCTCTCATGTATGCGATTGAGAACACCTACCTTGATTCCATTGATGTTGAGCCTGAAGATCTTCAGCTCTATAACCGGGGAGTAAGCGCTTTCTACGCCTTGTGGGATATCATTCACAAAACAGCAGAAGATCTCAACAAGCTCTCTGGTGACTGCACAGTGATTGATGCCATTCGTTCCGTCAATGACTGCAGGGAAAAATCCGAGTAAATAAAATCATTTCCATTAGAGCCGGAGGCAGAATTCCCCCGGCCCTTTTGTTTTTGACTTGAAATAATCCCGGATAACCTGTATAATGTATAAATATAAGACGGAAAACAAAAATATCGATCTGTCATATAACCCGTACACATGCGGGACGCCATGGCCATCTTGTGATTTTATGACGGTGCTGCGTTGTATTTTTGCAAAAAGAGACAAAGTCTTCTGTGGCTGAAAAAGTCCGCTCCGGGCTTTTTCGTTGAGATCGCACGGCTGTTTTCCGTGCACAGAAAGGAACAAAAATCATGCCTTCTTTGACGACTTACAAACTGCTCAAGCAGGAACACGATGCCCGGCGGGGCGAGTTCAAGACCGTGCACGGCACGGTGCAGACGCCCGCTTTCCAGAACGTGGCCACCGCAGGTGCCATCAAGGGCGGCCTGTCCGCACACGACCTGAAGGACATCGGCGCGCAGGTCATGCTGTGCAACACCTACCATCTGCATTTGCGCCCCGGCGACAAGCTGGTGACCGACATGGGCGGCCTGCACAAGTTCACCCGCTGGGATGGTCCCATCCTGACCGACAGCGGCGGGTTCCAGGTGTTCAGCCTGGCCAAGCTGCGCAAGATCACCGAGGAAGGCGTGACCTTTGCCTCTCATCTGGACGGCCACCGCATCTTCATGGGCCCGGAGGAGAGCATGCAGATCCAGGCAAACCTCGGCTCCACCATTGCCATGGCCTTTGACGAGTGCGTGGAGAACCCTGCCCAGCACGACTACTCCGAGGCCAGCTGCGCGCGTACCACCCGCTGGCTGAAGCGCTGCAAGGCTGAGATGGCCCGCCTGAAGCACGAAGGCATCTCGGTCAACCCGGATCAGCTGCTGTTCGGCATCAACCAGGGCTGCACCTTTGCCGACCTGCGCGTGGAGCACATGAAGCAGATCGCAGACCTGGATCTGGACGGCTACGCCATCGGCGGTCTGGCCGTGGGCGAACCCACCGAGGTCATGTACGAGATGATCAGCCAGGTGGAGCCTTATATGCCCAAGGACAAGATCCGCTATCTGATGGGC
>ERZ1026776.1178-NODE-1178-length-15137-cov-56.339544_pt1 | contig 15137 bp, 10 predicted proteins | sample MGYA00380125_ERZ1026776 | MGnify/ENA primary metagenome ERZ1026776 (study PRJEB33269, sample SAMEA4719761) | human gut metagenome | biome: human-associated habitat; feature: organic feature; material: feces | place: Cameroon | collected 2013-10 ...
CAGGTTATAGCACGGGTGTTACCAACGACTGGCTCTATTTTGACCTGAAGACGGGCCATCGCTATAATGTGCTGAATCCTAACCAGAGTGTCATCGCCTATATTGACGGCAAGCCGATAGAGGAATATTTCCATTATAAAGGTACTACCAAGCTCGTAAAGTATTGGAGCGAGGGCGTACAGAAGAACATCTTCGAGGATGCCGAGCGTGATGAGAATGGAGATACTATCTTTACCAAGAATCAGGCCACTGGCAAGTTAACCTATAAGACGGTGAAGCGCCAGGCAAGCAGCATTCTGGTGATGGAAAACAAGGAGGATGACCCAAAGACCATGGCTTATCCTGCCACGGAATGGGACCTCGCCTTCGATGGTTACCAGCTTCGCACCAACAGTGGGACAAGCGGCATAGGCAAGGGCGGTGCTGCCGACCTGGGCTATGGCGAATATGACAAGTGGACGAGCAAGGCGCAGGTGGATGCTTATCTGGCTGAACACAATATGACCTTCGCCGTGGATGATTCGGCAAGCGTCTATGTCACCATGTCGCAGAACGACTGGAACAAGTATTGCATCGCCAACAAACTGGATATGAAAGAGAACCCTTGGTTCGACCCGAACAACGGACCTGCCAAGCAGTTGGTAAGCGGCAATCCGGTGCTCGAAAAGGCAATGAGTTTCTCGGGTCCACCTCCAGTATATACTCCTTCCTTCCATACCTACGTAATCCGTTCGTGGGATGGCGAGAGATATTACAAACTCCAGATCATCTCCTGGTATGATGCCAATGTGCAGATAGGTGATGAAGGAGGAAGAATCAGTTATTACTTAGATGAACTGAAATAAAGAATATTCATTTTATAAAATCCAATTCACAAATAAAGCGAAAACAGACTGATAGCGGCAGAGTGATCTGCTACTATCAGTCGCTTTTTTTTATGAGTCTATCATCCTAAAAATCATCCGGATACTAAAAAAGTTTCGCTCCTTAGCACGGAACGAAACTTTCTCTTAATTATAAATACTTTTACTTACAAGATAAGGAACGTATTCTATATCTTATCTTTTGTAATAATCATAGAGGAATGCATCAAGGAATGCACCACGCATATTGGTCTTGTAGAAATTACCATTCTTGTCTAATATCAAACAAGCAGGAATACCATTGATGCCATACTCTCCCATCACCATACCACCGAAACCTTCAGGGTTGCGCAACTGGGTCCAGTTCATACCTTCCTTCGCCATCGCCTTCTTCCAGTCTTCATCTCTTTCATCCACAGAAATGCTGATGATATTGAAATCCTTGTACTTCTCATGCACCTCCTTGAGATGAGGAATCTCCTGACGGCAAGGATGACACCAGGAAGCCCAGAACTCCAACATGGTATATTCGCCCTTCTTGATGAGGGAAGACAATTTTACTTGCTTGCCCTGAGGAGTGAGAAGCGTACCATCGATGAAGCGGTTGCCTACGGCTGTATGCTTCGCCATTTCAGACTGTGCCTGCAGCATAGGATACTGAGGAGAATTGCTCCAATCTTTCTTCAACCAACCCATCATCTCATCGATTTCCGCTGAGGTATAAGGAGTTGGAAGGGCAGAAAAACTCTCATTGAGCAAATCGAAAGCTACCAATGAACTGGTATGATCCTGGATAAACTTGCTGGTTTGCTGGCGCATATCGTCCATCAACTGGATAGCCTCCTTTGCCAAAGCCACTCTCTGTGCCAGCACCTTACAGTTGTTGATACTGTCGTTCAGGCTGTGCAGTTTATCCTGGATAGGAGTCATCAGGTCAAGGTAAGCCTGATAAGTATCCTGAGTCTCAGAACCCTTGATGACAGGTATGATCATGCTCATATCCTTCTCGGTAGGGAAACCTGTAAGATCTACATCATAGGTCATTGGCTTGTTCTCGATATAGATACGACTGGCGAAAATCTTCTGATAGTCAGGTTCTGCCACGCCCGGTTCATTCATATCGATGACCATCTGATACTGTTCAGGCTGATTCACATCCCCCTTGAGCACAAACTCGCCGTTCTTGATAGTAGTACTGTCCAGGTTGCTCACCTTATCGATATCATATTTCTGCAGCATGACTGTGCAGCCTTCCACGTTGCCCTTCACCGTACCTTTCAGTACAAAATTCTGGGCATTAGCCACCATTGCCAGCATTAAGCCAGCAATGGTCATCATTGAATTTCTCAATTTCATCATGTTCTTTTGATAAAGTTCAAATATTATTCTAAAATTAGTTGTTTACATATTCCGGATTCTGCTCCAACAGATTGTTGGCACCCATAGATGCCTTAGGAATAGGGAGCAGGTATCTTCTGAACGCAGGCAGCTCAGCTTTCTCGTCTTCAGTCCAGCCTTCGAAACCACCCTTACGGTTGTAGCGGCAGAGGTCAAACCATTCCTCGAAATTCTCATTACTGATGTCCACCAACTTATGCTTGAGGATTTCACCCAGCAGATCTCCGTCGGCAATAGCGTTCACATCGTCCTCTGTATATCCTGCACGTTCGATGACTGTAGCCAAGAGCGTACGAGCCTTAGCATATTGTCCCAGACGAGCCTCTGCTTCGGCAGCGATATAATAAACTTCAGCAAGGCGCATGAAATAATAAGAGTCAGCATAGAACATTTCTGGAGTCAACTTGTTATATTTTCCAATACCGTTCATGGCATCTCCCTTATAGGCCCAAGTATATAGCGCATCATAAGAAGCTACATCTTCATCACCTGGGAAGAATGGGAAATCACTGCCGTCGCCGCCAGGAATGACTACATCACCGCCATCGCCAGGAATAACAACACCACCATCGCCAGAAGCACTACCATCAGAAGAACCATCAGGATCTGGAACTACCACATCACCACCAGTATCCGCGTCAGGAACCATATCATCTGCTACTTTCTTGAGGAGTGAACCTGGAGAAAACATATACCAGTTTGAGTCCATCAACTCACTTGGATTGGCGGTATAAGGAGCAAAGAGCATCTCCTGAGAATTAAATTGTTCGTCGAAGATCTTGGAATAATCACTTTCCAAAGCATAACCAGCTGCTTCTGCCTCACCGATCACTTCCTCTGCCAGTCTTGCAGCTTCAGCATAATTATCCTGAGCCATATACATTTTGGCTTTCAAAGCCTTGGCGAAAACAGAACTCATGTGATAATGATCTGCAGGCTGCTGTTCACAGTGAGCAATGGCATAGTCGAGATCATCAGATATCAACTTGTAAGTTTCAGCCACAGTAGAACGCTTGCGTGGTTGGTTATCTCTTACCAGTTCGTCCTGGAAAATGCAGACACCGTATGGTGAATCCTGCTTCCAATACTCTCCGAAGCACTTCAGGAGAGTAAGGTAAGCCAAGGCACGCTGGCAACGAGCCTCTGCAATCATCTCTGTACGTTTCTCCTCGCTCAGTCCTGGTATATTCTTGTTGATATGTACCAGGAAGGTATTGGCCGTATTAATCACATTGTAGTAGGCGGTATAAGCCGTCTCCACATTACTGTTATTGGTTTCGATGTTCTCGGCAGCAAACTCATCCGCCCCCATCACCATCGCCTGAGTCTGGGTATGAGCCATAGACGACATTCCATAGCGCAGGTAAGATACACCCGTGCTGCGCCATGAGGCATAGACACCATTGAGTGCCGTCTGTGCAGTTGAGACATCAGTGATATAATTGTCATCAGTAACCACATGTTCTGGTTCGATGCCGTCGAGGCTACCTATCAGGTCACACGATGTAAGAGTCAGTGCTGTGGCTGAAAGGAGCGTAAGAAATTGAAATCTTATATGTTTCATAATCTACAGTCTTTGTATGAGTTAGAATTGTAATTTCAGACCGATGGAGAAAGAACGGCTCATTGGATAAACGTCCTTATTCTCTGTAGTCTTTAAGAAGGCATTTGTTGCCGACATGTCTGGATCCAAACCTGGCCAGTTGGTAATGGTAAACAGGTTGGTGGCTGTGAAGAACACAGATGCTCCGCTGATGTGCAGGCGCTCCAGAAGAGATGGCTCGAAATTATAGGAGAGCGTGATATTTCTCAGACGGAAATATGAGTTGGAATATACATAGCGGTCATTGGTGTATGTATTGCTCATGCTTGATGGCAGCCATACCAGCTGGGCATACTTGGCATCCGTACGGTCCGGTGTCCATGTATTGCCATACATTTCTCTCAGAATACTCTGACCCAGACTACCGGCTGCTGATTCCTGCATAGTACTGTAGTATGCATGACCTCCAAACTGATACTGGAAGAGCATTGACAGGGTGAGGTTCTTATAAGATAAGGTATGAGACCAACCTCCGAACACCTTTGGCTCCGGATTGGCGATAGCCGTACGGTCTGCCTCGGTAATATACCCGTTGCCATCTGTATCCGCAAACATATAGTCGCCTACGTGAGCACCATCCTGATAGAAATCATATCCGTTTGCCTGTGCCTGAGAATTCAGTTCATCAATCTGTTCCTGACTCTGGAAAATACCAGCCACCTTGTAACCCTTCACGGTTCCCATCGCATGACCTTCCATATAGAGATCCTGGTGCATCATGTCGAGTGTAGAACCATTGAGCTTGGTTATCTTATTCTTATTGGATGAGATACTGAGCATCGTATTGTAGGTGAAATCCTTGGTGCGAACTACATCACCACCGATAGAGAACTCAAAACCATTATTGGTCAAGTCGAGGATGTTGCTGTAGAATGTACCGATACCAAACTCCAAGGCGATAGGAGCCGGAGCAAGCGCACCATCGGTCTTACGATGATAGATATCAAAACTACCGTTCAGACGACCATTGAATAAAGTAAAGTCGACACCAGCATTATACTCGGTTGTCATCTCCCACTTGATGTCCTTGTTTGGATAAGTAGAAGCCAGGGTGAGTCCGCTCTGTCCGCCATACAGATTACCATTGAAATACTGGATATAAGAGAAGTCGGATACATTGGTAGAACCAGTCTTACCCCAACTCAGACGGAACTTCAGATCATCAATATCTCTTACAGATTCCAGGAAAGGCTCCTGATTGATGCGCCAAGCCAGAGAAACTGCAGGGAAAGTACCGCGCTTGTTACCCGGTCCAAATTTTGATGACTCATCAGAACGAAGACTGAAATCAAGCAGATAACGTGAGAGGAAATCATAGCTCAAACGACCATAGATAGAATTAAGACCACTCTTGGAATAAGTCTCGGTTGGTTTATTGACGGTGGTTGCAGAACTGGCATTGTTCAATACATCATCGTTAGGGAAACCACTATAAGCCTGATCGTGTTCCTTGCTCCAATATCTGTCGGCACTATAACCAGCCATCACGTCAAAACGATGAGCTTCGGTAAGCGTGAACTTGTAGTCGGCACGGAAATTGATAGAAGTATTGGTGTTGCGATAGTTGCTCTCAGCCAAGGTTGATGTTGGCTCCAAACCCAACTGTTCCGGGAGCGTAATCTTTGGCGAGAAATAACTGTTGCTGAAGATGAATCTGGATATATTGGCATCAGCATGAAGGGTCAATCCCTTGACAGGCTTAATATCAATATAAGCATTGCCAGAGAACTGATCATTTTCATACTTCGTCTTGCGCTGGAGTTTAGCTACCGCATTGGCATCATTATAGGTATCGGTATAAAGACCGAACTTATCTACACGCTGGAAGTTGCCATCCGCATCACGTACAGCCAAGTCCGGACGGGTCATCCATCCGTCATTATCATATCCCAAGGCAGGATCGTTGCTTCCACTCTTACGAGAAGAGTAGGTATAGTCGAGCACACCTCCCACGGTGATGTACTTGTTGATTTCAGAATCTATAGAGAGTCTTGCACCATAACGCTCCATACGGTCGTTGAGTAACAGACCTTCCTGGTTCATTCCGTTGAAAGAGAAAGAATAGTTGGTCTTGTTGCTTCCACCTCTTACAGCCACATTATACTGATGGGTAGGCGCATTCTTATTGATAACCTCATCTGCCCAGTTGACATTATCCTTGCCATAAAGACTCTCATTAAGACCATTATAGGTATAAAGACCCGTTTCTTCATTGAGCGAAACATTTCCATACTGGTTAAGAATATAATCAAAACCATACATACCTACTATCGAGCTGCCGTCGTTCATGCCGTTTACCGTATTGCGCAGGATTTCGTCCTGTACATTCTTGTATTCAGCCGTGTTCAGCGGTTCATAATTCTTGATAGGATTGCTGAAAGAGAAGGTGTAGCCGAAGCTTACCTTGGTCTTTTCATTGCGCTTACCATTTTTCGTCTTGACGATGACCACACCGTTGGCACCACGAGAACCGTAGATGGCTGTGGCAGCAGCATCTTTCAGCACATCGATGCTTTCGATGTCGTTAGGAGAAATATTGATGAGCGGATTGATACCGGTATCCTCCATGAAGGTAGGCACACCGTCAATCACGAAAAGAGGCTGGTTGTTGTTGCCCTTACCCGATTTTGGATAAGGAGAAGTGATACCACGGATATTCAACTTGAGGGTAGAACCCGGTTCACCATTGGCAGTTGTGGCCAACACACCCTTCACGGTACCTTGAAGAAGTCCGTCGATTGTAGGAGTCGTAGCAGCCAATTTGCTGATCTGTTCCTGGTTTACGGTAGAGATGGCGCTGGTTACATCCTTGCGGCTCTTACTACCATAACCGATTACTACGAGGTCGTCGAGAGCCACATGATCCAGTTCAAGCATCATGTTCTGTTCTTTCACACCCATGAATTCGATGGATTTTGTCTTGAAACCGATGCTCGAATACACGATTTTAGGATGAGACATAGAAGGGAATTCCAGGATATAATTGCCGTCAGCATCTGTGATGACACCATAGTTAGTGCCATCAATCTTGACGGTAACTCCTGCCAAAGGATTTCCTTCGGAATCAATAACGCGTCCCTTCACAAAGGTGTGACCTTTTTCTTGAACTTCTACAATACTCATCTCATTGCCAATGCTTGCAGGAGGGGTAGCATGAGCTGCTCCCACTGAAGCTGCTGCCATCAGGAGCAACAGGCTTTTTTCCTTCTTCATAATAACTATGTGTTAGTTGAACTTCATGTTGATGTTGCAAATTTAATAAAAAACATTGATATACCTAACAATTTGCTAAAAATTAACGTAAAATCTGCATAAATATTTAAATTTCGGGGGAAATAGGCAGGAATAGCAGCTAAAAAGACAAAAAAATAGCCGGCTCTTATACACTTTTAAGAACCGGCTCTTGTTTATTCTCATTTGATTTCCTTCATCGGATGACGCTGAGTTAACGGAACATCTTTAGTTTCCATCTGGCTTGGTAACATCCAGGTCTGTGGATGGATACCAGAGGAACTTGTTGAAGTCGTCAGGCTGGGCTGAATTGAAATCCTGCCAGTCTGGACGGAGATATTTCAGGAATGGCAGATGGAGCTGCTTCATTCCCATCACCACCATCTTGGCCACCTCATAGGCTCCGTATGGATTGAAGTGGGTATTATCCTCTAATGCCTTCGGCTGATTAGGATAAGTGTTGGCTGGATAGTGAACCAGCGATTTCTTACTGTTCTCATAACCCAAAGTCTCGAAGAATGTACGGGTCATATCATGCAGTTCGATGACAGGCACACCCTCTCTTTTTGCCACAGCTCTCATGGCATCAGGATAGTCGCCATGCGTTTCCTGTATTTTGCTGCGGGTAGCTTTGTCAAAGAAACGGCGCTGGGTAGGAGTCACAAAGATGATGTTTCCACCCTTCGCGCGTACCTTATCTATATATTGCTTCAGATTGTAGGAGAAATTATACCAGGCTCCACTGCCCGGAGTCTTCTCTTTCTGGTCGTTGTGTCCGAACTCACAAATCACATAGTCGCCCTTCTTCATCATGGACAATACTTTCTCCAGACGGTTGGAAGCTAAGAAGGAACCGGCAGTCAATCCGCTCTCTGCATGATTGGAAATAGCGACTTCCGGACCAAACCAGCGTGGAATCATCTGTCCCCAACTGGCATATGGTTCATGAGCCTGATCCACTACGGTTGAGTTACCGCAGAGGAAGATGGTTGTGGCAGTCGTATCACGCTCTATCTTCACCTGTTTTACGGCAGGAGCAGCACCGTAGAAGTCAAGAGTCAGCTTGTCATCCCAGTCAGGTGTGCCCTTCTCACGAGGTTTGATACGTACGTTCATTTTATCAGAAATCTTTGGCGAACGCTTGTTGACGATAAACTGGACGGTCTGGAATTTACCCTTCTTGGTAGAGATTTCATCCACCATGAGTCTTCTGGCTTCAGCACGCACCACCGTCTTGGCTGCCTTTTTCTTAGAGCCGAGGACGACCGTCACCTTGTAGTTGCCATCAGGCACTTCCACAGCGTAACTTTTAGGATTTTGCTTACTCAGATCTACGTCGAAAGTCTGGGCTTTCACATTTGCGGACATCGCCAGCATCATCATACCAGCGAGTAGCCATTTCGTTTGTTTCTCCATTATATGTTTTAGTTATTTGTTAATTTGGCTACAAAAGTACAATATTTTTTTCAAAAACATGAGTTTTTCCGTTCATTTTTTGATTATATAGTACAAAAAGCAATTATAAATTGGAAATCAGATATTTAATAAAATCATCCTTCACATTGGAAATCTCACCTTTGTCATAAATTGTCAACAAAGTGATTTTCATACTTTCAGTATCAACTAATAAATTCAAAGTCAATATACGAGCACCCCCACTCTTTCCTTTACCTTTTGAAGCAATGGCCATTCTAACTTTTCGGATACCGGATCCGAGATCATCTCCCAGAAAAGGATTATTTATAATATCTTTTTTCCATAACTCAAGATCATCCAATAAAGAATGGTACTTCTTAGACAAACGCTTAAACTCGCGTTTAAACTCTGGACCAATAGTTATTGTAACTTCCATTATATCAACCCTTTCTCATTTCGTTGATAAAATCATCAATATTTTGAAGTTCCTTTCCTTCAAGTTTTGCTAATTTCACCTCTTGCATCGCCTTAGTCAAAGTTTTTTGCACATAAGCTTGCTGCTTCTCTGTTTTTGACAAAGAAGAGGTATCCATTACAGATGTAGAAACAACACCACGCAACATTTTTATAGCATTGCGAACGCTCGCCAACGACTGAGTATCATCTATAGTAACTAAAATCTGTGCCATATTAACCCTATTTAGAATATTTGATTGCTGCAAAGATACAAGATTTCCATGAAAACAACAAATATATTTTATTTTTTAACAATAAAAGAATCCATCAATTTTCAGATATTACTCCGCCATATTGTAGGACTCGTCTTGACGATGCGGGAGAAGACTCGGGAGAAATAGGAGGCAGAAGAGAATCCGACATGATAAGCTACTTCTTCTAATGTAGCACCGGGATGAGCCAACATATAAGCCTGTGCCTCCTTGATGCGCAAGGTGGTAATCCAGGTACTGAAATTGACGGCATGTTTTCCGTTGATATAACGGGAAAGATAAACCTTATTGGTGCCCATGTCAGAAGCCAGACTGACGATGGTCAACTGGGAAGAGAGATACTTCTTATCATCCACCCATTGCTGCAATCGTGCTCCGAAGAGATTCTCATAATTCTCCAACTTGGAAGTTTCCTGTTCCTGACTGGAATAGCTTTCTATTTCATCATTCACCGTCGAAGCTAAATTGAGCATGCCATAATATGGGCGGTAATTGATGAAAGAGATGACGATATAAAGATTGACACTGACGATATACACCTGGTAGGCATAATTGAAATAGATTCCGAAGAAGAGAGTGAGATAGGCAAAGACACCCAAGAGGCACAGGAAGAAGAGGCTTTTCTTCGTCCAGAACATGAAACGCTGCATATTATCATCGGAGAAGTAATTATCCAACTGTTCCCTTTTCTTCCTATAGATAAACTGGAAATGGAACATGTATCTTACCACGATGCTACAGAAAATCAGGGTGGAAACGATATACAGACAATAGGCATAAGGTGCAAAAGGCTCCAAAAGGGTAATCCAGGAAAAGGAAACCGTCAATATCCAACACCCGAAATCCTTCAGCATCCTCTTTTTATTGATATATTGCGAATCCAGCAACGAGGCAAACGAATAAGCAAAGCATATACATGTCAGGAAAAACAGGCTGATGTCCATACAGGCAATGATGGAATTGAGCGCCTCCCAATCTTGCGAGGAAAAGATTTCCAACCAAAGATACAGGTTGATGAACATGACAAAAAATGCTGATGCTAAGAAATATTTTGCCTTACGATAAGGGGCATAGTCTGCAGTATCCGGTACACTCAGGAACACCAGGATAATGCCTATCACCAGATAACTGGCATCGACACACTGAATCAGTTCTGCGAAATAGTTTTCCAGTAACTCCATAATGAACAGCTTTTATCAAATCAATAAATTATCATCACTTTCTTTTAGCACACTTTGATTCACATAGCAATCTGATTGCCATACGAACAGAGAGTATATATTACACGTACATAATCTACTAAAAGTCCTTAGATCTTGAGTATATTGAAGATCGTCGTTAGGTTTTTATCACTTTTTGTTGAGTCTATATGATGTTTATAGGCATAGTTTTTCAACTACCCTGCTTGCAAAAGTACAAAAAAATAAGTTATCTCCAAATTATTTAAGCAAAAAAATGTGTTATCCCAGCAGAATTTCTGCCAAGATAACACATTTTTAATATATTTCACTGTTTAATAGTACACTACATATACTTCTGATTACCAGTTGTCGCTGTCAAATGGATCTGAGGAACCACCCCAACTAGGATCGGAACCCCAATTAGTGTCAGGACCAAAGATATGACCGTGATCATTACCATCTGGGTCAGATTCGTTATCCGCTTTATCGACTGTCCAACTTATGTAGTTTGCCATCAGCATATTCTCCAAGAGAACCATTTGTATTTCAGGTTTAATATATTGAGTTTTCATCATAATCATCCTTTCTTATCTTCAATAAGTTAGTCTTTACTTAACAAACACTTTCTTACCATTCACGATATAGATACCGGAAGGTAAGCCTGAAACATCGGTACTGCCACTGCGAACGAGCTGACCATTGAGATTGAACACACCGAGTTTCGCAAACTTGGAATCGATGCTGCTGTCTTCTGTAGCCATGATTCGCTCTACATCTGTGGTATAGTCAATGCCATCCAGGATAAACTTGGAAGTGGCTGCACCTGAACTTTGCTTAACTGGTTTGAACCATACGCTGAAACCGCGCAAGCCACGAACTTTATCGCCAGCATAGACCATTTTTCCTTCATGGAAGAAATAGCAACCTCGCAAATTATCTCTATCCGCAATAATCGGTTTGGTCTTATCTGATATCTTAACGATTGTCTGCTCATCATTCTTCATGATATCGCCGAATGTTCTTGCAAAAGTACCGTGTGCAGCTAAAGTTCCATCTGTAACGATTTCGCTCGCCTCATTATTTTTTGCAACTATTACTTTATCCAAAGCCAGCGACCAAGTATCCTTGCTGAGTCCAATGAGGTCATTTCTCTTGAGGCTGACATTCGGAATATCAATATGGTCCGCTGCGATAGTTACCTTATGCTCACCACCTTCTGTGCCAGCACCCGTCTTATGAAGAATTGCCGTATAGGCAGGTGTTCTCTCATTTGCCAAGTCCTTTGTAGGATAGATAATATAAGGTACATAAGCCGCAAGAACTACTTCATTATTTCCCTTTTTTGCAATCTCCACCGTCTCAAACTGGATCTGATTTCGAGTAAGCTTGGTCAGTACTGCCAATCGGGCATTAGCACCGAATGCCTGAGTGAACTGGTCTTTATTCAAATCAACTGGCAGCACGATGGTGTTCCATTTATTGATATTCTTATTGAAAGATTTCTTGTTGAGATGGAGAACCACATCTTCATAAGTCTCTGAACAGTCGAGAAGATAGTTCAGATTATCCTTGTCTTCATCCAAAATCAAGTCATGAGAGGTGTTAGAACCTGCATAGAGAAGACGGAAATCATCAAATACAGTCCACTCACCATCTTCAGCAACATTTTCATTTTCAGCAACAGAACCTACACGAACACCGAAGCAGATGTTACCACCATCTTTTGGAACCTGCACGAGGACACTATTGAAGTACTTATGGCTGCCATAGAATTCCTTACCAGCATAATCCATGTTCTGTTCGCTAACATGCAAATTGTCCTTTTCTGTCTGAGACATGTTTGCAGTCTGCATGACAACGGTTTCACGGAGGGAACCTTCAACTATTTTTGTATAATCTGTAGGATTTACACTTTTATCCTCCAAAAGAGTGGCAAAGAGCTTAGCCTTATTTGTATTAGAATAAGCCTTGCATTCGATAACATAAGAACCGCCATGATCTACGTGTACCACCTGATAAACTGCGCCACGGGTATTTTTGATATCTGCGCAATAATATTTACCGAGATGGGTCTGGTAATCATTTATATTCGTATATTGGGTTCCATTGAAAGTATATGGATTGTCAGATGTAACACTACCTTTATAGTCTTGTAATCCGTGACTCGGGTCAGTTTTATAACGTTTCTCCAAACCAAATCTGAATGATCCAGTAGCTCCATCCTTATAAACAGCAGTCTTCCAGTTATCAAGCGCACCATTATCACGACTGAATCCAGGGCACTCTAATTTGAATGACAAATCTAACGAACTCTTAAAAGCGCGGGATTTCTCTTGCAATTCATAAAGCTGCTGATAGGAGAAGATGCGCCATAGAGAGCGCTCATCACTATAGTTAGTTTTATCAGATGCCAAGAAAGCACCACAATTTTTATCTACATCAACCTGAGAAGAGGCTGCAGAGAGGTAGTATTTATCATAATTAGTACCTGTATACCCATTTGCACTACGGCGATAAGTGTATATTCTGAAGGTATTTTGTGTATCTCCAGAAATAGGTTCAATCGTCCAACCACGCTGAATCACGGTCTTATCTGTACTTGATTTATAGATATCGCGATCCACAAAGACACCATTGTTGACAGCAGCAGCACCAGTGTTGTTAGCATCATAGAAGTATTCCAACGAACAGCCTTCCTGATTTCCTGATGAAGCACCCTGCTTATCAATATCCTGCTGGAAATGAATCCAACCATTCTTATCCTGATAGACAGAAAGAGGCATTCCATATTCCTGAAGAGAAACATGGGTTCCCCAATAGCCTCCTACATTGAGCAGCAGACCAGTCTTTACATTATACAAGAAAAAGATTCGGCTCTTATTCGTTGGAAAAGTACCATGCTTACCTTCACTTGCATAAGTCTTCATATCCGCTGCTGAAATACCATCAAGATCTTCCAAACCGTCGAAGGGGGAAGCAGAACCATTACTATCTTGTGCCTTGGCTCCCTTGACTGCTCCGAAAAGCAAAAATATAGCCAAGAAAGCGGCAAAGATGGAGCGATGCTTAAAAGCATTAAATGAAAGTAAAAACATTTTCATCATCTTTCAAAATTTAAAGTTCAATAATAAGTAATTATCATATAGGCAACAAAATGTGATAGGACATCAAGTTACTGTTTTGTTAAATCATAACTGGGGGCAAAAGTATGAAATTCTCAGTTTACGAAATTGTAAAAAGAGAAAAAATATTTGGTTTATGGAAATTTACAACTGAAAATACTACACTAAAAAAAACTGATTTACATACTTAACGAATGGACGTTTTTACCATTAATACATTCTAAACGGCTACTAATTCTGTAAAATTCATGTAAAAAGCGAAATAAAATAAGTAAAATCGTATATTTTTAAGCTTATTGTACCTAAAAATATACGATTCCACTTTTTCTCAATCAGGAATATATTCAAAGAAAAAATTATGATCCTCAAAAGAAAGAACCGAAGAATAGCAAAGAAAGTCCTGATCATTGACCCAAAAACATGGATTATTCTCAAAAGAGGTCTAAGCATTTCCAAAGGAAACTTTGATTGCATTGGCAATATTTCTTTTGGCAATTTCAGGTTTCATTGCTTCCTCTAAATCCATATTCTGAGGAGATACGGCAAGAACCTGATCAAAGCCTGCATCAAGAAGCGCCTGCTCTTCGCTGATTCCTCCAGATACCAACCAGATTTGCTGGTCTGTCGCAGCTTTATTTTTCAAGACATGTTCTAAGATCCGCTGCGGCAACTTGCCCATCAAGGTCTGTCTGTCGCTATGTCCTTCACCCGTTATCACGAGATCAGCATCCAGAATCATCTCATCAAAGCCGATTTCTCGCAACAGAAGTTCGGCTCCAGCAGAAACCTCTGCACCAAAATATTGCAGGAAAGCATAGCCCAAACCACCGGCAGCTCCGGCACCAGGCACCTCACTCCTATCATAACCGAAATGCTTAGCGCTCACCTCAGCAAACTTCCTTGCACGAGCATCCAGCATTTCCACCATCTCTGCATCGGCCCCCTTCTGAGGCGCAAAGACATAAGCCGCCCCGTTTTTGCCACAGAGCGGATTGGTAACATCTGAAGCCAATATGAAAGTGCATTCCTGGCGAATTTTCTTCCAGTCGTCGCCCATTGCCTTGAGCATTCCGATACCGCAATCGGATGTGGCGCTGCCGCCCAGGCCCACGATGAAACGGCGCACGCCCCGGCGATAAGCATTCATTATCATCTCGCCCACGCCCCAGGAAGTAGCCTTCATCGGATTGCGCTGTTCGGGTTCTATCAAAGCCAATCCGGCAGTCTGCGCAATCTCAATAATTGCCGTATCATTCACGATTCCATACTCAGCCTCTATCCATCTCATCAGCGCATCATGGGCATGAATGCTCACTCGCTCTCCTTTCATCGCCGAGAGAAAGGCATCAAGCATCCCCTCTCCCCCATCACTCATTTCGAGACAAATGATTTCGGGAAAAGCAGCATCAGAATCCACATTCTCTATTCCAGAAGAAGCATCTTCCGCATTCCATTCCTTCACTCCCGAAGCAATCGCCTCATTCACCTCTCTGCTCGAAAGGCAACCCTTATAAGAGTCGCAAACAATTATTATTTTTTTCATGCTTAATCATCAATTATCAAACAACCCCAATTCTCCTTTTAACCTCATCACT
>ERZ1026776.1183-NODE-1183-length-15085-cov-63.903726_pt1 | contig 15085 bp, 13 predicted proteins | sample MGYA00380125_ERZ1026776 | MGnify/ENA primary metagenome ERZ1026776 (study PRJEB33269, sample SAMEA4719761) | human gut metagenome | biome: human-associated habitat; feature: organic feature; material: feces | place: Cameroon | collected 2013-10 ...
AGATTTTGTTGTGCGCTCAGCTCATAGTATTGAGCATTAGAAATGCAAATATTGTGTCGGACGGAGTGCCGTCCGAATTAGTTCCATTGGGTAGTCACCCATGAGTTCGAGCGCAACGGCTTCCGCAAGAACAAGTCCATGGAGAAGCAGCCGGAGTCCGAAGAAGACCTCCTCGAACACCGTACTGACGGCACTGATGCCTTCTATACGCCCTACATCGGCTGCGAGAAGTTCCCACAGCACGATTTATATCCAATTTGCGTGGGTGGAGTAAGATAGAACTTAAGTTTGCTAATGAAGGCTTTTTTGAGGTATAATACTTTCTTTTATTTATTATTTTGTATATCTTTGCAGACATATAAAATAATTCAATAAATACTAGTAGCTAATGAATATTTTAGAGAACGCAGAGAAATACGCAGAAGGTAAAGCTAATCAAGCTATTACCAAAGCTATCGCAGATGCCTATATTGAAGGATATAAGGCTGGTTACAAAGATCGTGAAGAAGAAATACCAATGGATCTTCGCCACAATAAAACAGAATATGTAGATTTGGGATTACCAAGCGGAACACTTTGGGCGTCTGATTATGAAAAATCAGACGGTGAATACATATATTTACCTTACGATAAAGCTAAATGTATGAATTTACCGACAGAAGAACAGTGGCAAGAATTAAATGACTATTGTGAGTTTGTATATGATGAGTATTATGATGATGATGAGAACAAGATCTTTAAAGTTACAATTATTGGTGCAAATGGCAATTCTATAGAATTTTTAGGAATAGGATATTTCAAAACCCAAAAAGAAGATAAAGACCATGCTCTTTGTTGGTTACATAATGAAGGTGATGATTCTGAAAAGCAGGCCATTTATATGTTTATATGGTATAACCATGGATACAGAAATAAATGCTCGGGTACTAATAACTATTTTTCTGGATACAAACTTCCAGTAAGATTAGTTAGATAGTCCCTGATTGTCAAATTGAAAATCAATAACACATTGATTTTCAATTATACATTCTGTGATTTAAATGAAGCGGAACCCCCACCTAATCAGCCTTTCCTATACGCCTTTGTCTTACGCACAACGCAGGATGAAGGCTTTTCTTTTTTCAGCGGTAGGCTCCGTCTTCAGCACCTCCTTCGCTTCGCTATTTGCACCTTCAGCTTTTGCAATCTCTCAGGCGTGAGAGTCAATAACGAAAGGTAGCCAATCCCGATTCTCAAAGGAGTAAGGCGTGGCGCACCGCCTTTCCTGCACTTTGTGCATCTTTCATGCTGTTATCTTGGTAGCTTGTTCCACCGTCCCATGCAATAGGCATCACCTCACCCTCTCTTGGTTCCGCGAAGCGGGACCGACTATCATCCTCAACATCATAGTTGATGTGTCAGTCCCCCTTCGGGGAACGATAGGGGTGGGGTATCATATTGTACCCACAGCTGCGCTGCTTCGCAGCTTGCAGTGGGTTTCATGATATAGGTCCCGCTCCGCGGAACCCGCAGCTCATACTCAATCTGCTGGTCGTTCGTGGGTGCGTGGCTACGGCGGGACGCCATAGCCTCCTAGGTTTGTACTGCAAGCTCATTTGTGATATCACCGATAAACTGCAATTTACAGCTTATGGGCGCAAAAGTAGAGGTAGGTGAGAGTCTACAAGAAGTAAGTAATGCTAATTCGTCATTAGCAATGTAATTCAGTATTTTGCCACATATTCTTTCCAAGTCTCAGGATATATTTTTTTAATCTGTTCTAATACCGTCCCTGGAATTTTAGATTTCCTTTTTTGATAATTAATGCCATGCTCACCGAATTTATTTATTATCGCTTTTTTCATTAGATACTCTTTTGAATCAAGTGGATAAGTTAAGTACAGCAATAAATCAACAGGGAAAAATGGATTTTTCGAATCAATTTCGGATGTTCCTAACTCATAATTATAATATGGTTCTGTAATACTGGCATTTTTAGTTACAATCAAATAATATGCACTCTGAATATCTTCTGAACGTAAAGCTTCTATTGCCGCTGTCGTTCCCAATGGAGTTTTTGCATCTATTTTTGCGCCATATTCAACAAGTGTTTTAACTAAGTTATAACCAGAAGAATATGCTATTGCATACATCAGAGGGGTAGTGCCATATTCTATTACATTTATATATCCATTTTTATTTTCTTTATAATCATATATAATATTGGGGTCCGTTCCAGATTTCAATAAAATCTTCAACATACTATCGTCAATAGTCGGTCCCTCATCCCATTTATAAGATATAGCGTCAAAAATAGGTGCTTCTCCATCTTTTGAATGCAAGTTTAAATCTACTCCACACTCTATTAAAGTTTTAGTTGCAGCATATTTTCTTCTTCCGACAGCTCTTCGGATAGGTGACATTCCATAAACAGGTTCTTGGTAATTAAGAAGATTAGGATTCTTATGCAATATCTCCTTAATCTTTTTGCTGTCATCTTTTTCAATGGCTTTAACCAGCTCCCAAGCTGGGGTCTGGTTAAAGAGTCTTATATCAGTGATATCAATTTCCTCTGAAGAATAGGATTGTTGTGCTGTGCAATACATAAATAAGCAGCACAGCATACACAATACTATGAAAACAGACTTTTTCATAAGCTATGGATTAGGTTTTACATATTACAAAGTTAGCGAAGTTATATATAGGGTGTATGCCGGAGGAAACAATACCTTAATTCATTGTCCTTCTGAACAAAGACTTGTATTGGTGTCTTAGTTTTGCAACAGCCAGTCGATTACGTACATTTGTTTTATTCCGTTATGCAGAACTACAGGGTCATTGTCGAGAGTTAACAAGTATTTGGGATAATAATCCTGAATGGCTTGCAGAGGCGCAAGTTCGCGCTGCATGGTGTTTTCGTCTCTTACACTCAATGAGATCTGATAGTATTCTCTCGCTTCTCCTTTAATCACAATAAAGTCGATCTCTGCATTGTCCACCTTTCCTACATATATTTCTCCGCCACGACGAGCCAATTCCAGAAAAACAATGTTCTCGAGAATATGTCCTAAGTCGCCACCCTTAGTGCCGTTGATTATGTTTCGAAGTCCGGTGTCTACAAGGTAGTATTTTTGTCCTGTCTTCAAGAGTTGTTTTCCTTTGGCATCGTATCTGTATACGGGATAAAAAATGTAGCTGTCGGAAAGGGCTGAAATGTAATTCTCCACAGTATGCACAGACACCTTGCGGCCTTGCGATGTCATGGCGTCGCTGATGCGCTTTATAACGGACAGATTGCCGATATTGTCTGCAAGGAATCTGACTATGCTCTCAAGCATCATTACGTCTGTGATTTTTCTACGTGCCACCACGTCTTTCAGTACGATCGTGTTATACAATCCTGTGAGATACTCCCTTAGCATCTCATCGTCATTGGCTATCTGTACTGTATATGGAAACCCGCCTTTCTCTGAAAAATGACGATATGCCGTATCGTGTGGCGTTCCCTCAGGCAATGCTTCGATATATTCTGCGAAGGAGAATGGGAAAAGCTTGATTTCGACATATCTGCCGGTGAGCAATGTTGCAATTTCTCCAGACAATAGATAAGCATTTGACCCCGTAACGTAAAGGTCGACGTTATCAAGCAGAAACAGACTGTCGACAACTTTCTGAAAGTTCTCGACCATCTGTATCTCGTCAAAAAAAATGTAATTCATACGGTCACCGCACAAATTCTTGCGGATATGTGAGTAGAGCACGTGATAATCAAGAAATGGTTCGTTAGACAAGTCCTCAAAGTTGAACTCGAGAATCTGTCTTTCTTCCACTCCGTTATCAGACAATTTCTCACGGAACATCCGCAATAGAGATGACTTGCCACAACGTCTAACGCCAGTGACAACCTTTATAACCTTCTTGTCGCGCCATTTTTCAAGAAGCGACATATATTTCTTACGCTCTATCATATATATAACAAAAAATGAAGTCCACTGCAAATATACTAATAAAATAGCATAGATTTGCAGTAGACTTCATTTTTATGTTGTTTTTAAGTCGTTTTTGCAGTAGACTTCATTTTTATGTGCCCTTTACTTGCACATTATCTTGAATGTCTTGCCGTTCTGCTTCACTAAGGCAATGCCCTTGTGGTTGTTGAGGCTTGTGATGCGGCGTCCGGCGATGTCGTAGGCGGTGTAAGGCATGGTAGGGTTGAAGGCGACGGTGGTGGTTGTTACGGAGCTGATGCCACTTGTGGCTTTCGTTCCTGTTACGGCGATGTCCATTATCTCCCATGTGGCGTTCACGCTTTCGTTGCTGGTGTAATGGAATGAGATGGTGATGCGCTTGCCGGCGAATGCTGTCATGTCTACGTCGCCCGACTCATTGAATGTCCATGAGTTGCCCTTGGGCCATGTGATGCCGTCAAGCTTGGTGGTGGTCTTTGTCTCCTCGTCCGTTACCTCCACGCTGAGCATTGACGACGGATTGGAGAGGAAGTTGACGGCGTGCTTGAAGAGCAGCTTGGCTGAGGTGTAGTCGGTAAGGTCTATCACAGGTGTGAAGAGTCGGCTGTCTGCGGCGTGACGCGTGCCGTTGATATATGCCGTGCCAACCCATCCGTACTTGTTGTTGCGCTTCCATACCGAATCGTCCTGAGTGGGAGCCACGTCGTCCTTCACGGTGCATGATCCGTCCGTCGACTTAAAGTTGGCTGTATAGATGGTCTCCTCTGTCGGGTCAGTCGGGTCTGTGGTTCCGCTGCCGCCCGTATAGCTCTCGCTTGTCACGGTCTTCGCAGGGTCGAAGGCATAGTTGACGCTGTCGCCCCAGATATAGTCAGGGAGGTTAGGGAAGTCGATGAACGGGTTGCGGTTGCCCTGAATCTTATACACGGCGTTGTTTCGCTTCACCTCCAGCTGGCTTACGGGGTCGAGCTTTCCCCACTTTATGTAAAGCTGCGAAGCCCATTCCTTCAGGGTGGGGTAGTCGCCCTGCTCCAGAGAGATGAGAGCCTGCTCGCCCGACCACTTATAGTCCTGGTATGCCGTAGCCATATACATGTAGGCACGTGAGAAGTCGCCCCTCCATTGGTCGCTGGGCTGCCAGTACTTCTTGTTCTGTGCGCCGGTTCCCACCTTTATGCATCCGTTGTCGTAATATCCCTTTCCTGAGGTCTGTGTCACGACGCCCATGCCGTAGTTGCTCTTTGATGAGTTGGCTTTGCTGTCACTCGGCATAAGATTGAAGAGGTCTTTGTAAGCCTGCGTCTTCGTGCCGCCCCACCAGCTCTTGGGGAAGGAATGCTCGATGTTCATGCCGCCGGGTACTTGGCCTTGCGCTCCGAACTTCACCTTATTATTACTATATCTGTCTATCACGTATCCGTTGTCGTTGTCCGTGGTGTAGAATCCCCACCACGTAGCACCTTTTCCCGAACCGTAATCGAGGACTTTCGCGTTCTTGATGATGTTGTGAACGGCAGTCTTAAGCTCCGCGCCCTTCTTGCCCTTCAGTCCGTCGTAATAGCCCGCCGGAATCTGCGCCAAGGCATTGATGTTGGTGATGGCACCAAGAATCACAACAGTAAGCAATCTGAAATTTTTGAGTTTCATAATATGTATTTTGTTGGTTTGTATTCTTTCCTATACATATATATAATATGTAGGGAGTGCAAAGTTAGCCTTTATTTAGCATACGTATAATACGCAGCATGTTAAAAAGTGAAAAAATGATTGGTGTTTTTATCGAAACATTTGGTGGTTTCGAAATTATGTAATACCTTTGCACTCGCTTTAAAATAAGACGGGCAAGTCTTATACGGCCAGCTCCCTTCGAATCCTCCAGGACGGGAACGTAGCAAAGGTAGTTGGTTGTAGCGGCGCGATATGAGTAGCTTGCCCACCCGCCTCTTTAGCTCAGTTGGCCAGAGCACGTGATTTGTAATCTCGGGGTCGTTGGTTCGAATCCGACAAGAGGCTCAAGAAAATCGTAAGGACAGGACTTTATAAGAGTCTTGTCCTTTTTTTGTGCGTCAAGCTTTGATGTTATGCAATTTTTCTGTAATTTTGTAATGATTTAAAATTACGCCCCTAATCCCATAACATGTTAAATAGATAAACCGATAAAGAAATGAAGAAGATAGAGGTTTCTGAATTGAATGACAATGTGTTTACCACCATTGGCAAGGAATGGATGCTTGTTACTGCCGGCACAAAGGATAAGTTTAATATGATGACCGCCTCATGGGGCTGTCTCGGATGGTTGTGGAACAAGCCCGTGGCTGTGATGTTCATTCGTCCGGAGCGCTATACTCATGAGTTTATCGAGAGTCAGGACTGTGTCAACCTCGTCTTTCTCGGTCAGTCGGAGAAGGCACGTCAGGCTTACGCTTTCTGCGGAGCCAAGTCTGGACGCGACCATGACAAGGCTCGCGAGTGCGGACTGACACCGTGCAGCACTGAAAACGGCAGCGTAAGCTTTGAGGAGGCACGCCTCACACTCGAGTGCCGCAAGATTTATAAGACCCGGATTCGTCCTGAGGAGATGACAGACAAGACCATCGAGCAGTGGTATGGTGGAGCCAAGGGCGGGCTGCATGACGTGTATGTCATGGAGATAACCTCAGTGAGCGTGGCGGAATAACCGGAAAAAACGATAATGATAATGGAGATAAACAAATATAAAATCCTTGCAGCCCTCGTGCGCTCCTTCTTTGATGCCTTCTCTTCGGGAATCATCGACAACAGCGACGTGGCAGCCGAAGAGCGCAGACAGCCGAAGAACGTGAAGCAGTCCATGCTTAATCACTACGAGCATGTGGCACCGGTGTTCTTCGACACCATCTTCTTCCCGCTTGCAGCGATGAACTTCCAGTACGACGACATCATGCGCATTGTGCGTGAAGCGCAGGGTAGGGGAGACGATATGCACGGCCTCGTAAAGACGGCTTGTGCCTCCGATGCCATGTATGAGGCGATGGTGGCAGAATATAAGCGAAACTTCTCTGCCTTGCTCGGCGGACGCTGCGTGTCGGTGGCAAGCCATCTGGAGGGCTATACGCGTCCTGCAGAGGGTGCTGACGTGGAGACATTGAAGGCTGAGCGTGCCATAGAGCTGACCGTGCGAGTGGTGATGTATGCCTACGCCCGTGGTTTGCGCCGTTCTGTTGTGGATGGAAAGCCGTCGCTTCGTCAGGCTACGCTCTTCCGTCTGCTTCTTGACGCCATGAACGTACTGCTCTCCGATGAGGCTGCAAAGTATGATGACTGCGAAGACGACCTTGCCGCCATGTTCCTCAAGGTGTGCCAGTCGCAGCAGAACTTCACCGTTATGACGTCCGAGATGGACCGCACTTACGACGAGCTTGTAAGCAGAGAAGAAATAGACGGCAACGACACAATGACAAAATAAGCGCAATTCAAACGTCTTATTATTGTGAAAACGTCATTTTTTCACTAACTTTGCATTCGCTAATCAATAAATATAACTAAAACAAAATCAATGGAACCTAATATCCAAAACCGTCGTAGCCCAATCTCGTGGGTGCCGACGCTCTACTTCGCCATGGGAATGCCGTTCGTGGTGCTCAATATGGTGTGTACGCTTATGTTCAAGGGACTTGACGTCAGCGATGCGCAGATTGCTTTATGGACATCCATCATCATGTTCCCGTGGACGCTGAAACCCCTCTGGAGCCCGCTTCTCGAGATCTACAAGACCAAGAAGTTTTTCGTGATATTCACACAGATAGCCACCGGATGCATCTTCGGACTGGTGGCATTGGCTCTGCATCTGCCCAATTTCTTCGCCGTATGTATAGCCTTGCTCGCCATCATCGCCTTCAGCGGTGCCACTCATGACGTGGCTGCCGACGGCGTCTATATGGCTTCGCTCTCGAAGGACGACCAGGCACGCTACATCGGATGGCAGGGTGCTTTCTATAATATAGCCAAGATTGCAGCCACAGGCGGACTGGTTTATCTTGCCGGTATGCTCATCGAGGCTTACACAGGCGACGTTACCGGACTGAGCGCTGCCGCCGCAGCTGCTGCCAAGCATAATGGCTCGGTGATGGCATGGACCATCATCATGGCTGTCATTGGTGGCATTATGGTGCTCCTCGGACTCTATAACGCCAAGTTTGTGCCGTCGGAAGTGAAGAAGGATGCTGAAGAGCGTCCTGGATTTAAGGAGACAATGGTGGAGTTGGGCAACGTATTTGTCGACCTCTTCCGCAAGCGCCACATATTATATTATATATTCTTCATCATTCTCTATCGCTTTGCCGAGGGATTCGTGATGAAGATTGTGCCTCTCTTCCTCAAGGCAGATCGTGCCCAACAGGGGCTTGGACTCTCGGAGAAGGAGATTGGATTGTGTTACGGAACCTTCGGAGCTGCTGCTTTCGTCATCGGTAGCGTCCTTGCCGGTTATTATGTTGCTCACCGCGGACTGCAGAAGTCGCTCTTCTCTCTCTGCTGCGTGTTCAACCTCCCGTTCGTAGCATACACTCTCCTCGCCATCTATCAGCCTGAGAGCCTCATGCTCCTCGGCGGTGCTATCGTATTGGAGTACTTCGGTTATGGCTTCGGCTTCGTGGGTCTGACCCTCTTCATGATGCAGCAGATTGCTCCCGGCAAGCACCAGATGGCGCATTACGCCTTTGCTTCCGGCATCATGAACCTCGGCGTTATGCTTCCCGGTATGCTTAGCGGCTACGTAAGCGACTGGCTCGGCTATCGTCACTTTTTCATCTTCGTGCTCTTCTGCACCATCCCGGCATTCCTCATCACATGGTTTGTGCCGTTTACATACCCGGACAAGAAGAAGTAAAGAGGAGTTTTGAATTGTTAAATTGTGAATTCAGAATTTCATCTTCTAAAAATAATAAATACTAAATAGTAATTACTAAATAAAAAAGAACTATGAGCAAACTAATCATTTCTGGCAACCCGTTGCCTAATATGCCTTGGGAGGACCGTCCCGAGGGTCAGCGCACTCCGCTGTGGCGCTGTTCGAAGAACCCCATCATACCTCGTGACCTGCTTCCTACAAGCAACAGTATCTTCAACAGTGCTGTGGTGCCCTTCGGTGAAGGCTTCGCAGGTGTGTTCCGTTGCGACGACACCAACCGTCGTATGGTTCTCCACGTAGGTTTCTCTAAGGACGGCGTAAACTGGAACATCAACGAGGAGCCGCTTCGCTTCGAGTGCGACAACAAGGAGATTGGCGAGTGGGTTTACGGTTATGATCCCCGCGTATGCTTCATCGAGGACCGCTACTACGTGACATGGTGCAACGGCTATCATGGACCTACCATCGGTGTGGCTTGGACGAAGGACTTTAAGACATTCCACCAGCTTGAGAATGCTTTCCTTCCCTATAACCGTAACGGCGTGCTCTTCCCCGAGAAGATCAACGGTCGTTTCGCCATGCTCTCACGTCCTTCTGATACCGGTCATACTCCGTTCGGCGACATCTTCTACAGCGAGTCACCAGACATGGAGTTCTGGGGACGTCATCGTCACGTGATGGCACCTGCCGCTTTCGAGCTTTCAGCTTGGCAGTGCATGAAGATCGGTGCAGGTCCTGTGCCTGTTAAGACTTCAGAGGGCTGGTTGCTCTTCTATCATGGCGTGCTCCGTTCTTGCAACGGTTATGTATATGCCTTCGGTTCTGCATTGCTCGACCTCGAGCAGCCTTGGAAGGCCACACACCGTTCAGGTCCTTACCTCATCAGTCCGCAGACTCCTTACGAGTGCATGGGCGACGTGCCTAACGTATGCTTCCCATGTGCAGAGGTTCACGATCCTGAGACAGGTCGCATCGCTGTATACTACGGTTGCGCAGATACAGTCACTGGTCTTGCGTTCGGATACATTCCTGAAATCGTAGAGTGGACAAAGAAGAACAGCATCATCTAAGAACTGAATAGATAAAAAATAAGACGGGTAGCCGGGTTGTAAGGAATAACGACAACCTGACTACTCGTCTTTTTCATAGATAAAAACCAAAAAACGATGGAAATAGATTTAAAACAAAACCGTGAAGAGTTCGATTCTCTGCTGCGTTCCACAGAGCGTGAAGGCATTGAGGACGTCATCTCTGACCTTGAGAACTTAGGGTTTTATGAGGCTCCGGCATCGGCTGGTCATCATCTCAACACCGCCGGCGGCCTTGTGCTCCATTCTCTCAACACCTGCAAGGCTGCGTTGGCAGTGTATGAAAGCATGAAGGCTCTTGAGCCGTCGCTTGAGAATGAAGTGAAGCGTGAGAGTGTCATCCTTGCCAGTCTTCTCCATGATGTCTGCAAGAGCGACATCTACGAGCGTACCGTGAAGCGTCGCAAGACACGCATCGGAACATGGGAAGACTCGGAGGGCTATAAGATAACGTATAAGAAATTCCCGATGGGACATGGCGAGAAGTCGGTCATCCTCCTTCTCTGCAGCGGACTCGACCTCTATGACGACGAGATGCTCGCCATCCGTTGGCACATGGGAGCCTTCGGTCTGAATATGAGCAGCTACGAGGACGAGCGTTGCTACGACACGTCACGCAAGCTTTATCCTCTCGTGTCCATCATTCAGGTGGCAGACTCGCTTGCCGCTTCCATATTGGAAAGAAAAGGAGAGGACCTTGACGAATTGTAAAGGTCCTCTTTAAGTCCTTTATATCTTGTTGGTTTTTAGAAGTCAACAACTGTGATGCCGGCACCGCCAAACTGTACGTGCTCGTCCTTACATGCTGTCACGTTGGGGACAGACTGCAGATATTGGCGGATTAGCTGGCGCAGGATGCCGTTGCCCTTACCGTGGAGGATGCGCACACGCGGCATTCCCACGAGGATGGCATCGTCAATGAAGTGCTGCACGGCGTTAAGCGCCTCGTCGCCACGCATTCCACGCACGTCAAGATCCTGATGGAAGTTGAGCTTGTGCGAGTCGATGGTCTGTCGTGTCTCGCGACTGATGGCGAAGGTAGCAGGCTGTGTAGACTCCGGTTTCTTCGTAGTATGCTCCAGTCGTGACGCCTTCACCTTTGTGCGTACGTCGCCGAACACCACCGTCGCCTCCTTGCCCTGCATACTCTCAATGGTTCCCACCGTAGTCAGACCGCGCATGCGCACCGTGTCGCCGACTGAGAAGGTCTGTTGTTCGGAAGCGGAAGTGGGCTGGGGCAGCTTTGTGCCGATAGTTGTCGGCTTGCCCGCATTCTCCTTTTTCTCCTTCTTACGCTTTTCGCGACGTTCCTTGCGTTCCATTATCTGGCGCATCTTCTTCTCGATGAGGTCATCGGCAGACTTAGTGTCTATTTCGCTTACGTCCTCCTTAAAGGCGTTAAGTTCCTCACGCAGACGCTTCGTCTCCTCCTTCTCTGCCTGACATTCACGTATTTCGCGAATGGTATTCTCGATGTTACGGTTGCTCTCTTTCAGGAGTTCCTGAGCCTGTTCCTTAGCCTGACGGAGGATGTCCTTACGCTTCTGTGCCAGTTCCTTTATCTCCTCCTCATACTTTGCAATGGTTTTCTCCAGGTCCTTCTCGCGCTGATGCACGTTCTGGCGCTTGTTTTCCCAATATCGCTTGTCGCGAACTATGTCCTGAAGGTATTTGTCGCTCTGGATATAGTCAGAACCAACGATTTCGCTTGCCTCCTTTATCACCTCGTCAGGAATGCCCGTCTTGCGGGCTATCTCTATGGCGAACGACGAACCCGGTTGTCCGATGGCAAGCTGGAAGAGTGGACGCATCTCATGCCTGTCGTAGAGCATGGCACCATTGGCGATGCCGTCGTGCGATTCGGCGTAATGCTTGAGGTTCTGATAGTGAGTGGTGATGACGCCCCACGCCATGCGTTTCACAAACTGATTGAGCACAGCCTCTGCCATAGCGCCGCCAATCTGTGGCTCCGTACCCGTACCAAACTCGTCGATGAGCAGCAGAGTTCGGTCGCCAGCCTGCTTCATCATGTTCTTCATGTTCAGGAGGTGAGAAGAGTAAGTGGAGAGGTCGTTCTCGATGCTCTGCTCGTCACCTATGTCAATCATGATGTCGGCAAATACTCCCACCTTCGAACGCTCACTCATAGGTACGGACAGACCGCACTGCAGCATATACTGCAACAGACCAACCGTCTTCAGACACACCGATTTACCTCCGGCATTAGGACCGGAGATGATGAGGATGTGACGGTCGCGGGTCAGCGTTATGTCGAGAGGAATGGTGGGCTTGTCCTGCTTTTTCAGAGCCAGCCACAGGAGCGGATGGCGTGCCGTAATCCAGTCCACCACTGGCTTCTTGTCCACTTCCGGCTCAATAGCATTGGTAAGGTTGGCAAATTCGGCACGGGAGCGGATGAAGTCCACCTCTGCAAGCATCAGATAAGCATATATGATGTCCTCCACGTGCGGACGTACCAGCTTGGTAAACTCCGTCAGAATCACTATAATCTCACGGCGCTCGTCCGCTTCAAGTTCACGTATGCGGTTGTTTGCTTCCACCACCTCGGTAGGTTCCACGAACACCGTCTTACCCGTAGACGACTCGTCATGCACAATACCCTTTATACGGCGTTTCATGGCAGGAGCGATAGGCACCACGAGACGTCCGTCGCGGATGGTCGGCGTCACGTCCTTGTCGACGAGACCCTCGCTCTGAGCTGCGTGCAGGATGCTGTAAAGCGTTCTCGATACGCTGCCCTCCGCCTTTCTCAGTTGCGTACGAATCTCCGCCAGGCGTGGCGAAGCCGTATCCTTCATCTTGCCATACTTGTCCAGAATCTGGTCGATGCGGCGTATGAGGTCAGGGAAAGTGAGCACGTTCTCCGTGAGTTCGTGCAGGGTGGGGTAGTCATAATTGCCGTCCTCGTCGCTGCGGTTGAGGAATTTCACTATTCCTGCCACTGTCTCCAGCGAACGACGCAGGTCATATATCTCGTTCTCCTCGAGGTGAGTTCCTTCGATGCGGATGCGCTTTATGGAAGCACGCATGTCAAAGAAGAACTGCAAAGGGAAATCGTCCGTCTCCTCCTGCATACGTCTGAACTCGCGTGTCTGTCTCAGCATAGTGTTGATGCGTCCACAGTCGGCGGTGAACGTCATTGCGTCCACCTTGTCCTTGCCCAGTTGGCTGAGGCAATAGCCCTTCAGCAGTGAGCGAATCTCACCGAATTGTATTTTGTTTTCGAAATTGCTTGGATAAATCATGCTGCAAAGTTACTGAAAGTATCGCACAAATGCCGACTGCACGCTTCTCTTTTTTCGCTGTATACCTTATATATATAGGGATGAACCACTTTTTTTGACTTTTTGTGAAATTTCTTTATGAAAAGTTTGGCGAAACCAACATTAATCACTACCTTTGCACCCGCAAAAGTGAAACGAAAAGTCACAATGCTAAGTGCGGCTGCGATGCAATCCAAACTATTGGAGAGATGGCAGAGTGGTCGAATGCACCGGTCTTGAAAACCGGCGTACTGAGAGGTACCGGGGGTTCGAATCCCTCTCTCTCCGCTTGCGTATGCTGACGCTTGCAAGTGTCTTTTCATTCACGCAACCACTTATCTCACACCCCATGGAGAGATGGCAGAGTGGTCGAATGCACCGGTCTTGAAAACCGGCGTACTGAGAGGTACCGGGGGTTCGAATCCCTCTCTCTCCGCAACAGAGTCCTGTAAATCGCAAGATTTGCAGGACTTTTTTTTGTAGTATACTCGGCATGAGCATTGATTTTTGAAAGTTCATACCAAGTAAAAACCGGCCGTCGGAATGCATCTGATTCGTGACCGTAAAACAAAAATGCGCCCGCACAATAATACGGACGCATTTCTGTTTTTATAAAATTACCACCAACAGCAGTGATACTCCCTTCTTCAGCTTCTTTTGAGGCTTCCTGTTCTGTTTGTTCTATGCGATGGCAGGAGAAGGCACTCCCATAGAAGATAGAGCTCTATCTTTCCACCTTGAATATGGCGGCACTTATGCCAGAAGCTTTAATCACATCAGTCTTTTTTCCTGATTTATACACAACCTTTCCTGTGGAAAGAACAGAAACTGCCTTACCACCAACGGAGCTGATATTGAGAGAGGCTGCCTTGGCACCAGGATTCACGACAACAACATACTTCTCCTCACCCAAAGTACGCTCATATACCATCGGATATTCCTGCCCCTTCTGGTTCAGGAGTTTCCAATCACCCTCATTGTCAAGAGCCTTGGCTGAATGACGCAAAGCGGTCAGCTTACGGGTATATGACAACAGAGAATTCTGATCTCCCTGCTGAGCCTCAACGGTCAACTTTCCGTTTTCCGTATCTACAGGGAAGTAGAGCTTATCGGGTGCACTCGTAGAGAATCCGGCATTCTTGCCCTTGGTCCACTGCATCGGAGTGCGGGTACCAGAACGCTCATTGCTACCCTCCTTGTTAGGGAGATTCATCTGATACTTCATACCAATCTCATCACCATAATAGATAAACGGAATACCAGGCATGGTGAGGAAGAAGGTCATCGCCACCTTCAACTGGTCTGGCGTATTGCGGGTACCGATGTTAGGACGCTGGTAATCGTGGTTGGCAGATGGAACAGCGATGTAGCCGAGATTCTTGGTGGCATTGAAAGCCTTGGTATAGTTCTCGCTAAATTCCTTGAGCGAACCCTTGCCCTGCTTGTCGAAATAGCAGTTCTGGTAACTCTGCTCCCACTTGCCCCATGGAGTCTTGCGGTCGAAGAACAGAGAGGCATAGCCCTTGAGACCGAAATGGATGTAGAAATCGATGTTGAAGCCGGCAGGAATAGCTTGCTGCGGATTAGCCCACTCAGAAATCAAGACGGTCTCTGGATAATACTTATCCTTCCAGGCACGCATCTCATTCCAAAGCTTGGAAACCTCCGTCTTGTCGGGGTCGTTCTTGACAAGCGATGACGCCATATCTACACGGAAGCCATCCACACCCTTATCAAACCAGAAAGCCATGATGTTACGTATCTCCCTGCGGACAGCCTGTGGTCCTGGAGCATCTACGCCCTGCTCCCAAGGATGATTTGGATCTGGATGAGCAAAACCATAGTTCAAGGCAGGCTGGCACTCGAAGAAATTCTTCT
>ERZ1026776.1186-NODE-1186-length-15047-cov-4.225787_pt1 | contig 15047 bp, 9 predicted proteins | sample MGYA00380125_ERZ1026776 | MGnify/ENA primary metagenome ERZ1026776 (study PRJEB33269, sample SAMEA4719761) | human gut metagenome | biome: human-associated habitat; feature: organic feature; material: feces | place: Cameroon | collected 2013-10 ...
TGCGCTATATTGTACTCGGTTAGTTTAAACGAACAAGAAACGAAAGGAAGGAAACATATGAAACTAGCAGAGGCAAAGAAAGGGTTTGCAGGGCAGGTAACGGCGGTTTCGGGGAATCATCACGTGCTCTCCCGGCTGATCGGTATCGGAATTGTTGAGGGGAGCCGGATCAAAGTGATACAGAATGAGAAAAAACAGCCGGTTCTGTTTTATTGCAGAGATTCGGTGATCGCCCTTGGTAAAAAGGATTGTGAAGGGATCGAAGTGGAAGGAGGAGTGCAGGCATGAATCAGACAATCGCGCTTTTAGGTCAGCCAAACTCCGGGAAATCTTCTGTTTTTAACGGTCTGACCGGATCTCATCAGCATGTCGGAAACTGGCCGGGAAAAACAGTGGAGCAGAAAACGGGAAGCTTTCGATGTGGGAATGAAACGATCGAGGTTGTCGATCTGCCGGGCAGTTACAGCCTGTCTGCAGGCTCTGATGAAGAAGTGATCACAGCCTCTTACATAGAATCCGGGAAAGCAGATCTGGTGGCAATCCTTGTGGATAGCTCGCAGCTGGAACGTTCCCTGTATATGTGCATGGATTTTATCGGTATCTGTACACCGGCGGTGCTGATCCTGAATCTGATGGATGTGGCAGAAAGTAAGGGAATAGAGATTAACGTTGCACAACTGGAAAAACGACTGGGGATTCCGGTCATTCCGTTTGTAGCAGCTGACAGCAAACGTTATGGTGCATTGAAGGAAAAGCTGCGGCAGGCTCTGTCTGATGGCAAAGTGATCGATCAGAATGTCCTGATGCGGTTTTATACAGAGGATGCAGATATGGATTTTGCAGCAGTTGTTTCCGGACAACCGGAAAGTACGCAGATGACAAAGGAAAAACGGGCTGTTTTAGAACTTGAAAAGACAGACCGGGGACTGATGCAGTCGGGTAAACAGAAATATGCCTGTATTGACAGTCTGGTGAAGGAAACCGTGAAAAGAAAAGAGGCAGAGGCAGAGCTTTCTTCCTTTGACCGGAAGGCACTTGGCAGGCGATCCGGTAAATGGATGGCACTTGGGTTTATCCTGCTTGCCATGATGGCGGCGATGCTTGTGGCTGCACCTGTTATGGGACTGGGTGTTATGATCCCCGGTATTTTGGAAACACCGCTGAAAAATCTGATGACCGCAGGTCATGTCTGGGATCCGCTTGCCAAGGTAGTTTATGTTGTATTGCCGAATATCCTGTTTTTTGCCGTAGCAATGAGCGGTTTTGTCATTGGTGTTACCTTTGTATTTTCTCTCATGGAAGATATCGGTTATATGGCGCGTATTTCGGTTGTGTTCAACAGGGAAATGGAACAGCTTGGACTGCAGGGAAAAAGTGTCTGCTCCTTTTTGATGAGTATGGGCTGCAATATGGCGGGAATCGCAGGCAGTCGTGTGATCGACAATGCAGGACAGCGTTTTCTGACCATGATCCTTGTCTGGAGTGTCCCATGTGGCACCTTGCTGTCTCTGGCACCGATGCTTTCCACGATCTTTTTCGGACCGGCCGGAGGCTTTCTGATCCTGCTTTTCATGCTCGTGATCACAGTCTGCTCCATGTTTCTGGCATCCAGACTGTTTGGCAGGAAGCTGATCAAGGAGGAAGAAAGCTATGGTATCGTGATGGAACTGCCACCGTATCATAAACCGAAGTGGGGACATATTATCCGCATGACGCTGCAGAAGGTCTGGGATATTTTCTCCCGTGCATTCAAGGTGATCTTCCTTGTTTCAATCGTGTTCTATCTGCTCTCTTATCCATGGTTTGGAACAGAAAGTCCGCTGAGTTTTATCGGACAGAAGATCGAGCCGGTGACTTCGTTCTTCGGTATGTCATGGGAGATGTTTATGGCTTACCTTTCCTCCATGGTAACGAAGGAATCCATGCTTGGGGTATTAAATGCACTTTACAGTAACCATACGGATATGGTAAGTGCAGCCTTTAATGCAAAATCGCTCGGCATTACGGAAGGGCTTGCAGCTCTCCTGCCACAGGTGATCAGTAAGCCGCAGGCACTTGGTTTTATTATGGCGATCGTCTTTAATGTGCCATGTACGATGACCGTTGCAACGACCTTCCAGGAGACACATTCCAAAAAATGGCTGGGTCTGTCTGCACTGTATTACATAGGATTTTCACTGGTATTATCCTGTATTTTCTACCATATTGGATTACTGATCTGGTAATATACCTTATTCCGGTGCTTTCATACTTTCTACCATAGAAACCTTTTTCAGAGATCGTCCGATCACGAGGCTCACAATGATACTGAACAGAAGCGTCAACAGGACTGCATACAGGAAGCTGACCGGGCGGAGGCTCCTGCCAAACATGACTGCATCGACCTCAACGGTCGTAATGACAAACTTATGCAGGGCAATACCGCCGAAAATACCGAAGAAGATACCGATTCCTGTCAGGGCATAGCTTTCCCTGTTGACATAGCTGTCCACTTCGCGGTCATAGAAGCCTAGTACCTTGATCGTGGCGATCTCTTTGACACGTTCCGCCACATTGATATTGGACAGATTGTACAGTACAACAAAGGCAAGCCCTGCAGCACAGACAATGATAAGGACAACAACCGCATCAATGGAATTGAGCATATTCAGTACCTGCTTTACGTTATCGGCTGTAAAGGTCAGGCTGGCAACATGATCATTGTCAAGAAGCACGGCGGAAACCTGATCCCGCACAGTCTGGCTGTCATCCGGCATTTTGCTGATGGCAGCGTTGTAAACCGGTGCTTTTTGAAAGCCCGCTTCATAGGTAGCAGCACTCATATAGACATAGTTGCTGACATAATGCTCACAGACACCGGTTACGGTAAAGGAGGCTTTTTCCTCGTCCTCATTTTGCAGTGTGATACTGTCGCCTGCCTGAATGCCCAGTGTTTTTGCCAGCTTTTCTGTTATGATGATGCCATCCTCCTGCAGTGGCGTGGCCTTGCGGGAAACTCGTTCATGCAGATCCACAAAGCTTCCAAATGAAGAAAGATCCTTCGGAATCATCAGATAAACATCCGCCTCACCGTTCTTTATTTCCTGTCTGGTTGACTGGATCGAAACAGCAAGAGAATCAGAAAAAACAGACGGATTGTCAAATAAATATTCCTGTACGGCGCCTTGCGTGAGGGCATCCTCTTCCGTGACGACCGTCATCAGATCGTAATGGAAAATATCTTCATACTGCTTGGTAATGATCGCATTGAGCGAATCGGAAATACCGAAGCCGGCGATCAGCAGGGAGGTACAGCCTGCAACACCGATCACGGTCATCCAGAAACGTTTTTTATAGCGGAACAGATTACGACAGGTCACCTTCCAGGAGAACGGGAAGTGACGCCACAGTGGGGTGATCCGTTCCAGCAGGATCCGTTTTCCTGCCTTGGGCGCACGGGGCAGCATCAAAGCAGCAGGTGTTTCGGAGAGTGAGCTGCGACAGGTCAGTGCTGTTACAAGCAGGGAAAGCACGGTCAGTGTTCCGCCGGAGAAGAGTGCCTGGGAAAGCCGCCATGGGGTCGCAATGGCAGGCATGTAATACATCATTTCATAAGCAGACCAGATAATGCTCGGGAATGCTTTAAATCCGATCGCAAGACCGACGAGCGTTCCGGAAACGGAAGCTGCGAGTGCATAAAGAATATACTTTTGCATGATCGTTTTGGCGGAGTAACCGAGTGCTTTCATTGTTCCGATCTGTAAACGTTCTTCTTCTACCATACGTGTCATGGTCGTGGAAACGACAAGGGCAGCCACTAGGAAAAAGAAGATCGGGAAAACGGTCGTAATGGCATTCAGCTTGTCAATGTTGGCAGTAAAGGAAGAGTAGCTGATATTTTTATCTCTGCCCCAGATATACCATTTTGGCATTTCAAGTGTATCCAGATCTGCCTGGCCGTCTTCTATCTCCTGTCTGGCATCTGCCAGCTTTTCATCTGCCTCTTTTTTTGCATCTTCATAAGAAATTTTACCATCTGCTAACTTCTGGGCATTTTCCGCAATCGTTGCTTTGGCGTCGTCCAGCCTGCTTCTGGCATCCTTAAGTGAGGATTTTGCATCCGAAATCTGGGAAAGTCCGTCTGTCAGCTCGGTCTGTCTGCCGGACAGGGTTGCCCAGCTTCCCGCCAGCATGGCTTTTGCGCTGCTGAGTTGTTTCTTACCGTTTTCAAGCTGCTTTTTACCGTCTTCATACTGTTTCTGCCCTTTTTGGAGCTTTTTCCCGGCTTTGGAAAGTTCTTCTTTGCTGTCTGCCAGCTGCTTTTTGTTTTCTTCCAGCTTGGCGGCATTTGCATCATAAGTACTCTGCCCTGCTGTAATAGATTCTCTGGCACTGTAGAGCTGGGAGATCGCAGGCAGAAGCTGGCTGATCCCCTGTTCCAGATAAGCAGCCTCTGCGGAATTGGCGGAAACTGTCGGAAGAGAAACACCGTATTCTGCCATATCCTGTAAAAAGGCGGCAGTTGTCTGCGGTGCACCATAGCCTTTGTCACTTAAAAAAGCAAGAAAACCGTCCAGTCCGTCCGCTGTCATAGAGGGCAGAAGAGAAGTCATGCCCTGTGCGCAGCCTGCAAGCCCGGACTGATAGCTTTCTTTTGCGGTATCCAGCTGCTTTTTGGCAGCGTCCAGCTGCGTCTGTCCGGCTTCTAACTGCTTGATGCCATTCTGATAAGCAGTCATGCCATTGTCATATTGTGCCTGCCCATCATCCAGTTCTGTTTTGGCTGCATTTAATTTGGCTTCGTTTTGCTCTAGGAGTGTTTCGCTATTGCTGATCCGGGCATCTGCCTCCTGCAGCTTTCTTCTGGCATCGCCAAGCTGGATCTTGCCATCTGCCAGCTTCTGCTCATTTTCGGCGATCTGTGAAAGCGCATCCGCATAATCGGCTTCGCCCTGTTCGTATTCGGTCTGCCCGTCCGCCAGCTCTTTTTCACCGTCTGTCAGCTCTGCTTTGGCATCCGAAAGTTTCTGATCCGCTTCTTCTTTCGCTTCATGATAGGAAGCCCATGCATCGTCGATCTTCTGCTGTGCCTCATCGTAAATCTCGTCATATCTTGTCTGGCAGCGCAGCTCCTGTATTGCTTCGATTTTGTTTTTTACAGTATCAACGAGCGGATCGTAATCATCTCCCAGACTGTTGGCATCGAGAGCACCGTCCACGGTTAAGTAAATTTCTGTATAGGCTGTAAAGGCGTAATCCTCCGGGAGCAGATACATGAGAAGATTGACCCGTCCGTTTCCCACACTGGCGGGCTCTCTTTCAAAGCTGAAGTAGTTGGCACTGTGGACAATTCCGACAACCTCATACTCGGTTGTGGATAACTTACTGTCCAGATCTTCATTTTCCGGACTGATCACCAGTTTGGAACCGATCGGATAAGCAGACGCCATATCGTTAGCCCCCGCTTCCACGACACACTCGCCCGATTTTTCCGGCATATGGCCGTCAACGAGGAAAAGCTTGTTGATGGTATCCTGCTTGTCCGTTGCAGTGTCGCCGTCTGTCGACAGGGAGGATGTGCTTTTTTCTGTCTCTTCTTTACCGGTAGTTATTGGCAGTGAATGTGCTCTTGCCACGACGGTATCGTCCCCGGTCTGCACAAGAAGATCCGCGTTGTAGGCGGGCTGTACGTCTTTGACGCCATCTATGGCAGACAGGGCAGAGACATCGTCATCGGTCAGACCGAGTGTGGAAACGATGCGGATATCATAAAAGTTGGCATCGTCCATATATGCCTCCATAGATTCCTTCATGTCGACCGGTGTTGCATTCAGACCGGCAAGAAAGCCGACACCAAGTGCAATGATGGAAAAAATGGCGATAAATCTGCTTTTCGTATGCTTAAAGGTTCGTCTTATATTTTTGCGGTAGCTTCGGGTCATTTTTATCTTATCCTTTCAAGAAAACTGTTACCATTCAATCTCTTCTACCGGTGTAGGATGCTCATTCAGTTTCTCTTCGACAACCTTTCCGCTGCCGATGCGGATCACGCGGTCCGCCATGGCGGCAAGTGCGCTGTTGTGGGTGATGACGATCACGGTACGTCCCTGTTTTCTGCATGTCTGCTGTAAAAGGGCAAGCACCTGTTTGCCTGTTTTATAATCAAGTGCACCTGTCGGTTCATCGCAGAGCAGGATCTTTGGATTTTTTGCAAGCGCTCTGGCGATGGAAACACGCTGCTGTTCCCCGCCGGAAAGCTGGGCAGGAAAGTTGTTTTTCCGGTCGGAAAGACCGACTTCGGCAAGAACGGTATCTGCATCGAGCGGATCCTTACAGATTTCGGAAGCAAGCTCTACATTTTCCCTGGCGGTCAGGTTCTGTACCAGGTTGTAAAACTGGAATACAAAGCCGACGTCGTAGCGCCGGTAAGTTGTCAGCCGCTTACTGTCAAAGGAGCTGACACACTCTCCGTCCAGAAGGATCGTGCCTTCATCACACGTATCCATTCCGCCGAGCATGTTTAAAACGGTCGTTTTTCCTGCACCGGAAGGTCCTAAGATCACGCAGAATTCTCCTTTTTCGATCGTAAAGGAAATGTGATCCGAGGCGGCAAAGCGGGTATCGCCGACCTGGTAATATTTACAGACATTCTGAAATTGTACAAAAGGTGTTTTTTGTTCCATGGGGACCTCCTGACGCTTCGCTTTTATGCTCATAATGAGAATTACGTGATATCATACGGATTGTTCCGCACTTCGTGCTCTCACAATCCTTTACTGGAACTCCAGCTATGAGAATCGCCTACAGCGATGAGCTGGAGCTGTATCCTGCATCAAAGATGCAGGACATTTCCAAACATTCGCATAACGTGAAGCTGACGCTTCATTTTTATGCTCACAATGAGAATTACGTGATATCATACGGATTGCTCCGTGCTTCGCACTCTCACAATCCTGCCAAACATTCGCATAACGCGAAGCTGACGCTTCACTCTTATGCTCATAATGAGAATTACGTGATATCATACGGATTGTTCCGTGCTTCGCACTCTCACAATCCTGCCAAACATTCGCATAACGTGAAGCTGACGCTTCACTTTTATGCTCATATTTGGGCGGGTCAGGAAGTCAGGAAACCACTCCTGTGCAAGCACATCGTGGTTTCTGACCTCTGACCCTGATATCACTAATATTATATCATCATATGTATGCATTTTTTGTAAAAATTTCATGAAATATGATATCCGGAATATGGTATCTTGCGCCGGATAGGAGTAGAATGGTAAAATAATGTGGACATAAATCAAAAGGATGTGTCTGTGCAGATATCAGACAGAAAGAGGATGGCAGAAGTTGCATTTATTTCCAACCCTTAGAAATTATAAGAAAGAAAATCTGGGAAAAGATATTCTGGCGGGACTGATCATCATGGCGGTTTCCATACCGATCTCCATGGGATATGCGCAGATTGCGGGACTTCCTGCAGTCTATGGGCTGTATGGTTCTGTACTGCCGATCCTGTTTTTTGCGGTCTTTTCCACCTCGCCGCAGTTTATTTTCGGTGTGGATGCAGCGCCTGCAGCACTTGTCGGATCCGCACTGCTTTCTATGGGAATTGAGAGCGGTTCCGAAGAGGCGATGCGGGCAGTTCCGGTTCTGACGTTGTTCGTAGCACTCTGGCTGTTTGCCTTTTCTTATATGAAAGCCGGAAAGCTGGTCAATTATATTTCCGCGCCTGTGATGGGCGGTTTTATCACGGGCATCTGCACAACGATCATTCTGATGCAGATACCGAAGCTCTTTGGAGGCAGTGCAGGTGTGGGAGAATTTTTCGAGCTTGCCTTGCATATCGGAGAAAGTCTGGAAAAACTGAATCTGCCATCCCTTTTGCTGGGGCTTTTCGCACTTTTTATATTGCTTCTTTCCAAAAAGCTGATCCCCAAATTCCCGATGGCGGTGCTTCTGATGGCAGCAGGAGCCTGTATGACAAAGTTTCTGCCGCTTAAAAAATGGGGCGTTGTGACACTTTCCGCTGTAGATCCGGGGCTGATGCCATTTGCTCTGCCTGACATTTCTGTGATCCCTGTCAGGGAGGCAGTAACGATCAGCTTATCGGTGGCGATCGTCATTATGGCGGAGACTCTGCTGGCTGAGAACAGCTTTGCCCAGAAAAACGGCTATCGGATCAATGACAATCAGGAAATATTTGCGTTTGCAATGGGTAACCTCATAGCAGCTCTGACAGGCTGCTGCCCCATTAACGGTTCCGTTTCCAGAACGGCAATGGGAGAGCAGTATCAGGCACGGACGCAGCTGACCGGTATTGTAGCAGGCATTTCAATGCTTGTGTTGCTGCTTGGCGGAACAGGCTTTATTGGTTACCTTCCGGTACCGATCCTGACGGCGATCGTCATCTCTGCACTTTTGGGTGCAACGGAATTTGATCTTGCTATCCGCCTGTGGAAGATCAGCCGGACAGAGTGCATGATCTTTGTCGGCGCTTTTATTGGTGTTTTATTCTTAGGTACGATCAACGGCGTTCTGATCGGTATTTTGCTGTCATTTGCCGAGGTTATCATCCGGACGGCAAAGCCTGCCAGATGCTTTCTGGGCATTCAGCCAGGACACAGGCATTTCCGGGATTTAAAGGAAAGCAGCCAGATCCATGCAGTGTCAGGCGTTCTGATCTACCGGTTCAGCAGCAATCTGTTTTTTGCCAATATACAGGTGCTCAGGCAGGATATCGAGGATCATGTTACGCCGGAAACAAAAGCCGTTATTCTGGATGCAAGCGGGATCGGAAGCATTGATATCACTGCTGCGGATGGGCTGGATATCCTCTGTAAGTCTTTGCAGAAGCAGAATATAAGGTTTTACATTACGGAACACATTGCAGGACTGAACGAGCAGCTCCGCAAGCTGGGGCTTGGCTATCTGATCGAAGAGGGACATGCCAGACGCACGATCCACATTGCGCTCAAGGATATGGGCATCGGCAGACCGTATCCGCTCGAAGGCGGTGTTGATAATACAGAACGCAGTGCTTCCAGAAAGCGTGCGGATAACAGAGTACAGGAATTTGTCTGGGCATTTGGGCAGGATGCGGAGTCTGTGATTGAGAAACAGATCGAAAAGCAGATCGAGCAGCTTAAGGAGACAGGTGATGTAGAGGCACTTCTGCATGGCCGCTGGGCACATATGGAAGAGCTTGATGAGGATGAATGGCTGGAGCATCTGGAGGAGCATCTGAAGGAAATCGTCAATATTTCCGGTAAGGATGAACAGACGCTGGCAGAAAAGATAGAAGCGCATCGAAAAGAAGTGCATGACCGGATCGCGCAGGAGCATCCGGAGCTGGCACAGAAATTCCGGGAAAGAAGACATATTCTGGATGCGCACCTGAAAGAAAGAAGACCGGAGGTCTATGAGCTGATCTCAAACCTGCGCAGGAAACGGGAAACAGATGACAGCTGCGGAGACCGCGATATACAATAACAGAACAAACCAAAAGAAGGACAAAACATGAAAAACAGTATTTCCTTAGAGGAATTCAAACTGCTTCCCGCGGGAAGCTATCAGCTGATCGATATCAGAGGCGAAGAGGAAATCGCACATGGTGCGATCCCGGGCGCAGCTGCGATCCCGCAGGATGCACTTTTAGAAAATGAGCAGCTTGACCGGACGAAAAAGCAGATCATTTGCTGCAGCAGAGGAAAATTCAGCGTAGAGGCGGCAGAAGAGCTGGCAGAAGCGGGATATGATGCGGTCAGCCTGGAGGGCGGTTATATTGCATGGCTGTTAGATACCGTTAAGCAGCAGGAAGCAGAGGATTACTGCAAGGAAGTGGAAAAGAGCATCCGCAAGAAATTCCGCAAGACGATCTGGTGCAGATTTGTCAAGGCAGTGAAGGATTATGAGCTTGTAAAGCCGGGCGACAGCATAGCAGTCTGTATTTCCGGCGGAAAAGATTCCATGCTCATGGCAAAGCTGTTTCAGGAGCTTCTGCTGCACCATAAGTTCGATTTTACGGTGAAATTTCTTGTGATGGATCCGGGCTACAGCCCCGCCAACAGACAGGTGATCGAGGAAAATGCAAGAAGACTGCAGATTCCGATAAAGATTTATGAGTCGGATATCTTTGATTCTGTCTATACTATCGAAAAATCACCGTGCTATCTCTGTGCACGTATGCGGCGGGGATATTTATACAGCTTTGCAAAGGAAATGGGCTGTAATAAAATTGCACTCGGCCATCATTTCGACGATGTCATAGAAACGATTTTAATGGGAATGCTGTATGGTGGACAGGTGCAGACCATGATGCCAAAGCTGCACAGCACAAATTTTGAAGGGATGGAGCTGATCCGCCCGCTGTATCTGATCCGCGAGGATGATATCAAGGCATGGCGTGATTACAATGATCTGCATTTCATTCAGTGTGCATGCAAGTTTACAGATACATGTACGACATGCAATAACAATGAAAACCGTTCCAAACGTGTGGAGATCAAGGAACTGATCAAATCCTTGAAGCAGGTCAATCCGTTTGTGGAATCCAATATATTCCGCAGTGTGGAAAATGTGAATCTGAGCACTGTCGTGGCATATAAAAAGGATGGCGTGAAGCACCATTTTCTGGACACCTATGATGATGTAGTACAGACAGAAAACGACTCCGGAATGCAGAATGGGGCAGAAATACAGATGCAGAGCGAAGAGACCGGATAGACGGGAACCGGAAGAGATGCAAAATCCGATGGGAGATCCGGATACAGGAAGAACGGAAATGAACGATACAGGAAACACAGAATCGAAAAGAAAGTGTGAAAGGGTAAAATGGAACAGGATTATTTAGAGGCAGATCGGGAAACAGAAGAAAAAAGACAGCTGCGTCGTCAGAAAAGGCGTGAGGAAATGCGGCGGAAAAAACAGCAGCAGATGCGGATCAGGAGAGCCTGCAGGATCGGAATCCCGGCTCTTTTCGTTCTGATCGTGGCAATCGGGATCGCGGTCACGCTGCATAAGCCAAAAGCAGCCAGGACAGAGCAGACGCAGGCCGGACAGGCGGCAGATGATAGCACGCAGATCCGGATGGAGGAAGCTGCGGATCCGGCGGGCGGAGAAAATATGATCGCCGGTGCGGATGACAGTGCGATAGCATCTGCTAACGTACAGTCGGTAGACGCACAGACAGCGCAGGATACGGAACCGGGCGTTGTCTACAGCGCAGAGGCAACACCGGAAACAACAGATGTGCCCGCGGAAGTTGTCAGCAGCTATGCTATTTTGGTAGATGTGGGAAATAAAACGATCCTGCAGCAGCGGAATGCCCAGACGGTCATCAATCCTGCTTCCATGACGAAGATCCTGACGGTGCTTGTGGCAGCAGAGCAGATCGATGAAAGCAGACTGGATGACAAAGTGACGATCACAATAGAGGATACGGACTACAGTTATTCCAATGATTGCAGCAATGCAGGGTTTGAGCTGGATGAACAGGTAACGGTCAGAGATCTGTTTTACGGAACGATCCTGCCATCCGGTGCAGAGGCGGCAGTTGCACTTGCCAAATATGTGGCAGGCTCCGAAGAAGCATTCGTGGAACTGATGAATCAGAAAATGGAAGAAATGGGACTTTCCCGGACTGCACATTTTACAAACTGCGTCGGATTATATGATGAGGCGCATCACTGCAGTGTTTATGATATGGCAATGATCATGGAAGCCGCAATGGATAATCCGTTCTGCAGGGAGGTGTTATCCGCACATACTTATACAACATCCGTGACAGAGCAGCATCCGGAAGGGATGATTCTTTCTAACTGGTTTTTACGCCGGATCGAGGATAAAGATAATGGGAAGCTGGTGCTCGGTGCTAAAACGGGTTATGTGGTGCAGTCAGGAAACTGTGCTGCCAGCTACGCACAGGATGTGGCGGGAAATGCATATGTCTGTGTCACAGGAAATGCAACAAGCAGCTGGAGATGTATTTATGATCATGTGGCGGTTTACGATACCGTACTTGGCATAGAGGATGCACAGTAAAGATAAAATGCAGGATATATTCCTTTTCTGTTCTTTCATGAATAGTTTTACCGCAAGGCTTGACAGCAGACTATAAAAAGTGTTACACAGATATAGGACAGGTCTTGTCTGCTGCCCGGTATCACAGGATATATGCGGTTTGGAATCTGCATAACGATCCGGAGCCATGCAGATCCGTGGCTTGTAATAAAATGACCTGACAGGTCATCAGAGAATAAGGAGAAAAAAGATGCAGGAATTAAAGCCGATCAAAGAAGGTAAAGTACGCGAGATTTATGACAATGGGGACAGCCTGATCATGGTAGCGACAGATCGTATCAGTTGCTTCGATGTGATTCTGGACAATGTGATTTCCAAAAAAGGAACAGTTCTTACACAGATGTCTAAATTCTGGTTCGATATGACAGAAGATATCATTCCGAACCACATGATTTCCGTTGATGTAAAAGATATGCCTGAATTTTTCCGGCAGGAAAAATTTGATGGTAACAGCATGATGTGCAGAAAGCTGCAGATGATTCCGGTTGAGTGTATCGTGCGTGGATATATCACAGGCAGCGGATGGGCAAGCTACCAGAAAGATGGCACAGTCTGCGGGATCAAGCTTCCGGAAGGCCTGAAGGAATCCGATAAGCTGCCTGAGCCTATTTACACACCTTCCACAAAAGCCGAGATCGGCGATCATGATGAAAATATATCTTATGAACAGAGTATCGCTCATCTGGAGAAATATTTCCCGGGCAAAGGGGAAGAATATGCAAAGAAGATCAAAGATTATACGATCGCTCTTTACAAAAAATGTGCAGAATATGCACTGACGAAGGGCATTATCATTGCAGACACCAAGTTTGAATTCGGTCTGGATGAGGATGGAAATATTGTAATCGGTGATGAAATGCTGACACCGGACAGCTCTCGTTTCTGGCCTGCAGATGTATATGAGCCGGGTCATGGACAGCCATCCTTTGACAAGCAGTTTGCACGTGACTGGCTGAAAGCTAATCCGGAGAAAGGCTGGAAGTTACCGGATGATGTCGCACAAAAGACGATCGATATTTATCTGGAGGGCTATGAAAAGCTGACAGGTAAGCCACTGGGCAAATAAACCCGAAGTCCGGCGAAGTATATGGGGTTCATATCCGTATGGCAGGACTGCTCAACAGAACATAAAAATGAAACATGAGGGAGCATCAATGGGTGCTCCCTCATTCGTAATATAGAAAACAGATACAGTCTTTTTTTAATTTCATATGGTTTGAAAACTGTATACCGGCACAGGATCCTGTAATGTAAAGTCCTGCAGAAATAACCGAGGGAAAGGAAATGGAAAATATGGAAGAAAAAGTACACAAGCGCCGTGTCCGCTACGCGGGCAGGTATCCGAAGAAGTTTGAAGAAAAATATAAAGAACATGATCCCGAAAAATATGCCGACACAGTGGCACATGTGATCGAAAAGGGTTCGACGCCCGCGGGCATGCATATTTCCATTATGGTAAAAGAAATACTGGATTTTCTGGAAATAAGACCGGGGCAGCAGGGGCTGGACTGTACGCTGGGATATGGCGGACACAGTCGCAAAATGCTGGAAAAGCTGGAAGGAGAAGGCAGGCTCGTCGGACTCGATATTGATCCGATCGAATCGGAAAAAACGGTCAAAAGGCTGCGCGGGGCAGGTTTTTCCGAAGATACCTTTCAGTTCCGGCTGATGAATTTTGCAAATATCGACAAGGTAGCGGAGGAATTCGGACAGTTTGATTTTGTATTGGCGGATCTCGGCGTTTCTTCCATGCAGATCGACGATCCAAAGCGTGGTTTTTCTTATAAAACAGAAGGACCGCTGGATCTGCGGCTGGATCCTATGCATGGTGACAGTGCGGCAGATCGGCTTTTACAGGTTACGCAGAAGGAATTTGAAGGAATGCTCATTGAAAATTCCGATGAACCGTATGCGGCGGAAATTGCAGCCAGCGTATTTGGCAGATTAAAGAATGGGAAAAAGATAGAAACAACAACAGATTTGAGAAATGCTGTGGAAGCAGCTCTTGTCCGTCTGCCAAAAGCAGAACGGGAGGAAGCAGTCAAAAAGTCCTGTGCCCGCACATTTCAGGCACTGCGTATTGATGTGAACAGTGAATTCGAGGTACTTTACAGCTTTTTGGAAAAGCTCGATGGTATTTTAAAGCCCGGTGGAAGAGTGGCAATTCTGACTTTTCATTCAGGAGAAGACCGTCTGGTCAAAAAAGCCTTCAAGGAATTGAAAAAAGCAGGCGTTTACGCAGAAATCTCGGCTGATGTAATAAGACCATCTGCTGAAGAATGCCGCCTGAACCCGCGCGCCCGCTCAACCAAGATGCGTTGGGCGGTGAAAGCGGAGTAACGGTTTTAAAAACTGCATACAAACTATCCTTTACGGGGAGTCTGTTTTTTCATGAACGCCAGATAAAGGTTATACAGCACTGCGCAGACCGGAACGCTGAAAAGCATTCCCAGGATACCAAATGCTTCACCGCCAACAGTGACTGCCATCAGTACAAGCAGCCCGGGAAGACCAACAGATTTCCCAACAACTTTTGGATATATCAGATTGCCTTCCACCTGTTGCAGAAGCAGCAGATAAATAATGAACCAAACAGCTTTGATGGGATCTGCCAACAGGATCAGAAAAGCACCAAGACCTCCGCCGAGCCATGCACCAAAGACCGGTATCAATGCGGTAAAAGCAACAAATGTTGAGATGGCACCGGCGTAGGGAAGCCTCAGAATCAGCATTCCCAGAAAACAGAGAATTCCGATAATGACAGCCTCTGTAAGCTGCCCGCTGACAAAGCTGGTAAAAGTCTGATTTGTCAGTGAGGCGATGTCCAGAAGCTGCTTTGCCTTCTTTGGCGGAAGTATCGTTACGATCAGCTTCTTTAAGTGGGCTGCGACCACTTCTTTTTTTGCCAGCAGGTATAAGGCAAAGATAAATGCCAAAAGCACGTCGATCAGACCGGAAAGGACGGAGGTAGCTGCATCCCATGTT
>ERZ1026776.1188-NODE-1188-length-15039-cov-47.431861_pt1 | contig 15039 bp, 7 predicted proteins | sample MGYA00380125_ERZ1026776 | MGnify/ENA primary metagenome ERZ1026776 (study PRJEB33269, sample SAMEA4719761) | human gut metagenome | biome: human-associated habitat; feature: organic feature; material: feces | place: Cameroon | collected 2013-10 ...
TGAAGTCCCGGATGAACTCCCTCTTGCAGCAGGCTTTTCCTGGTGCCAAGGTAGAGGCTGAGGGGGATATGATAGGAGCGGCAAGGGCGCTTTTCGGACATCAGCCTGGAATGGCATGCATTTTGGGCACTGGTGCCAACAGTTGCCTCTATGATGGCACGAAGATTGTGATGAATACGCCGCCTCTGGGGTATATTCTGGGTGACGAAGGTAGCGGTGCCGTCTTGGGCAAGCTTTTCCTGAATGGTATCTTCAAGGGCAGTCTGCCTTCGGCTATCAAAAAGAGGTTTCTGAAGTGGTCGGGACTGGATTATCCCGGTATCATCAACAAGGTGTATCGTGAACCGTTGGCAAACCGTTTTCTAGCTTCTATCTGTCCTTTTATTTCTGAGCAGATAGCAGAGGGAGAGAAATATGAGAACGGCAGTGATAAACTGAATGAGGCGATGGCACTGTATCGGGTGGTATTGAGCAACTTCCATGCTTTTTACGAGAACAATCTCATACCTTATATCCAGTATGTAAAAGCCAGCCAGGAGGATATCTCGCAGTTGGAACCTGGCGTGAAAGCCTGGGATTCGTCTTTGGGAGAAGGCATTCCGATGATAGGATTCGTAGGTAGTATCGCTCATTATTTTGAAGCACCGCTGAGAAATGTGATGGAGGATGAGCATCATCTTCATATTGTCAAGATCATGCGTGCTCCGATGGAAGGTCTGATTGCCTTTCATGCGAAATAGATGATGCTGAAATGACTCATACGAATAGATGAGGCTAAACTAAAATAAGAAACTTGCAAGACAAGTAAAAAAATATCGGATTACCCGGAATGAATTGGCAACAGAATTGTTTCCGTTTCTTTCCGGGTAATCCGATGAATGTTTTTATGAGGTTCTGATGCTTCTAATGCTCCAGATATAAGCCGTTGAGCTTTTCCAAGAATACGGTGATATCATCATTGACCAGTTTCATGAAACCATGAACCTTGGCGTTTTCTACACCTGGATAGGGAGTGAAGTAATGCTCCAGAATCGGTTCTCCCTGATTTCTGCCCATCATCAGATAGGCGATGTGATGCAGCTTGAGCTCAGGCAGGAGAATATCGGAGAAGACACTGGAATCGCCGATGCTCTCGATGCCAGTGGTGAGACCGAAGGCATTGTTATGCTCCTGCGCAAAAGGCAAAGCCTGGGCGATGATGGTCTGGATATTCTTCTTGAAAAGAGGAAGATCGATAGCTGACTTATACTGATAATAAGTGACATTGATGACATCGATGTGATGATCGGGATAGCGATCCATCAGCTGTCTGCCCGGTTGATAGGTCTCGGAATAGCCATATACCACATTGGTTACCTCCTCATCCTCCAGCAGACTCTGCAGTTTCTTATAGAGATCGATGTAATCCTCCTTACCCAACTGGCAGTACCATGCTTTTCCATCCAGTGGCAGCAGATGGAGTATCACGGGTGCCTTGATGCCGTAGCCATCCTGCAGGGTGTCGAGATATTTGGCTATCTGTTTGGCATATTCCTCCAGCAATTCCTCATTGCCGTTGTAATTCGGCATCGTCCAGTTCATGATGAGTAATCCTCCCTTTCGGAAGTGGGTGAGCACATCTTCCCGGATGGTTTTGAAAGGAACACCATCCGCATTCTGCTGCTTTCCGCTTTCTATACCGGCAAGTTCGTAGCCGTTGGCAGCAGGTCGGTAACCGCAGAGTGCCTTCATATCACAACGGTTGCTATCGCATTCCCATCTGTTCCATCCTATTCCGCTCAGCGTGCCGTACATCTGTCCGATGAGTGTGCCCTTGCCGGCATAGCTCTTGATGTTGGTTTTCAGATTCTCCGTGCGGGTTGTGAGACCGCTCATGGCAATCTCATCATACGATTTCTTTTTCTTTTCACCGCAGGATGCGAAAGCCATGAGTGCAGCAAAAATCAATATAAAATATCTGATTCTCATATCTTTTATTCGTTATAAGCCTTTTGCATGGCTTCTGCCACGGTAGGGAGTGTCCACTCTGGTACATTTCTGTCTTCTCCCTCGAAGATGGCCATCCAGTAGAAGGTGGCAACGCCGTAAGTCTTTGCCTGACGGATGATGTCGGCTGCCTGGTCGGCTGCCGCCTGAATCTCGCTGGCTGTACTCTTCTTGCTGACCGCCTTGCTGCCATTGGTGCCGTATTCACCGATGATGCAAGGGATGCCCTTGCTGATGAAATGCTTGTTCAGACGGGTAAACATATCCTTGATTTCCTGGCTGCAGGAAGCATCCCACTTGCCTTTCTGGGCAAACCAGTCCCAAGGTGCGTAGGTATGGACTTCTACAGCGAGGTGGCCTTCGGTCTGGTCGGTTGGGAGGGTGAGGTTGCTCATCACGTCCTCACCACAGGCTGATGCATAGGTGTTGACGATGAGGTTGCGTGTCTCATTGTTGCCGCCGGTGGCACGCACAGCATTCACGAAGCTCTGGGCATAGGCGTTCAAACCTTTGTAGCTGCTTGCACTCTTTGGAGCATTCCAGGTGTTGCTGGCATCTAGCATCTCGTTGTAGCCTTCGAATACCAGGTGCTGGTCGTAGTTCTTGAAACGGGTGGCAATCTGGGTCCAGAGACTCTCAAACTTCTCCTTGTTCTTACTGTAGTTTGTCTCATCCGCCTTGATCCAGTGCGTCACGTCCTCACTGTCAGCACCAGTATCATGGTGAATATTCAGGATGCAGTACATACCGTTGTCGATGATGTAATCTACGATTTCCTGTACTCTGTTCATCCAGGCTTCATCCACCGTACCGTCTTCCTTTATGTGCTGGAACCAGGTTACGGGTACGCGAACCGAATTGAAGCCGTTCTTCTTCAGAAAATCTACCATTGCCTTGGTGGTAGGTACTTGTCCCCATGCTTTCTCAAAGTCGGTTACTGTGTTGTTCTGCATGTTCATCCACATGGCTATGGCATCCATACAATTACCGAAGTTGGTACCGATACCCATGTTTCTGACGGCATCCACAGCGCTTTCCTCTACATAGGAAGAGTTGAGGTTTACCTGGTCGCGGGTGATGACATACTTGCTGTTGAAAGCGTTCTTCCACCAGTCGTTGGATGGCATGTTGTCGCCATACCAAGGCATAAACCAGCTCCATTTGGCACCAGCGTTCCATGCCTCATCAATGCCGGCTGTAGTCGTGTTGTTATCGATGTTAGTACCACATTCAGCCAGAGCAACGAGCTTGCCTGGATAGCGAGCCTGAATCTCCTTGAACTCCTGAGCCTGCTTGGTTGCATCATAGCCATAGAGGTCGCGACCGATGATATCTACATACTTATCGCCAGGATACCAGTCTGCATCATTGTTGTAGGTATTGGCATCGCCATTGTAGTTCTGTGTGGTCCAAGCCCAAATCAGGTTGTGGATGCCCTTGCTCTGGAAGTACTCGAACATGGTCTGCCACAGCTTCTTGTAAGTTTCAGCACCATCATATCCCCACCAGAACCATGACTTGCCCCAGCTGGCACCTGATTTCAGACAGGCATTGCCGGCTGCCTCGTGGAAAGGACGCCAAATGGCAACAACGCCTGCATCCTGCAACTTCTGCAGAACTTCCACCACCTTGTCCATCTCCTGATAGAACCACTTGTTCTCCCAAGTGCCTGCCGTCAATGCGTTGGCAGCCTTGAAGGTGGTTTCGGATGGGGTGCAGGTCACGCCACTGCCATCTGTTCCCAGAACGGTGCTCTCGGTCTTAGGCACGTTGAAGTGCCACATCAGTGATACCAGTCCGCCCTGGTCTGCCCAGTTGGTAACAGGGGTGATATCGTTGTAGTTAATCCATCCGTTAGACCCCTGTTTAGGTACATAGATGTGGATGAAATCATAGCAGTTGATGGCAGGATATTTACCTGTAGCCTGATAAATCTTATCTGCCTCTTGGGTATTCCAGTTCACGTTGGCGATAACCGAAGAGAGGGTCTTGCTGCCATAGTTCAGCTGCAGATATTTGTAGAGACGCTTGGTTTTCTCAGTAGCTGCTGGGTCAGCGAGATTCACATCGCCCACTTCGCTTTCGTGATAGATAGAGAAGACGACATTGTTGATTTTGTTGATGTCGTATGTTTCCCAGGCTCCGAAATCTTCCAGCCCCTTGAGATAGATTTCCAGTTGGTTGCTGGCATTGTGCTTCATGCTGCTGACGGCGTTGGTTTCGCCTGTCAGATTCCATTCAGCTTGCTTTCCTTCTGAATTGTTGATGGTAATCTTGTCACCATCGGTCTGTGCCAAGGCTGTGAATGAAATCATTACTGCCAGGAGTGAGAGTAATATCTTTTTCATTGTCTTGCTACTTTTATGGATTTGTTATTTATTATAATAAGGTATACGCCATGAATCAACTCCTCCAGTGGAATGATAGTTTTGTCGCCGGCGAGGATAGGAGAGAGGGTTACTGCCGTTCCGTCGAGTGCAAAGGCTCTTACTTTGTTATTGGTTCCGTCTACGATGATGCGGTCACCTTCGAAGGCAAATTTGTTATTGGTTTCTACCTGCTTGATGCCTGTTGTTGTACCATAAGTGAAGGTAGAAACCTTCTTCAGTTCGTAACTGGCGGTAGTGGCAGTTGATGTTACGGTCATCTTGTCATTTCCGAAGGTCACTTCAGGGAGAGTGCTCAGCGCAAACTCAATCTTGTTTCCATCGTTGAATGATACGAACAGCGACTTGCCGTCGGCAGCTTTGGCTGAGATGCAGCTCAGAGCCACCAGTAAGGATAATGCTATTTTCTTCATATCGGGTTGATGTTTTGGTTAAAATTAAAAATGTGGCGCAGTTGTTGTAACTACGCCACAAATTTACGAATTATATTTCACATAAATGCGTTTTTTATGTTAAATATTTCCATTCTATGGAAGGATGGCAATCTTGGTTACATTCTTCATATCACCCTGGAGGATGAAGGCGGTATCACTCCAGCCGTCAGTGATACTGTTTACAGCTTCCATCATGGCTGCATCGAATACCTTCACAACACAGTTCTGGTCACCATTCCAGTCGGCTACAGTATCAATACCGCCCCAGTTGGCGTTGTTGATCTGAACCTGTCCGGTAGCTCCTGCTTCCTTATAGAAGAGCATCTTGGAACCAACCTTGACACCCAACTTGATTAGGTCTGCCTTCATGATGCGGAAACGACCGCTGTCATCCCATGTAAAGTTATATGGATACTTGATGGCGCTGTTGTCCATGTTGGTTGTGATAGTAGCGATATCCTTTTCTGCAGGAACCACCTTGAACTCTGGACCCTCAATCTTGTTGCCGTCTGGGTCTTCCATCACGATCTTGTATGTACCTACTTCTGCTGTGGCAGGAACCTGACATACAATCTCTGTATTGGTACGAGAGGTATAGCGGTTTACCTTGTAAGAACCGATATAGAGATTCTGGATGTTCTGGAAGTTCTTACCTGTAATAGTGATAGTTGAACCTGCGATAGCCTCACCAGGAGTGATGGAAGCAATAGCTGGATCTGTAGCAGCCTTGATGCTCAATGCATCCTTCACTTCTATCATTGTACCATTCTTCAGGTTAAGCTTGAAGCCTGTACCGGCGCAAGCTGAAGGAACTGTTACTGCGATGGTTTGGGCATTCTGTGCTGCAAATTTGTCAACGGTCTGCTCTACGTCGCCAGGGAAGGTGATGCTCTTTACGAGGTCGAGATCTGTACCCTTGATGATGGTCTTCTCGCCAGCTGTGATGGCTGCTGGAGCGCAAGAAGCTACGGTTGGCTTCACCAAAGTATAGGCTACAGTTACAGTCTTGCCATTAGCGAGACTCAATGTGATATCGCCTTCCTGTGCATCCTCAGGAACAGTAGATGTAACCTTGATTGTCTCTACCTTGTTGAGCTTAGACTCTGCTGCTTTAGGGAATGCGATGCCTGTAATCAGATCCATATCCTTTCCGGTGATGGTGAGTTCTGCACCATTCTTCACTGGATTAGGTGTTGCAACGAGCTGGGTAGGAACCACGGTGATGATATTGCCTACAGGAACCTCGATACCGCTCTTGGTTACTACGTAGAAGGTACCATCGGTAGCCTTGACAGGAACTGCTACGGTAATCTCTGCAGCGCTTTGTGACTTGAAGTCGGCAGCATCAACAGTAGCACCCTCAAACTTCACGCTGGCAATCTGGTCGAATGATGCTCCCTTGATGCTCAATACCTCACCAGCCTTGATGTTGCGGTCCTTGATAGGAGTAACCTCTGGAGTATTGATGGTCAACTCTTCCTTGGTCTCCAGTGAAGCACCGTCCTTGCTGGTATCTGTCAATGTGATGACACCTGTACGAGCCTCTGCCGGAATTTTCACCTGGATGGTATAGCGGTCGTGACCAACGAACTCTGCCTCCTTGATAGTATCGCTACCAGCGAAGATAACGCCGTGCATCAAGTTGAGGTAATCACCCTTGATGGTTACTACATCGCCTACATTACCTACTTTGCTGGACTCGTTATCGCCTACATAGAAGTCCTTGATTTCGATGTCCTCGCGATAGGTGATAGGAGTGATGGAGGTAATTTCACCACCCTTCTTGGTCTTCAGAACAATCTGACCAGGTTCGCATTTCTCTGCAGGAACCTGGATGGAAATCTTGCTCTGCTTACCGCTCTGAAGAATCTCGTATGCAGTGATAGGGTCAGCACCCGGGAGATCAATCTCCTCTATCTGATCCAGGTTGCTACCATAGAGATACAAGGTACCGCCACGGAGAACCGGGCAAGGACCGAATGACTGGAGGGAAATCTCGTTGCCATACTGGTCGGTAGAAAGATCATCTCCGTCGCTGCACGCTGTCAGCGATAGCCCTACGAGGGCTACCACTAACATGGCGAATATTTTGCTTATCTTTTTCATATCAATTCAGATTATAAGTTTATTTGTTTGGAACCACACGGATGTTGTCAATCTTGATGATTGGGTTACAGTCTACACCGGTAGGCAATACGCTGGCATCATTGTATGCACCCTTGACAACAAAGATATTGAAGGCACTGAAGTCGTTCACACCTGAATAGCTCAATCCCTTGTTGCCATCGTAGTCATAGATGAAGTCTGCCAATGGGATGGTAACGGTTATCCACTTGTCCTCGGTGTTATATGTCTTGTCGTCTGTATTCTGCCAAGGCATGTAGAGGGCACGTGCCAGCTTACCCTGGTTGTGGAAGAAGGTGTTGTTAGCTCCACCCAATACGTTGCCGTAGATATCCTGTACACCTGCGTTGCCAAGGGAAACCTGGCTGACGCTACCGAAGTAAATCTGCATAGGAGCAGCTGACCAGCTGTTGTCCTTAGGGATGCACATCTCGAACTTCAGACTCATGTTCTTCCAGTCGCTGAAGTCTGCGAGATCCTGCATACGTGGACGGCTAGAGTAGGTCTCTGGGTCCTGCCAGCTTCCTGGCCAGTACTCGAATGAGAAGTTACCGTCGTTCCAGCCACCGTCTGCACCCATGGCTGTCTCACCGAGAACCATGTAGTTGCCTGAGAGTGATGTGCCATCAGAAGTGATGGTACGATTGTGCCAACCATTGTTGCCCAATACATCTCCACCTTCCTTCCAAGGAGTATCGAAATCGAAGAGCATACCGCGGTTATCCATATAGCGGAAGCCAGCCTTGGTAGTACCATTGATGGTAGTGATGGTGATAGGCTCGTGCTTAGGCATATCCTCTGGCATGTTGAAGCGGATGCTGTTCTGAGTGATCTTCAGGTCCTCATAAGGTATGGTGTAGTTATCACCTACCTGGATAGTCAGATGACTGTTGTCGTAATCCAGGAAGTAGTCACCCTTGATGGTTACTTCCTCGCCTGGAGCAGCCCACTCGTTGCTCATGCTGTTGATGGTTGGAGCTGGCACGATGGTCTTGAAATCGTATGCCACGGTGTCCTGCTTGCTGGTGATGAAGTAGATCTTATCACTTACCTCGTTAGGGATATCCTTTGGCACGGTTACGATGATGGTGTTGTCCGTCATGAAACTGGTGTTCAGGACTGCTGTCTGGTCGTTGAAGTTGATCTTGGTCACACTTCTCAGGTTTCTACCCACAATACAGATGGTATTGTTGAGAGATGCACCAGTAAGCAGTGAGTCCTTGCTGGCAGCATCCACAGGGCGAACATAATCGATGGTAGGAGTTCCGCCTGCAACTTCATACTTGTCTGGCTCGTCCTCGCAAGAAGTGAATCCTGCGCTGGCTGCAACAAGTGCCATGGCGAATAAAGCCCCATTTATATTCTTGATATTCATAATGAAATTCTCTTAATTGATTAATAACTATATGTATTACGTACATCCACATGGATTGGAGTAGCGTTGCTACCCAGGTTAGGGTTCAGGGCTACGTCCTCTGTAGGGTATGGCAATGTAAAGCTGCTGGCTGTTACATTAGGTGCAGGGGTATTCTCATCATACTGCATTTCTGAGTTGTCCCATGTGCCATTGTCGTAGTATGCCTTGTAAACTGCATCGCAGTTCCACATCGCATTACGGTGCTGTGCCTTCAATTCCTTGATGCAGCTGTCTACATCGTAGTATGCACGGCGTACGTAGTCGTACCAGCGGTCACCCTCACCGGCAAACTCCAGGCGGCGCTCCTTCCAGATATCATCGAATGTGAGAGTGGTCTTTCTTACGAATCCCTGCCACTCGTATGCACGTCCGCGTACCTCGTTGAAGCAATCCAGGGCAAGCTGGTCGGTAGGATTACCCATCAGTACCTGTGCCTCTGCATAAATCAGATAGATGTCTGACAGACGGAGGAGTGGAGTAGGGAGGGCGTTTGACATACGGGATGGAGAGATGCCCAATTCTTCCTTGTGGTCATAGTTGTCACCATAGAGGTTCTTCACGTTGTTACCACCGCAAGGACCCTGGCACTGACCTGTTGCTGCTGCGTTATAATCCTTGTTATACCAGAAATCCAAATAAGAGAATCCCTTCTTCAGACCATCCTTCTGTGCACTGGCAGGAAGGTCGTGGTCTCTCCAGAAGTAAGAATAAACATCGCCTGGCATCATGATGGTAGCCTTGCGACGGTGATCTGGATCTACACGACTTGCTGGATCATCCTTAGGAGATACACCGAAGGCTTCCATCAAATCAACTGATGGACCGCCCCAACCGCCCCAGCAGTCACCATTCTCATCGAAACCTTCTGGAGCCAAGTCGCTCTGGAGGGTGTTCTGAGAAGTCCACTGAGTACCTACAGTCCAGCGCCATGCAATCAGGATCTCGTCGCAGAACTGGTTAGAGCCACGGAAGATATCCTCGTAGTGCTCCATCAATCCTCTGCCTGAGTTCTCGATGACATCCTTTGCATATTCGGCAGCCTTCTTCAAATCGTCCTGATTCAAGGAGCCTAAAACGCCAGCCTTGGTCAGGTAAACCTTACTGAGCAGACCTTCTGCGCAATAGTAGTCGATGCGGCCTGAAGTGTTCTTTTCCTTAGGAAGAAGTTCCATTGCCTTTTCCAGGGTCATGATGATATACTCATATACATCAGCCTTCTCCACCTTGCTCAACTGGTTGTAGTCACCCTTGCCAAGCGTCTCTGAGTTGCTGTGAATGATAGGCACATCACCGAAGGTACGTACCAGATAGAAGTATGCCATTGCCTTCCAGGCAAGGCACTCGCCCATGCACTGGTTCTTCACCTTCTCAGAGGTGTTGATTGCGTTCTGCAATGACTCGTAAACGGTACTGCAGTGACCAATCTCTGCCCAGAGAGAGTAAGACATGTTTACCAGGTCCTCATCGGTACCATTGGTACTGAAGCTCATGTAAGGGCTTGAACCCCAATACATATTACCCGACATAATCTCACCTATCTTGATGAAACCACGCTGAAAGTCATACCAAGGTGAGTTGTAGAGATAGTTTACGCCAGAGATGCAGGAAGCATCACCGTTGTAATAGTTCTCTGTGTTGTAATTGTCCTCTACTGGCTTGTCAAGGAAGTCTCCGCAAGAGGTCATTCCCATACCGAGGAGCATTACAAATGCTGTATATTTAATGTTCTTAAATTTCATAACTGTTCGTTTTGGATATTAGAATGATAAGTTCAAACCAAATGTAACGGTGGTTGGAGAAGGGTAGCGACCGAAGTCCAGACCATATACATTCGCACTCTGTGTAGAGAGACCTACCTCTGGGTCGTAACCGCTGTAACCTGTGATGGTGAAGAGGTTAGATGCTGTGAGAGTCAGTCGGAGATTGGTCAGACCAATCTTCTGGATGAGCTTCTGGTCGAATGTGTATCCCAGAGCCATGCTCTTCAAGCGTACGTATGAACCATCCTCGATATAACGGTCGCTGAATGCGTCGTTATCGTTAGGGTCGCTGATGGAAGCACGTGGATACATCGAGTTTGGATTGTCAACGGTCAAATTCGAGATGTTGTCATACCAGTTACCTGTCTGGTTACCATCCTTGGCTACGAAGTGAACTCGCTTGTTGACATCCTTCAACTGGTTGGTCCATGGAGTGTTCATGTGAGTCATCTTCATGTTCAGATAGTTGGCTACCTTGGCGCCTACAGAACCGTTGATGAAGATATTCAGGTCGAAGTTCTTGTAGCGGAAGGTGTTGTTCCATCCGAAGGTCCACTTAGGGAGTGGAGAACCGATGTTGGTCTTATCCTTCTCGTCGATGATACCATCGCCGTTGATATCCTTGTACTTCAAGTCACCTACGTAGGTGGTGTTGCTGCGGTCGAACAGAGATGGGTCGTCAATCCATGCATAGTGCTTGGTGCCATCTGCATCTGTTGTTATAGAGATAGGGTTGTTCGGCCCTAGGGTCTGTACTGGAGAATTGATGATGTCGTTGTAATCCTTATATACTCCCTCTACTACGTAACCGTAGAAGTTGAAGAGTGATTCGCCTGGTGCTGAACGGGATACAACGTCGCTCCACTGACCCTTACCGAGCAATGCGGTACTGCTGGAAAGACTCTTCAACTTGTTCTTGTTGATAGAGATGGTAACGTCTGAACTCCAGTCGAAGTCCTTGCTTACGATAGGGTGGGTGTTGAGGGCAATCTCAAGACCGGTGTTCTCGATGTCGCCATAGTTTCCGTATGGTGCAGCGAGGGCTGAAGATACATTACCGCTGGTACCCATGATAGAAGGCAGGTTGAGCTGCATCAGCATGTCCTTACTCATCTTCTTGTACCAATCTACGGTCAGGTTTACGCGATTGTCGAAGAATCCGAGGTCGAGACCTACGTTCCACTGCTCCTGAGTCTCCCACTTGATGTCGAGGTTCTTCAGGTTAGCAGGACGGAAGCTGGTACCCAGGGCTGTATCCATGGTACTCATGGCAGAACCCCACTTGTAACCACCGATGTTGGAGTTACCTGTCTGACCCCAACCGAGACGCAACTTACCATTGCTCAACCACTTGATGCCCTTCATGAACTGTTCGTTGGTGAAACGCCAACCCAAAGCCAATGAGTGGAAACCTGCCCAACGGTTGTTTGGACCGAAGTTAGAGCTACCATCATAACGATAGGTATAGGTAGCGAGATAGCGGTCGTCGTAGTTGTATGTCTCACGGGTGAAGAAGGAAGCCATAGATGAACTTCCCCAACCAGCACCAATCTGAGGATCACCCTGACCCAAAGCAGGATTGTGAACTACATCGTTAGGAAGGTTGGTATTGAATACTGATGTATAATCATATCTTGATTCCCAGCATTCCTGTCCGAGCATGGCAGTGATGCTATGTTTGCCGAGGTTGGTTGTATATTGCAGATAGTTGTTCAATGACCAGAAGGTATTACTGTTCTTCTGCAGACGGCTTTGGTTGCTCTGACGCTTCCAGGTTCCGAGGTCAATCATCGGATTATAGGTCTCACCTTTGGATGCACCGATGTCGAAACCTAACTGGCTGTGCCAGGTCAAGCCCTTCATTAGGGTGATATCTGCAAAGACACTACCGTTCAAACTCTGACGGTCGAGCAGGATATCGTCTTCCATCGCCATGGCGATAGGGTTAGGATTGGTGAATCCTTCCTTGGATACGCTGGAATAACCGCCGTCGATATTGTAAATCTGAATATCGGGAGGAGTAGTCAAAGAGTAGTTGATCAAACCTTCAGAACCGTCAGCCAGTTTCAAGCTCTCTGATGTCTTTGAATAGGTAGCATTCAGTCCGAGCTTGAACCACTTCTTCAACTGTGCAGAGAGGTTCACGCGCATGGAGTAGCGCTGGAATTCAGAACCGATGATTGTACCATCCTGGTCTGTCCAGTTGCCTGAGATATAGTAGCTTACCTTATCCGTACCACCCTCTGCTGCAATCTGATGTGACTGCTGCCAAGCGGTCTGGAAGATGGCATCCTGCCAGTTGGTTCCGATACCGAGGATAGATGGATCGCTATAAACTGCGTCTGGCTTAGAGATTTCACCCTGGTCGGCGAGGTCGTTGTAATATTCGGCAAACTCGCGCAGGTTCATGATATCCAGGCGCTTGTTCTGTCGGCTTGCCGCTACGCTACCGGTATAGGTAAACTTAGCTTCTCCAGCCTTACCCTTCTTGGTGGTAATCAAAACAACACCATTGGCACCCTGTGCACCATAGATAGCGGTAGCAGAAGCATCCTTCAATACCTCCATGCTCACGATATCGCTAGGGTTGATCAAAGACAATGGTGATACGGCAGAGTGAGAACCGTTACCGAGCTTATCGCCCAAACCGAGTGAAGAACCACTGTTGCTCTGTGAGTTGAAGATGACACCATCTACAACGTACAATGGCTCAGAGTTGGCGTTAATGGTAGCGATACCACGAACGCTAACGGCTACGGCAGAACCTGGCTGGCCGGAAGTCTGGACAGCGTTCACACCGGAAATCTTACCTTGGAAAGCCTGGTCAACGTTGGTGATAGGAGTCTGCTTCAAGGTCTTTTCGTCCATGGAAGCGGAAGCGCCGGCAAGGTCGCTCTTCTTCATGGTACCATAACCTACAACCACTACTTCCTGAAGACTGTTGTTGTCTTCGGTCAGAGTAACGTCGTACTTGGTCTGACCGCCCACCTTGAATGATTTGGTGATGTAGCCTACGTAGGTTACCTCTACTGTCTGTCCGGCAGACACATTCAGAATGTAGTTGCCATCCATGTCAGTTACAGTGGCATTTTTAGTACCTTTCACTTTTACTGTCGCACCGATGATGGGACCCATCGCATCGGATACGTTACCAGTAATCTTTTTGGTTTGCTGTACAGCCTGGCTCGTTGTGATCTGGGCTGCAAAAGTCTGTTGTGGTGAGATGCCGAGAAGACTCAGGGCAGCAACACCTGCAAGCAACTTTTCTCTACTGTTCAAATCCATACTTATTAGTTTAATTATGTTGTTTATTTGTTTTTTTTAGGCTTGAATCATTTATGGTTGCAAAATTACGATTTTTTTTCAAAAATGAGTGTACTTATTTTGCTTATTGCTGATACTTTTCTGCTATTTTCTATTTTTGATGCGAAAAAAGTGAAGAAAGTACGGATTTGAGATGATAATGCCAATTTCTTTTTAAATGTTTACAGTCTGGTTGATTTAGGTAAATGAATGATAAATGTGTGCGTATGTATTATTATATATAATAATGTACACGTACATTTTATTATTTATTGAAGCTTGCAAATATTGTCATGCAATCTCTGTTTAATGGTAAAATATTGATTTTTTTTCGTTTTGCCGTGATAGTACGTTTATTAAGCAAAAAAGTACAAGGGTTATTCAGAAAATAGTGCTAACTTTGCAACCGTAAAACTTAATAATCCTATTGAGAGGATTTTGGGTGAACGATAACAGTTATGATAAGCATTAACTAACATAAATAAACGATAAAAACAATTAGAACGAAATGCAGAAGGTTTATAGGTTAATAATTATAGGTGTTCTGATGAGTGCGCTCGGTTCTCTCGGGCTGAGCGCGCAAATCAAAGGCTACAATATCGTAGTGAGTGTGACTCCTGATCACCAGGACTGGAACTACAAGATAGGCGAGAAAGCCAACTTTACGGTAAATGTCAGGAAGAGTGGTACTCTCTTGAACAACGTGAAGGTAGATTATGAGGCTGGTCCTGCCATGTTTCCGGCGGTGAAGAAAAGTATCACCCTCAAGGATGGTGTGATGAAATGGAGCGGAAGCTTGAATAAGCCGGGCTTCTACCGATTCAAGGTCATTGCTCATGTGGATGGAAAGGATTACGAAGGACTCTGCACCGCAGGCTTCTCTCCAGAAAAGATTCAGCCTTATGCCCAGGAACCGAAGGATTTTGATGCATTTTGGAAGAAAGCGTTGGATGAGGCTCGCCAGACAGATCTGAATATCACCAAGGTCTTGCTTCCAGAGCGCTGCACTCAAGATAAGAATGTATATGAGATCAGTTATAATAATAACCGATGGGGTTCCAAAATATATGGCATCCTGAGTGTTCCGGTAAAGGAAGGCAAATATCCAGCCTTGCTCCGGGTTCCGGGTGCGGGTGTTCGTCCTTATGCAGGTGATACCTATACCGCGCCATCCAAGTGTATCGTTTTGGAAATCGGTATTCATGGCATTCCTGTTACTATGGAACAGAAGGTGTATGATGATCTTCTGAATGGTGAACTGAACGGCTATTGGGATACCAATCTCGAAAATCCAGACCGTAACTCTTATAAGAGAGTCATCACCGGAGCTGTGCGTGGAGTGGATTTCATCGCAGCGCTTCCTGAATGGGATGGTAAGACCATCGGCGTGACGGGTTCTTCGCAGGGAGGATTCCTCTCTATAGCTGTGGCTGCACTCGATAAGCGCATCACGTTCCTGGCTCCTGTGCATGATGCCATGTGTGATTATGAAGCTGAAATTCATGGAGTTGCAGGCGGTTGGCCTCATTACTTCTATAAGGAGAACAAAGCTCAGGGGGCTGCCTGGAAGGAGACTAAGCTCACCGAACTGGAAAAGGCTAGATTGGAAGGTGCCCGCTATTACGATG
>ERZ1026776.1194-NODE-1194-length-15008-cov-54.784124_pt1 | contig 15008 bp, 9 predicted proteins | sample MGYA00380125_ERZ1026776 | MGnify/ENA primary metagenome ERZ1026776 (study PRJEB33269, sample SAMEA4719761) | human gut metagenome | biome: human-associated habitat; feature: organic feature; material: feces | place: Cameroon | collected 2013-10 ...
TGAGCCCTGAGTTTGCCGCTCAGATTTTCGAGCACATCCATGAGGAGAGTGTCCGCCAGCAGTTGGAAATCCTGAACCAGAAGTAAATTAAGTGAAGAGGGAAGCTTAAAAATATGAGAATATTAATTATGGGAGCAGGTAAGATGGGAAGCTTCTTCATCGACCTGCTCAGCTTCGACCACGAGGTGGCGGTTTTCGAGAAGGATGCCAAGCGACTGCGCTTCACCTACAACTGTTACCGCTTCACCAAGATGGAAGAAATAGAGATGTTCCGCCCCGAATTGGTCATCAATGCGGTGACGGTGAAATATACGCTGCCAGCCTTCGAAGAGGTGCTGCCACATCTCTCTCACGACTGCATCATCAGCGATATTGCTTCGGTAAAGACCGGACTGCAGGAGTTTTACGAGAAGAGCGGTTTCCGCTTCGTGAGTACGCACCCTATGTTCGGCCCGACCTTTGCCAATCTGAACCAGCTTTCAGAGGAGAATGCGGTCATCATCAAGGAGGGTGACTACATGGGCAAGATATTCTTCAAGGACCTCTACCAGAAGTTGGGGTTGAGTCTGCATGAGTATACGTTTGATGAGCACGACCAGACGGTGGCTTATTCGCTGAGTATTCCTTTCGTGAGCACCTTTGCCTTTGCGGCAGTGATGAAGCACCAGGATGCTCCGGGCACCACCTTCAAGCGCCACATGCAGATAGCCAAGGGCGTGCTCAACGAAGATGATTACCTGCTGCAGGAAATCCTCTTTAACCCATACACATCGGGTCAGGTGGCACAGATCAGAGAGGAGCTTGCTGAGCTCATCGACATCATTGACCACAAGGATGCGAAGCGTATGAAACTCTTCCTCACCAAGATACGTAATCATGTGAAGGAAGATATTGAGATTAAAGAAAAATAAATATTATGTTTTTAGAGGGGGGAGCCCTTATATTTTTTCCCCCCATTCCGTAAATTTGCAGGTTTTGCATGTGAATGTAGAACTTACGTTATTTAAGATAGATTAAAGATTAAAGGCCTTGCATGTGAATGTAGGGCCTTTTTTAATGTGTTGCCGGAAGCGGAAAAGCTTAATGACCTTAATGACCAATGACCTTAATGACCACCCCCGATTAGTGATTAGTGATTAGGCAGGCGTACGTCCCCGGTAAGACGCCAGCAGGTGGATAATAAGGAAAAAAGGGGGCAAAATGAAAATATGTAAGGAGATAGGGGCGATTTCTGAAATATTATTTGTACCTTTGCACCCACAAATCAAAGGATAGATTGTAGAATCAATAATAAACAGATTGTAGAATCCATAAAAAGGAGAGCAGTTCTATTATGAGTGAACAGAAAGAAACAAAGAATATGAAGAATACTGCAGAGGCAAATGCCCCTGAGCAGAATACAACAGAAACTGCAGCTAAGCAGAATGATGCTGCAAAGCAGAATGAAGCAGCAAAGCAGACTGATACAACCGAACAGCAGGCGGATGCTGCTGCCTTCCAGGTAGTGAACGAGGGTTTTTCTACCCGCGAGGCCATTGAGGAGGCTAAACGCTGCCTCCACTGCAAGATTCCGCAGTGCAAGAAGGGATGCCCGATTGGCAACGACATTCCTGATTTCGTACACGAACTCTCTATGGGTAACATGGGTGCGGCGATGAGCATCATCAATGCCAAGAGCAACCTGCCGGCCATCTGCGGCCGTGTATGCCCTCACGAGAAACAGTGTCAGGGCAGTTGCGTGCTCGGAAAGAAGGGAAAACCGGTTCAGATTGGCAAGCTCGAGCAGTTTATTGCCGATTTTGATACCAAGATGAACCTCTCGCGCGAGAAGTTGCCACAGAAAACCCGTGGCCGCGTGGCAGTCATCGGTTCGGGCCCTGCGGGCTTGACCGTAGCCGGCGATCTGGCGCGCCAGGGCTTCAACGTAACCATTTTCGAGGGTCAGGCTGAGCCGGGAGGCGTGCTGATGTACGGTATTCCGGAGTATCGCTTGCCTAAGTCGGTGGTGCGTGCTGAAGTGGAAAAAATTGCTGCCCTCGGCGTGCAGTTTATTACCAACTGCATGGTGGGCGAGAATAATGTAACCATCGACAGTCTGTTCCGTGCAGGCTACGACGCCATCTTTATGGGCACAGGTACCAGCGTGCCTCAGAACATGGACTCTACACCGGGCTCCAAGCTCCACGGTGTGAGCCAGAGTACCTACTTCTTGCACAACGTAAATGCCTATAACGAAGGCGCTTTGACCCGCGACATGGTTCCGCTGCGCGACGGCGAGAAGGTGGGTGTCATTGGCGGCGGAAACGTTGCCATGGATGCTGCCCGTACTGCTATCCGACTGGGTGCCGATGTTACCGTGTTGTACCGTAAGACCCAGGAAGAGATGCCTGCCATCAAGAGCGAATATGAAGATGCGGTGAAGGAAGGCGTGAAATTTGAGTGGAAAACCACCGTTGAGGCCTTCCTGAAGGGCAAAAACGGCCGTCTGGGAAGCTGTGTGCTGAACACTCCTGAGGGCGAAAGGGTAGAAAAATTCGACAGAATCTATCTCGCCATCGGTTCTAGACCAGCCAACCGTATCGTTTCTACCACTGCTGGAATCGAGGTGGATGAGAAGGGATATGTTAAAGTTGTTGAACGTCCGTTCGGTATGACCACCCGTCGCGGTGTGTTCGCCGGAGGTGATGTGGTACACCGTCCGCAGACTGTAGTTTTGGCGATGAAGGCTGCCAAAGAGGTGGCTCAGGGCATCGCCCAATATGTAGATGCCATCAAGCTTCTCGAAGAGGCTAAGCGTATCGAGAAGGATGGTATTGCTGATGTTGAATAACAAGCGTGTTATTAGATAATTATGCACTTTTCGGTGCTTCATTTTTCGGACCGTGAGGTTCGGGTTTTTGGTTTAGTAGTAGTAGACTTTTAGTCTACGCAAAACGCAGGGTCGGAGAGTGGAGTTTTCTTCACTTCGCCGACCCTCTATTTTTATTACGCCACAAAAAAAGTTTTCTCTCGGGACAGAAAAAATTTTAGGTGGCGTGCGCAGAAACATTTAAGATTATTTTACTTTTAGAGTTTTCTCTTTCCCTGACAGTTTTCTGTGAAATATATTCATCATCTCTTCTTCCAGATGGTCATGTGGTCATTAAGGTCATTAGTCATTAAGGTCATTAAGCTTTTGAAATATGGGGGCAAAAATAGAGACAATAATAAAAATATAAAATTTATATTTTTATTATTGTCCTAAAAAATACTCCCCGTTGGCAAGTCCTTAATGACCTTAATGACTAATGACCTTAATGACCACTTTTCTTGAGAGGGTGGTAATCAGCCCCCAATCAAGTGTACCCTAAAGAGCCATGCATCAGGAACATGGAAGAAGGCAGAAACGTTATAGGATTTTAATTTTCCGCCATCTCCCCTTAAATCTGCTTAAACTTCCTGCTGCCTTATCCGCTGTATGGATTTTTTTCTCTATATTTGCCAGCAGGAAAACGATGAAGTTTTAGTCAGAAACGAAACTGAAACGAAACAGAAACGAAACAGAAAAGAATCAGAAACGGTAAAGTGATTATGAAGCAAAGAAGAAAATACATACAGCTGCTTGCGGCTCTGCTGCTCCTGCTCATCGGTCAGGAGGCTCGCGCCCAGAAGTCATGCGTCATTGCATCGGCCGAGAACCATGTGCCTATCCGCGAAGCGCTCATCCATACCAACAACAACCACTGGGCGCGCACCGACTACCGCGGCTACTGGAACATGCGCTACCAGTTTGATTCGGCTACCGTCTCCAAGCCCGGATTCATCAGGGCAACCATCCGCTACCGGGAATTGCCCGATACGGTGTTCCTGCTGCCCGAATCAAAACAGATTGGCGAGGTGACCGTTTGGGGTAAGAACCAGGAAAACGTCGGCAAGATGATGAACCAGGTCAGTCTGGAGGCTGCGGAGGCAGGCAGAAATGCCGCGCTGGGACATACCCGACTGGTAGGATTCGACCTGGGCAACATGATGGACAGCCAGGGGCGCCGCGACCAGAAACATCTGAAGGAGGCCAAGAAGATATTCTCGAAGATGGAAAAGGGCGATCCGCTCATCAATGCCTACGAAAAGGCTTCTGGTAAAAAATATTTATTAAAAAATCCGGTTGATGCAGCCGATGAGAAACCTGCCGAAAAACAACCTCCTAAGGGAGATGAAAAGGCAAATGCCCCAAAGGAAGAGTAGGGGAAGGGTGTGGAGAATCAAAAAAAATGGAAGAATTCGGAAAATAATTGCCGAAAAACTTGCCCATGTCAGATTTATTTTGTATCTTTGCACCCAAAAATCATAAAAACGAAAAATTAGGCATGTTTGAAAATTTATCAGATAGACTGGAACGCTCATTCAAAATCTTGAAGGGCGAAGGAAAAATTACAGAAATCAACGTGGCGGAAACCATGAAGGATGTGCGCCGTGCACTCCTCGACGCCGACGTAAACTATAAAGTAGCTAAGGAATTCACCAATAAGGTGAAGGAGAAAGCACTCGGCATGAATGTGCTCACAGCCGTGAAGCCGGGACAGCTGATGATTAAACTGGTTCACGATGAGCTGGCAGAACTCATGGGCGGTGAAGAAGCCCCATTGAAGCTCGAAGGTCATCCGGCAATCATCCTCATGAGCGGTCTGCAGGGTTCGGGTAAGACTACCTTCAGCGGTAAGCTTGCCAACATGCTCAAGACCAAGCGCGGCAAGAAACCATTGCTCGTAGCCTGCGACGTTTACCGTCCGGCAGCTATCCAGCAGCTCCATGTAGTGGGCGAGCAGGTGGGTGTTCCGGTTTACAGCGAGCCAGAGAACAAGGATGTGCTCAGCATCGCCGACCACGCCATCCAGCAGGCTAAGACCAACGGCAACGATGTGGTAATCGTCGATACAGCCGGACGTCTCGCCATTGATGAGCAGATGATGAACGAGATCAGCAATCTCAAGAATCATCTCCGTCCAGACGAAACCCTCTTCGTGGTTGACTCCATGACCGGTCAGGACGCCGTAAACACAGCCAAGGAATTCAACGACCGCCTCGACTTCAACGGCGTTGTTCTCACCAAGCTCGACGGTGATACCCGCGGTGGTGCTGCCCTCAGTATCCGTACCGTGGTAACCAAGCCAATCAAGTTTATCGGTACCGGTGAGAAGATGGAGGCCATTGACGTATTCCACCCAGCCCGTATGGCAGACCGAATCCTCGGCATGGGTGACGTGGTATCTCTCGTAGAGCGCGCACAGGAGCAGTTCGACCTGGAAGAGGCTAAGAAACTGGAGAAGAAGATCAGAAAGAACCAGTTCGACTTCAATGATTTCTACAACCAGATTCAGCAGATCAAGAAGATGGGTAACATCAAGGACTTGGCAGCGATGATTCCGGGCGTAGGCAAGGCCATCCGCGACGTAGACATCCCAGAGGATGCATTCAAGGGCGTAGAGGCCATCATCCAGAGTATGACTCCTAAGGAGCGCACCAACCCAGCCATCCTCAACACATCACGCCGCCAGCGCATCGCCAAGGGTTCGGGCACCAACATCCAGGAGGTGAACAAGCTCATCAAGCAGTTTGACCAGACCCGCAAGATGATGCAGATGATGACCGGCAACAAGATGGCGCAGATGATGAGCCGCATGAAGGGTATGCCAGGCATGCCTAAGATGCCGGGCATGTAAGAAAAGTATAAACGTTAAAATAAGAATAAAATGCAGCTTATAGACGGAAAGGCGACGGCAGCCGCCATCAAGGAACAGATAGCCCAGGAGGTGGCACAGATTGTGGCCGCCGGTGGCAAGCAGCCACACCTGGTAGCCGTGCTCGTAGGGCACGACGGAGGCAGCGAAACCTATGTGAAGAACAAGGTGCTGGCCTGCGAGAAGTGTGGATTCAAGTCGACCCTCATCCGTTATGAGGAGGATGTTACCGAAGAAGAGCTCCTGCAGTGTGTAGACAAACTGAACCGGGATGGTGATGTTGACGGATTCATCGTTCAGCTTCCTCTGCCTAAGCACATCGATGAGCAGAAGGTAACCATGGCAATTGATTACCGCAAGGACGTAGACGGATTCCATCCGGTAAACGTGGGCAGAATGTCGCTCGGTATGCCTTGCTTCATCTCAGCCACTCCGCTCGGTATCCTCACCCTGCTGCAGCATTATAATATTGAAACCAGTGGCAAGAAATGCGTCATTCTGGGCAGAAGCAACATCGTAGGCAAGCCAATGGCTCAGCTGATGATGCAGAAGCAGTATGGCGATGCCACCGTCACCGTATGCCACTCCCATTCCAAGGATTTGAAGAAGGTGTGTCAGGAGGCGGATATCATCATCGCAGCCATCGGTCGTCCTGATTTCGTGACAGCTGATATGGTGAAACCGGGAGCTGTAGTCATTGATGTGGGTACCACCCGTGTGCCTGATGCTACGAAGAAGAGCGGTTTCCGCTTGAATGGCGATGTGAAATTCGACGAGGTGGCAGAGAAGTGTTCCTTCATCACTCCTGTTCCGGGAGGCGTTGGTCCGATGACCATCTGTTCGCTGATGAAGAATACGCTGGCTGCCGGCAAGAAGGAATATTACAGCTAGAAAGAAGATAATATTTCAGAAAGAAGCAGTGTCTAAGTCACTGCATACTTGATTTTTTATAACTCTCTAATTTGTGGGGGCAGGGTGCAGTGATGCACTCTGCCTTTTTATCAAGCCGAGAGAAAGAGTGTAAAACAGACACAAACAATTTAATCTAAAAATATAGAAACATGATAAAACTTAAGTACGTATTTACATCAGCGCTGCTCGTGGCAGCTGCCAGCGGCATTCAGGCTGGCAGTAAGCAACTAGCCGTGCAGACCGGCAAGGATGCCCCTGCATACACCATACAGGGCAAGGATTCCATCTGCCAGATATTCATCTATTCGCCAGCACCCAACCAGGGCTTGCATCTGGCTTATTTCACCGACGATGAGCGTTGGGTGGATGTAGGACAGCTCTGCGCCAGCGACTACGGTCCGTGGGGAGCTGAAAAGAAGATGTATAACCCCTTCGTGGTAAAAGCCAACGACGGTACATGGCGCGCACTCTGGAGCGTGAACCAGCATGCACCGCAGTTTGCCGTTGCCTACTCCGAAGACCTCATCACCTGGCGTCCACAGGATTATCCCATCATCCGCGAAAAGGGTGTGAAGGATGTGGCTGCCTATCAGATGGATGACGGCAATTTCGACATCTATCTCAAGACATCCAAGGGCAAGCGATACGTACAGGCAAGCAAGGATTTCCGTACCTTCAAGGAGGATACACTGGAAGCTTCTGCCGACGATATACTCTGGCAGCGCGACACCGCAACCATCGGCGGAAAACTCTTCCAGGGCTGCGATTTCGAGGTGCCTGCCGTGCATCTCAACTACATCCGTTCCTGGTTCCATGCCCTCTCAGAAGAGGCAAAACTCAACGGTCAGCCGATGCCGAAAACCGATGCTGACCTCGCAGCTTATGCCAAGGACAACCACATCGACCTGCCGAAGGATTCGGAAATCCCTGCCAACCTCAGCATCAATCCGCAGAAATCTCACCGCATCTCCAACAAGCTGATGGGCATCTTCTTCGAAGACATCAGCCGAGCTGCCGACGGAGGACTCTCTGCAGAAATGTTGCAGAACGGCGACTTCGAGTATAACAGGGAAGACCACCGCCACCAGTGGAATGCCACCACGGCATGGGTGGGGGTAGAGAAATCGGGCATCGCCACCGAAAACGGGGTGAGCCGGAACAATCCTCATTACGCCGTTCTGGGCACTACACCTATTTATAATATAGGCTGGGACGGCATCGCCATCCGTCGCGGAGCTGCCGTTGAGGGCAAGGAGGGCAAGCATCAGCCAGCCATCTACGAGGTGAGTCTGCACGCCCGCTGCATCGACGCCAAGAAGAAAGATCTCACCCTGGCGCTCGTAAACCAGGAGGGGCTGCCGGTATGCCAGACCAAGATTAAGGTGCAAGGCACCGACTGGAAGGAATATAAGGCGCAGCTCATCGTGACCGATAAATATGAGGGCGAACTCGCCAGCGAAGCTACTACCAAGGAGGGCAAACTGGGCAAGAACATCCGGTTCGCCATCCTGCCTAAGGGCGAGCAGAAAGTGGCGGTAGACTTGGTAAGTCTCAAACCACAAGATACTTACAAGGGTCATGGACTGCGCAAAGACCTTGCCGAGGCCATTGCCGACCTGAAGCCTCGCTTCGTGCGCTTCCCGGGCGGCTGCATGCTCCACGGACAGGGGCTCAAGAACATCTACCACTGGAAGGAGAGCGTGGGTCCGCAGAAAGACCGCAAGCCAGCCTTCAACATCTGGGGCTACCATCAGACCCGCCAGCTGGGATTCTACGAGTATTTCCAGTGGTGCGAGGACATGGGAGCCGAGCCGTTGCCTGTATTGGCGGCAGGTGTTCCTTGTCAGAATTCTGTGGCAGATGAGCGCGGAGTGGCTGGTCAGCAGGGCGGAATCCCGATGAGCGAGATGCCGCAGTACATCCAGGATGTGCTGGACCTGGTAGAGTGGGCGAATGGCGACCCTGCCACCTCTAAGTGGGCTAAGATGAGAGCCGATGCAGGTCATCCGGCTCCGTTCAACCTCAAGATGATAGGCATCGGCAACGAAGACCTCATCTCTACCGATTTCGAGCAGCGCTACCTGATGATCTGCAAGGCGGTGAAGCAGAAATATCCTCAGCTCGAGGTGGTAGGTACCGTAGGTCCGTTCCACTTCCCGTCTTCCGATTATATTGAGGGTTGGAAGATTGCCCGCGAAAACAAGCGCTGGATTGATGCCGTAGACGAGCATTATTACGAGCAGCCGGGCTGGTTCCTGAACCATCAGGATTATTACGACCATTACGACCGCAAGGCTCCTAAGGTTTATCTGGGCGAATATGCATCTCGCGGTGCCAATGCGGTAGACAATGCGCTGGCTGAGGGCATCCACCTCTGCAATGTGGAGCGCAACGGCGATGTGGTAGAAATGACATCCTATGCGCCGCTGCTGAGCAAGGACGGATACAGCAACTGGCAGCCGGACATGATTTACTTTGATAATAATAATGTACGCGCGAGCGAGAGCTACAAGATGCAGAAGATGTTCGGCCAGCATGCCGGCGACCTCTACATCTCATCCATGCTCAGTCTGCCTGAAGCGCTGAAGAAATATGTGGGTACCAGTGTGGTAAAGGATTCCAAGTCGGGCAAAACCTGGCTGAAGGTGGTAAATGCCTTGCCTCGCCCGCTGAAACTCTCGGTATCTGGCTTGGGCAACAGGCAGGTAACCGTAGCCGGCAGAAGTGCCCAGGTTTTTGAGCTTTAGCTTTTTTCTCTCTCTTCTCTTCTCTCTCTTCTCCCGCCGGTCCCCCGTTCCCTGCGATTCCATCGCAGGTCCCGTGGGGCCCGTAGGTAGAAGGGAGAAACCCCTACGGTTTTGCGTTTCTCCCTTTCCCCCTTCCTCCCAAAAAGTGGTCATTAAGGTCATTGGTCATTAAGGTCATTAAGCTTTTTCTTATATTTCCTTACATTTTCTGTATTTTCTTGCACAAAACCCGAGGAAATGAGTATCACTCGTAATAAATCGTAAGCAATTTATTTATTTTTCTAACAAAAATACGAAGTTTTGTGAAAATTTATACGAAATTAGTTGGCTATTACATAAATTCTCTGTATCTTTGCAGGCAAATTATAACAAATGGGCTCGAAAGAGCCCTTTTAAGCATGGAAATAAAAGAAAATAAAAGATATGAAACATCCATTAAGAAGTAGCGTCTGTACTGAAGGCAGAAGAATGGCAGGTGCCCGAGCACTTTGGGTAGCTGCAGGTATGAAACACGAACAGTTTGGTAAACCAATCATCGCTATTGTGAACAGCTTTACACAGTTTGTGCCAGGTCATACGCATCTTCATGAAATCGGTCAGATTGTCAAGAAGGAAATCGAAGCTATGGGTTGCTACGCAGCCGAATTCAACACCATCGCCGTTGACGACGGTATCGCAATGGGACACGACGGAATGCTCTATTCCCTCCCAAGCCGTGATATCATTGCTGACTCTGTAGAATACATGGTCAATGCACACAAGGCAGATGCCATGATCTGCATCTCAAACTGCGACAAGGTGACTCCAGGTATGCTCATGGCATCTATGCGACTGAACATTCCTACCGTGTTCTGCTCAGGCGGTCCGATGGAAGCCGGACGCTGGAAGGGCGAGAACGCCGACTTGATTACAGCTATGATTAAGGGTGCTGATACAAGCGTTTCTGACGAGGAGATGAAGCAGATTGAGCAGTGCGCCTGCCCAGGTTGCGGAAGCTGCTCAGGTATGTTTACCGCCAACTCAATGAACTCGCTCACCGAGGCCATCGGTCTGAGTTTGCCAGGCAACGGAACCATTCTTGCTACCCACAAGAACCGCATCCAGCTCTTTAAAGATGCTGCACGCCAGATAGTTAAGAACGCTTATGCATATTATGAGGACGGCGACGAGAGCGTATTGCCACGCAGCATCGCTACCCGCGATGCATTCCTCAACGCCATGACCCTGGACATCGCCATGGGCGGAAGCACCAACACTGTGCTCCATCTGCTGGCAGTAGCTCAGGAAGCTGGCGCAGATTTCAAGATGGAAGACATCGACCAGTTGAGCCGCAAGGTGCCTTGCCTCTGCAAGTTGAGCCCTAACACCCAGAAATACAGTGTACAGGAGTGTAACCGCGCAGGTGGTATCCTCGGTATCCTGAACGAGCTGAACAAGGGCGGTCTGATCAACGGCAACGTAAAGCGTGTTGACGGCAAGACCCTGGGTGAGCAGATGAAGAAATACGACATTACCGGTACTGAGATTGATGCCGAGGCTGACAGAATCTATCATTCAGCTCCGGGCAGAAAGTTCTCTACCCAGATGGGTAGCCAGGACGCTCAGTGGGAGAGTCTCGACACCGACCGCGCCGAGGGTTGTATCCGCGACCTTGAGCATGCTTACACTAAAGATGGTGGATTGGCAGTGCTCTTCGGCAATATCGCCCAGAACGGTTGCGTAGTGAAGACTGCAGGTGTAGACCCAGTGCTTTGGCATTTTGAGGGCCCGGCCGTATGCTTTGATTCTCAGGAAGATGCATGCGAAGGCATCCTCGACGGCAAGGTTAATTCAGGCGACTGCGTAGTCATTACCCACGAGGGTCCAAAGGGTGGCCCTGGTATGCAGGAGATGCTCTACCCTACATCTTACATCAAGAGCCGTCACTTGGGTAAGGAGTGTGCACTTATCACCGACGGCCGCTTCTCAGGCGGTACATCAGGCTTGAGTATCGGTCACATCAGTCCTGAGGCTGCAGCAGGTGGTAACATCGGCAAGATTAAGGATGGCGACATCATCGTCATTGATATTCCTAGCCGCTCCATCAATGTGAAGCTCTCTGACGAGGAACTCGCAGCACGCCCACAGCAGCCGCTTAAGCGCAACCGCGTGGTTAGCAAGGCATTGCGTGCTTATGCACAGAGCGTTAGTTCTGCAGATAAAGGTGGTGTGAGAATCATTGACTAGTCTTTGAAAAGACAGTTTTTTGAGTCTTTGAGAAAAGAGAAAAGTTTTTGAATTATTCAGAATAATAATAGATAAATGGCAAAAGAAGTAATAACAGGAGCCGAAGCACTGATGCGCTCCCTGAAAAACGAGGATGTTAAAACCATCTTTGGATATCCGGGCGGTAGCATCATGCCAGTGTTTGATTCACTGTACGGTTACACGAGAGGTGAAAAGAAGATGTTTGACCACATCTTGGTACGTCACGAGCAGGCTGCTGCTCACGCTGCACAGGGTTATGCCCGAGTCAGCGGCGAAGTGGGCGTCGCTCTTGTCACTAGTGGTCCTGGAGCTACTAATACATTGACCGGCATCGCTGATGCCATGATGGATTCTACACCAATCGTTGTCATCGCCGGACAGGTGGGCGTAGGTGCCCTGGGTACCGATGCCTTCCAGGAGGTTGACCTCGTAGGTGTTACCCAGCCAATATCCAAGTGGTCTTATCAGATTCGCCGTGCTGAGGATGTGGCATGGGCTGTGAGCCGTGCTTTCTACATCGCCCGCAGCGGACGTCCTGGACCTGTAGTTCTCGACTTTACAAAGAATGCGCAGGTGGCTACATGTGAGTGGGAACCAGTGAAATGTGAGAAGGTTACATCTTATAAACCTTATCCTAAGATAGATGAAAAGGCGGTGGCTGAAGCTGCCGAACTCATCAATAACGCCAAGAAACCATTCGCCCTCGTGGGGCATGGAGTAGAGCTTGGCGGTGCACATAATGAACTCATCGAATTCCTCGAGAAGGCAGATATCCCTGCGGGCAGAACCCTGCTCGGTCTTTCTGCCCTGCCTAGCAACCACCCGCTCAACATGGGTATGCTCGGCATGCACGGTTCTTATGCTACCAATATGAAGACCCAGGAGTGTGATGTGCTCATCGCCATCGGTATGCGTTTCAGCGACCGTATCACAGGCGTACCTTCTAAGTATGCTCCTCAGGCTAAGATTATCCACCTGGATATTGACAAGGCTGAGATTGATAAGGTAATCAAGACCGATGTGGCTGTGGTGGGCGACTGCAAGCAGAGTCTGCCAGCCATTACCCGCCTGCTGAACAAGAATGTTCACCGCGAGTGGAGAGATTCCTTCGAGGAATACCGCCAGCAGGAACAGGAGAAGGTAATAGAGAAGGATATCCATCCTACAGAGGGACCGCTGCTCATGGGCGAGGTAACCAATGTGGTAACGGAAGCTACTCATAATGAGGCAGTTCTCGTAAACGACGTAGGTCAGAACCAGATGATCAGCAGCCGCTACTTCAAGTTTACCAAGAAGCTGAGCATCGTAACCAGTGGTGGTTTCGGAACCATGGGCTTCGGTCTTCCGGCAGCCATCGGTGCCACCTTCGGCGCTCCCGACCGTACCATCTGCTGTTTCTTCGGCGACGGCGGCTTCCAGATGAACATCCAGGAACTCGGCACCATCATGGAGCAGCAGGCACCCGTCAAGATGATTCTGCTGAACAACAACTATCTGGGCAACGTGCGCCAGTGGCAAGACCTGATGTTCGGCGGCCGTCACTCCTTCACCCACATGATGAATCCTCATTACGCAGAGATAGCCAAGGCCTACGGAATACCATACGATGTGGTAATAGACCGCAAGGACCTTCAGGCTAAGGTGGAGAAGATGATCAGCACCAAGGGTCCTTACCTGCTGGAGTGCGCTATCAAGGAGAATGAAGACATCGTTCCGATGACGCTGCCAGGCAAGAGCGTAGATGAGATGCTGCTCGAGTTGAATTATTAAACCTCTCGGCTCTATATATAATAAGGTGTAAAATCCTTTGCGGGGAAGCATCCTTTAAAAAGGAAAGACTCCGAAAAGTAACCGATTATTTTAAAATTTGGAAAAATGGAGAATAACAACGAAAAGAAATTATATACATTGCTTGTTTACTCAGAAAACATTGCCGGTATCCTGAATCAGATTACCGCAGTGTTTACTCGCAGACAGGTAAACATCGAGAGCTTGAATGTTTCGGCCAGCAGTATCAAGAATATACACAAGTATACCATTACGGTTTGGAGCGACGAAGAGCAGATTGAGAAAATCAACAAGGCAATAGAGAAGAAGATTGATGTGGTGAAGAGTGATTACTACACCGACGACCAGATCTTCATCCATGAAGTGGCTCTCTTCAAGATTTCCACTCCGGTATTGCTCGAAAATCCAGAGGTGTCGCGCACCATCCGTAAGCATGATGCCCGCATGATGGAGGTGAATCCAACCTACAGCACCGTGCTGCTGGCAGGACTTACCGAAGACATCGCCGACCTCTTCCAGCAGCTCAACAGTTACGACTGCCTCCTTCAGTATACCCGAAGCGGCAGAATCGCTGTTACGAGAAGTTTCGATGAGCCAATCTCTGATTATCTCAAGCAGAATTCAGAATATTAGAATCCTATAAAAATATTGAGCCCTTTGTTCTTCTGGCTTCAAAACTAGATGAGCAGAGGGCTTTTTCGGTTTAAAATAACAAGACAAACAACAAGATAAAAGGACGAGATAGATATTATGGAACAGAAAATATTAGATAAGGTAGGGCGTTACGAATTCCTTTCGGAGCCTTTCCACTGCGACTTCAGCAGCCACCTCTTTATGGGGCATCTCGGAAATCATCTGCTCAATGCAGCCGATTTTCACAGCAACGACCGCGGGTTCGGCATGAACTACCTCATGCCCCGACACAAGACATGGGTTCTCAGCCGACTGGCCATTGAGATGACAGAGATGCCTAAGTCTTACGACCGCTTTATGGTAGAAACCTGGTGCGAGAGTGCCATGAAATATTTCACATCCCGAGATTTCAAAATCTGCGGGAAGACAGCAGCTGATTCTTCTGCATCATCTTCATCAGAAGGCTCATCTTCTTCAGAAGTGTCGTCAGAAGGAGCCAAGGTTTACGGCTACGGCAAGAGCGTGTGGGCAATGATTGATACGGAAACCCGACAGCCTGTTGATATTTTTGAAATTCACGACGGACTCATCAAAGAATATATTGATTCGGAAAAACCTTGTCCTATCCAGGCAAGTTCGAGAGTGAAAATGGGCAAGGATGCCAAGCTGGTGAGAACCATTGACACCTATTATCATGATGTAGATGTTAACGGGCACATCAACTCGGTGAAATACATCGAGCATATCCTCGACCTCTTTGATCTGGATTATTACAAAACTCACTTTTTGCAAAGATTTGAGGTGGCTTACGTAGCAGAAAGTCACCAGGGAGACCAACTTCATTTCTATTTGGAAGAAGCAGGTGAGGCTGAAAATATGCAAGAATACTGCATAAAGATAACAAAAACCGGCAAAAATGACGCAAATGAGGTGGAAGTTGTAAGAAGTAAGGCTAAATTTATTA
>ERZ1026776.1195-NODE-1195-length-15008-cov-19.287635_pt1 | contig 15008 bp, 10 predicted proteins | sample MGYA00380125_ERZ1026776 | MGnify/ENA primary metagenome ERZ1026776 (study PRJEB33269, sample SAMEA4719761) | human gut metagenome | biome: human-associated habitat; feature: organic feature; material: feces | place: Cameroon | collected 2013-10 ...
GCGTACTCGATGGCGCGGCTCTCGCGGATGACATTGACCTTGATCTGGCCGGGATAATCCAGCGTGTCCTCGATCTTCTTCGCGATCTGGCGTGCCAGCAGGATGACCTGATCGTCGCTGATGACGTCAGGCTTGACCATGATGCGCACTTCGCGGCCGGCCTGAACGGCAAACGCCTGTTCAACGCCCTCGAAGCTGGAAGAGATCTCTTCCAGATTTTCCAGACGCTTCACATAGCTCTCGACGTTCTCACGGCGAGCACCGGGACGTGCAGCGCTGATGGCGTCGCAAGCCTGAATGATGAAGGCCAGCGGGGTTTTCGGCTCCACATCGCCGTGATGGGCCTCGATGGCATGGATGATCTGGGTGTTCTCCTTGTACTTGCGGCAGATATCGACACCGATCTGAACATGGCTGCCCTCGATCTCGTGATCCAGAGCCTTGCCGATATCATGCAGCAGACCGGCACGGCGGGCCAGCGTGACATTCACGCCCATCTCGCCCGCCAGCAGACCAGCCAGCCAAGCCACTTCCATGCTGTGGGCCAGTGCGTTCTGGCCAAAGCTGGTGCGGTACTTCAGGCGGCCGATCAGCTTGATCAGGTCGGGGTGCAGACCGTGGATGCCCAGTTCCATGACCGCGTGCTCGCCCTCGCGCTTCATCTGCAGCTCGAGATCGTGGCGGCACTTCTCCACCGTCTCCTCGATGCGGGCGGGGTGGATGCGGCCGTCGCCGATCAGACGCTCCAGCGTCATGCGGGCGACCTCGCGGCGGGTCTGGTCGAAGGAGGACAGGGTGATGGCCTCCGGGGTATCGTCGATGATGAGGTCCACGCCGGTGGCCGTCTCAAGGGCGCGGATGTTGCGGCCTTCGCGGCCGATGATGCGGCCCTTCATCTCGTCGCTGGGCAGCGGCACGACACTGACGGTCGTTTCGCTGCAATGATCTGCGGCGCAGCGGGCAATGGCCTGTCCGATCATGTTGCGGGCCAGATTGTCGCAGTTCTCCTTCAGGTCGGTCTCATAAGCGGCCACACGGACTGCCTTTTCGTGGGTCAGTTCCTCGTCCACCTTGTGCAGCAGCACTTCGCGGGCATCCTCCTGACTCAGGCCGGCCAGCGTCTCCAGACGCTCCATCTCCTTGGCGCGGATGGCGTCCACCTCGGCCAGATGGGCGTCGGCTTCTTCCTTCTTGCGCTTGAGTTCCTCTTCTTTTTTCTCCAACGCCTCGGTCTTGCGGTCGAGGGCGGTCTCTTTCTGGTCGATGCGGTTCTCCTGACGGGTGATCTCAGCGCGGCGCTGCTTGATCTCCTTGTCGGCTTCCGCCTTCTGGGCGTCCACCTCTGCTTTCAGGCGGAACGCCTCATCTTTGGCTTCCAGAACGGCTTCTTTGCGTTTTTGGTCTGCGGTCTTGATCGCTTCGTTCACCAGCCGGGTCGCCTCGGCTTCGGCGCTGCCGATCTGGGCTTCGGCGGTCTTTTTACGGTTGTTGTAACCAATAAAATAACCCCCGCCGATCCCGGCAGCAGCTGCAACGATCACGACTACGATCCATACGATCGTGGGCATCGTGTTCACTCTCCTCAAAGTTAAAATTCAAATTCAACTCAATGCTGGAGACGCTGCCGAGCAAGGCGTGGGGTACACAATACAAGATCAAGCTCTCAAGCACAAAACAGACCGCAAAAACACGACACCGCGGCCATGCGCCGGGGCGGTTTTGGGGTGCTGGTTTGCAATTTACAAGGTTTTCATATAAAAACGGGCAGATGAAGCCCCATTGAACTTTGGTTGCGGAATTCCCTTGCACACAGCGTCATGGATTCCATACTACTTCTTATATTACGAAACATTTTGAATAATGTCAAGGGAACGAAACCTATTTTTGAAAATTTACTCCAGATACATCCGCCGCAGACGCATCAGACGGGCAGGAGTCAGGCCGTATTCGGCTTCGAGGTAGGCTTCGGCGCTGCCACATTTTTCCCGGATGGTATCCAGCACAAGGTCTACGGATTCGGGGTGCACGCCCGCGATGCCCTGATAGAACTTTTTCTGTTCCGGGCGGGCCGCGATCTCCTCGGCGTGTTCGGCCCAGATCTGTTCCAGTTCCGGGCGGCGGCAGGTGTTGCTCTGCACAAAATCCGCGTAGATGGTCGCATCCGACGCGCCCAGCGCCAGCAGGATGAGCATGGCCGCCACGCCGGTGCGGTCCTTGCCGCCGGAACAGTGGAACAGCACCGGCGTTTCGCCCACTTCCAGCGCCCGGAACAGCTCCTTGTACGCCTTGTTGCCGAACAGCATCCGCTTATACATCGCATCAGCCATCCGGCGGCCTTCATCCGGCTTGCCTTCCAGCAGACGCTCCCGGTCCTCGGGCGAAAAGTCCACCTCTTTGCCATCCTCCAGACACAGCCCGCAGATGCGCACCATCCGTGCGCCGTCGGGCACATAGTCCGGTTCCTTGGCGGCTTCCTGTTCGCTGCGCAGGTCGAGGATGAGCCGCAGCCCCAGCGAATCCAGCAGTTTGCGGTCCGCGTCGCTGCTCAGCAGACCGGTGGGGATGCCGCGGTAAATCTGGCCCCAGCGGATATGCTTGCCCTCGTCGGCCTCATAGCCGCCCAGCTCGCGGAAATTGTTCCCGCCCGCAAAGGGCAGCTGGGTCCCGGGGGCGGGATGGGGGACCGGCTTTTCCACCGCCGTGCTGGACAGGACCGGCAGATTGTAGAACGGCTTTGCCGGACGGCCCCGCCGGGGCGGCAGGGAAGTCGTTCCGCCCAAGACTTCCATCAGATAGCTCCGCAGAAGGTCCAGATAGGCCGAGTTGTGGTCCCGGCGCTGGACCATCGAGACGCAGAGCGGCGGCATGTCTTCCAGCAGGACGTCCCGCACCCGGTCCAGCTCCCGCCGCGCCCCCGGTTCATAGCGGGTCAGGCAGGTGCACAGCTGCTCCTGCACGAGGTAGTACGCCTGATAGAAGCTGGGGCCGATCTCAGCATCGGGCGCAAAGCCCGCCTTGGCGCAGGCGTCCCACAGCGGCGCAAACAGGTCCTGCCGCAGACTGGGCAGCAGCACCCGCTGCCCCCGCAGAGCCGCCAGCGGGACCCGCTCCTTTTCCCAGAAGGGGTGTCCGCGCGGGACCAGCAGACAGGCGGGGTCCGCCCGCAGGGTCGTGCGGGCCAGCACCTTGGCCGCACAGCCGAGGTCCATCACCAAGCCCGCGTCCAGCTCGCCCTGCTCCACGGCGTCGGCCACGGCGTCGTTGTCCATCAGGCGGAACCGCATCTCGATATGAGGGTACTGCTGGCGGAACTTGTCCAGCTGCGTTTCCAGCCCCGGCAGATAATCCGGGACCAGCGACACGCTGATGCCGATGCGCACCGGCTGGGCCGACTGGATCTCGGCATGGAGCGCCGCCTGCATCTGCTGGAACTGCTCCACCACCGGGGCCGCATGGCGCTGCAAGCTCAGCCCCCGCTCGGTGAGTGAGAGCTTGTGGTGGGCGCTGACGAAGAGCGGCCCGCACAGTTCAGCTTCCAGTGCGGTGATGCTCTGCCGCAGGGCCTGACGCGACAGAAACAGCCGCTGTGCCGCGCGGGTGTAGTTCATCTCTTCGCACAGGACCAGAAAATAGTGCAGCTGGCGGATATCCATAGTTTCCTCCTGAAACGGTTCTGGGACAGTTGAAAGAATAGATAAAGAATACCGCCTTTTGCCCGGATTGTAAAGGCGGCAGGGAAAAAAAGTGAAACCGGATTGACAGCACCCGCCCGCCGGGTGTAGACTTTGCATAAGACTCCCCCTGTTGAAGGAAGAAAAAAGAAAGAAGGTCCTTTTTATGAAAGTTATCGCTACGGAAAAAGCCCCCGGCGCCATCGGCCCCTACTCGCAGGGCTTTATCACCAACGGTTTCGTTTATACTTCCGGCCAGATCCCGGTGAACCCCGCCGACGGCACGATCCCCGAGGGCATCGCCGCACAGGCTGAGCAGAGCTGCAAGAACGTCGGCGCCATCCTCGAGGCCGGCGGCAGCAGCTTTGAAAAGGTGGTCAAGACCACCTGCTTCCTCGCCGAGATCGCCGATTTTGCCGCCTTCAACGAGGTCTACGCCAAGTTCTTCACCTCCAAGCCCGCCCGCAGCTGCGTGGCGGTCAAGGACCTGCCCAAGGGCGTTCTGTGCGAGATCGAAGCCATCGCAGAAGCCTGATAAAACCGCCCCATGAATCTTCAAAAGATCACACGCAAGACCCGCATCCTTCCGGTGGTCATGTTCTGCGCCGCCTTTGCGGTGCTGACCTTTGCCACCCATCTGCTGTATCAGAATCAGGCCAAGGATGAGCAACTCCGCGCCGTGTACACCGCCGAATCCACGGTCGGGCGCGTTTCCTCCCAGCTGAACCAGTACCTGTCCGAGTCGAACTTCATCAAGAAGCTCATCGAATCCGGCTACGACATCAGCGGGCGGCCTTTTGCGGCCATTTCCGGCCACATGCAGGAGGGCAAAGACATCATCAAGGCCCACGAGCTGGCCAAGGACGGCATCGTTTCGCAGGTCTATCCGATCCTCGAGAACCAAGCCGCCATCGGGCTGGACATGCTGGAAAATCCCGCCCGCAAAAAGGAAGCTACCCTCGCCAAGGAGAGCGGCGAATACACCATCGCCGGTCCGTTCGAGCTGGCGCAGGGCGACACGGGCGCGCTGCTGTTCGACCCCATTTACACCACAGACGCCACTGGTCTCCGGGATTTCTGGGGCTTTTCCATTCTGGTTCTGCGCTGGGACCAGTTCATGGACGAGATCGAGCTGAACAAGCTGGAAGAAGCGGGCTACCGCTACCAGATCTGGAAAAAAGACCTCTACACCGAAGAAAAAGTCGTCATTGCCGAGAGCGAGGGCTTTCTGCCCAACGATGCGCTGGAAGTGACCTGTTCGGTCCCGAACGACACTTGGTATTTTGAGATCGTACCGGCCAAAGGCTGGGTCTCGCCGCAGCAGATGCTGTTCGGTCTGCTCCTTTCGGTAGTCATCAGCGGTCTGCTGGCCTATGGCTGCTGGCAGTTCCTCGTCCGGGAAGAGCAGGACGCCCTGCACGAAGCCGCCCTTGAAAAGTCCGCACAGGAAGCCCGCGAGGCCAACGAGGCCAAGACCCGCTTCCTGTTCAACATGAGCCACGACATCCGGACGCCGATGAACGCCATCATCGGCTTTTCGGACCTGCTCGAAAAGCATATCGACGAGCGCGAAAAGGTGCTGGACTACACCAAAAAGATTAAGTCGTCCAGCTCGTTCCTGCTCTCGCTCATCAACTATGTGCTGGAAATGGCCCGCATCGAGAGCGGCAAGACCGTGCTCAAGGAAGAGGTCGGCGATCTGCAGATCCTCACCAACACGCTGTCCGATGTGTTTGAGCCGTCGGTGCGGCAAAAAAATCTGACCTGCACCTACCATACGGACTTCGTGCACCCCTACGTCATCTGTGACCGGACGAAGATTCGGGAAATTTTCCTGAACATCATCAGCAATGCCATCAAATACACGCCGGAGGGCGGGCACATCGCGGTCAGCATCTCCGAAACACCCAGCGAACAGGCCGGGATGGGCCGCTACACCTTCCGGGTGCAGGATGACGGCATCGGCATGAGCGAGGACTATCTCCCGCACATCTTCGAGGAATTTTCCCGCGAGCACACCAGCACCGAGAGCAAAGTCGTCGGCACAGGGCTGGGACTGCCCATCGTCAAGGCGCTGGTGGACCGGATGCACGGGACCATCGATGTCCAGAGCAAGATCGGCTGCGGGACCACCATGACCGTGACCCTGCCCCTTCCGCTGGCGTCGGAAGAGCAGGTCCGGGCCTACCAGCAGCCGGTGGAAGAGCAGCTTCCGGCCGACCTGAAGGGCCGCCGCATCCTGCTGGCCGAGGACAACGACCTGAACGCCGAGATCGCCATAACCCTGCTCCAAGAGAACGGGCTGGAGGTCGAACGGGCCGCTGACGGTCTGCTCTGCGTGGCGGCGCTTCAGAACCACCCGGCAGACTACTATGACGCCATTCTGATGGACATCCAGATGCCCCACATGAACGGCTATCAGGCCACCCAGACCATCCGCAGTCTGCGCGATCCCCGCCGGAACATCCCCATCATCGCGATGACCGCGAACGCCTTTGACGAGGACCACCAGAAGGCGCTGGAAGTGGGCATGAACGAGCATCTCGCCAAGCCCATCGACCTTGATGCGCTGTTCAAAACGCTGGAACGGGTCTTGAAATGACCCCTCTAAAAAACAAAATCATCTGCAATGCACCCTGCTGAGGCTGGACCTCAAGCGGTGCAATGCAGATGATTTTTTATTTTGCAGTTATTTCAGGATGATCTCATCGTTTTCGGCATCCACGGTCAGGCTGCTGCCCGCACCAAGGGTCCCATCGATGATCTTCTCGGCGGCGGGGTCCTCCACAGCCTTGCGGATGACGCGGCGCAGGTCACGCGCACCGAACTTGCCGCCCTGACTCTTGACCACCAGCGCATGGAGCGCGGCCGGGGTGTAGCTGTAGGCGATGCCCTTGGCTTCCATGCTGGGCTTGTACTCATCCAGCATGAGGGCGGCGATGCCCTCCAGCGTCTCCTGACCCAGCGGCTTGAAGGTGATGACCTCATCCACACGGCCAAGGAACTCCGGCCGCAGGAACTGGGCCAGCGCCTTGCGGGTCTTGTCCTCGCTGAGCTGGCTCTCGCTCTTGTTGAAGCCCAGACCGCCGGTGGACTGGTCGCTGCTGCCCGCGTTGGAGGTCATGCAGATGACCGTATTGGAGAAGTCCACGGTCCGGCCCTGTGCGTCGTTGATCTTGCCTTCGTCCAGAATCTGAAGCAGGATGTTCATGACGTCCGGATGTGCTTTTTCGATCTCGTCGAACAGCACGACGCTGTAGGGGCGGCGGCGGACCTTTTCGGTCAGCTGACCGGCCTCCTCATAGCCGACATAGCCCGGAGGCGAACCGATCATGCGGGACACCGCATATTTTTCCATATACTCGCTCATATCGAGACGGATGAGCGGGTCCGGGCCGTCGAACAGCTGATTTGCCAGCTGCTTGACCAGCTCGGTCTTGCCGACGCCGGTGGGGCCGACAAAGATGAAGCTGGCCGGACGGCGGCGGCCCGACAGGTCGGCGCGGCTGCGCTTGACGGCCTGTGCCACCAGATGCACGGCTTCGTCCTGTCCGATGATCTTCTTTTTCAGCTCGCTCTCGAGGTTCGACAGCTTGGCGTACTCCGTCTCGCGGATCTTGACCGCCGGGATTCCGGTCCACAGCTCGATGACCTTGGCCACATCGTCCATCGTCACCTTGATCTCGCTGGCAGCAGCCTGTTTGGCCGGCAGTTCGCTTTCCAGCTGGGCCATCCGGGTCTTGCGCTCGGCCACCCGCTCGTAATCGATGGGTTCATTGACCCCGGCATTCTCCATGTCGGCTTCTTCCTGCTTCAGGGCGTCCAGCTCCTTCTGCATCTCGAGGTACTCCGAGATGACCGGATGGGCCAGATTGCAGCACGCACAGGCTTCATCCAGCAGGTCGATGGCCTTATCGGGCAGGTAGCGGTCGGTGATATAGCGTTCACTCAGGGTCACGGCAGCGCTCAGCACGTCGGCGGGGACCTGCACATGGTGGTGCTCCTCGTAGTAGTGCTTGATGCCGTTCATGACAGCCAGCGTATCGGAAACGCTGGGTTCCTCGACGCGGACAGGCTGGAAACGGCGTTCCAGCGCCTGATCTTTCTCGATATACTTGCGGTACTCGTTGAAGGTCGTTGCGCCGATGACCTGGATCTCCCCGCGGGACAGGGCGGGCTTCAGGATGTTTCCAGCGTTCATCGCGCCTTCGCTCTCGCCCGCCGAAGTAATGGTGTGGATCTCATCGATGAACAGGATGACATTGCCCGCCGCCTTGACTTCGCTCAACAGGCCCTTGACCCGCTGTTCGAATTGGCCGCGGAACTGCGTGCCCGCCACAAGGCTGGTCAGGTCCAGCAGATAGATCTCCTTGTCCTTCAAGCCCGCCGGGACCTCACCCTTGGCGATGCGCTCGGCGATGCCCTCCGCAATGGCGGTCTTGCCGACACCGGCTTCGCCGATCAGGCAGGGGTTGTTCTTCTGGCGGCGGCTCAAAATCTGAATGGTGCGGTAAATTTCGCGGTCGCGGCCGATGATGTCATCCAGCTTGCCTTCCCGCGCCTTGCGGGTCAGATTCTCGCAGTAGGTATCCAGAAATTTGCGGCGGGGCGGCTTTTTGCCGTTCTTCCCGGCCTTTTTTTCGTTCTTGGGGGCCTCCTGCGCGCCGCCGTTCATGCTCAGCGGGAAGGTCGCGCTCGAACCCGGCATCAGGTCCTCGTCGCCGTCCTCGTCCTCCTGCGGCTGGCCCATGTTCATCATCATGGAGAACGGATTCGTGGAGCCGTCGCCCAGCTCCTGCATCATGTTCTCCATGCGGTCCTCCATGTTATCCATGTCCTCGTCCGACATGCCGAACTGTTTCATCAGGTCCTCAACGGGCTTGATGTGCAGTTCGCGGGCACAGTGGAGACAGTACCCTTCGTTTTTCATCTGGCCGTTCTCCATCCGCTGGACGAAGATGATGGCCGGACGCTTTTGGCATCGAATGCAGACCATAGTTCCTCCTTCAGTTCCGCCCCGTTACAGGAACGGGTTGAACAAATTGAATGCTTTATAGTAAAGGCTGCCGCTCATCACCGTGTCGTTGAGCACGGTGAGATTGCCGCCGGTGATGACGATGAGCGCCCAAACCACGCAGAGCACCAGATAGATGTCCACGATGCTGGCCAGCGCTCCCACAGACCAGCCCAGCCAATGATTGATATTTCCGATGACAGGCAGTTTATTCACCAGTCCCAGCACGGTGACCAGCAAGCTGATGCCCATGCGCAGCAGCGCAAACACCACAAAGAAGAGCACCAGCGAGATCACCGGTGTCAGCAGCGGGGCCAGCACCTTCTGCACGATAGCGTCCGCTAGCAGAACGGCGTTGTCGTTGAGCACCGCCGAGATGGATCGCTCACAGGCTTCGACGATGGACGCCCGGAAGCTTGCGGGCAGGAAGCCCGCATACTTTTCGGCGATGCCGGAAAGGCTGACCGCCCCGCCCGCCGAGATGCTGGCCGCGATCTGGTCCCGGAAGCTGTTCGCGAAGAACCGCTCGAACACCTGACCCGCCGCCCAGCCGGAAAACTGCCGTGCGCCGAACAGGCTGACCAGATTGCCGGTCAGCTGCACCACGCCCGCCAGAAAGCCCTTTCTGGCATAGCGGAACGCCAGCAGCAGCCAGACTACCGTGCATATAATATCAAAAATAAATGACGGATTCTTGAACATACGTTGTTATCCCTGTTACAACCCTCTCAGTCAATGCTTCGCATTGCCAGCTCTCCCAAAGGGAGAGCCATTGGCAGATCGGGTCACTCAAATTTTTTCGCTCTGCGAGCTCTTTTTGCAGCTTGGCCCTGCGCTCTTTCGCAGACACTTAGTTCGACTGCGAAGGCGGGGTCAGCACCTGCACGGTATTCCCGCTGAACACCAGCAGCTCCTTGGTATCGGCCAGCAGCGCCTGCGGCTTGGCCGCGAAGCTCTGCACCCACTGCTGCTCGCCGGACGTCTGGAAGCACTCCACCGCATTGTCCGTCAGCAGATAGAACAGATTTCCCGCACGAACGATGGAATTTGCCGACGGGACTGCCGCGCCGAACTGAACGTTCAGCTCCTTGTCCAGCAGGACGGCCTGATTCACCTGTCCCGATGCCAGCAGCAGAGCCGCATTGCCCCCTGCATCCACCGAGATGTCTTTCAGGGTCGTACCCGCGAAGTCATAGACGGCCCGTTCGCCGCCGCCCGCATTGTAGAGCACGGCGCGGGAATCGTAGACTGCCAGAATAGTAGAAGCCGACGTCCAGCCCAGCCACTGGGGGACGCCGCTCTGGTTGGCGATGCTGACCGGGTCGCCCTGCGCGAGGTTGACCAGATACAGGTTGGTCATCATCTGCCCGCCGCTGGCCGTGACGGCCGCTGCCGCCAGCTTGCGGCTGTCGGGCGAAAATGCCATCCGCAGGGGCGTGCCATCGTTGGAACTCATGCTCCAGCTCAGGATCTGCTCCATATTGGCGTTGTAGATCAGCAGTTTTGCCATAGCGCTCTGGTCCTCGGTCACGACGGCCAGATTGCCGTTGTCTGCCAGCGCACAGAGGAAAATGCTGTTTTCCAGCTGCTTGGTATAAAGGTTCTGAGTGCGGCTCTCCACCCGCAGTTCCGTGCCGGAGCGGTTGTAGAGCACAAAGCGGTTCCGGCCCACCGCCAGCGCAGGGCGGGCATAGCCGCTCTGGATGGAGTTGAGCTTTTTGCCGCTGCGGGAGTAGACCACACAGCCCTCATCGCCCAGCTCCACGAAACTGCCGGTCAGCGATTCCACCTCTGTCAGCTTGGAAAGGCCGGTCTGCTGGGGCCAGCCTGACCCGGGCAGCAGCGCGATGCGGGCCGTGTCGATAAAGTCCTTGGCCGCTGCCACCGAACTGCCGACCAGTCCCGTGGTGAACAGCACGATGGCCGTCAGCAGCACCAGAAGCGCCACGGTCCGGCGGATGCGCTTGTTCCGCACCCGCTGGCGGGCCTGTTCCAGATATTCGACCCGTCCTTCCGAAAGCGGCTCGCTGCTTTCCGAACGGCCGCGTGTGATTTTTCGCATTCGATTCGCCCTCTCAGTGATAATTTACGCATTTCAGGAACAGTCCCTGTGCGGGCAGGGTCGGCCCCGCCTTGCTGCGGTCGCGGCTGGCAAGGATGGCCGGAATTTCTCCCGGGTCCAGCCGCCCCGCCCCCGCTTCGCAGAGGGTCCCAGCCAGAATGCGCACCATATTGTACAGGTAGCCGTCCGCCGTCACCGTGATCTCCACTTCGTCGCCCTTCCGGACCACGGTGCAGTCGGTGATGGTCCGCACGGTGTCGCCGTGGGCCGCCGCAGAGCTTCCCGCCGCACAGAGCGCCAGAAAATCGTGCGTGCCGACGAACTGTTTTGCCGCTTCCTGCATCTTTTGTTCGTCCAGCCGGCGGGGGACCCGCGTGTAGTACCTTGCATCGAACGGCGAGTCGATGGGGCTGTTGTGGATGCGGTACAGATACGTTTTGGTGTGGGCGGCATACCGGGCGTGGAAATCGTCCGGGACCACCTCTGCCGACAGCACCCGGATATCCGGCGGAAGGTGCTGGTTCAGGGCCAGCGGAAGCTTCTCCGGCGGGATGTGCGTGTCTGCGTGAAAATTCAGCGCAAAGCCCAGCGCATGGACGCCCGCATCGGTGCGGCTGCACCCCTTGATGTCCGGGCGGCTGCCCAGCACGGCTTCCAGCCCGTCCTGAAAGGTCTGGGCGACGCTCCGCCCGTTGGGCTGGACCTGAAACCCGCAGTAATTCGTGCCATCGTAGGCTAGGGTAAGTAGATAGTTCATAAAACAATCAACCTCTCAGTCTCGCCTTCGGCTCGCCAGCTCTCCTAGCAGGAGAGCCTCTGGCGTATCCAGAAAGCTGTATCCGACTGCCAAGGCCTCTCCTATCAGGAGAGGTGGCAATGCAAAGCATTGACGGAGAGGTCACTCCTTAGAAATTCGGGAACACCAGCCGCGACGACAAGATCAGCACAAAGCAGACGATGCAGACGGCCAGATCGATATAATCCTGTTTGGTGCAGCGCAGGACCTTGAGACGGGTGCGGCCATCGCCGCCGCGGTAGCAGCGGCACTCCATAGCCATGGCCAGCTCGTCGGCACGGCGGAACGCCGAGATAAACAGCGGAATCAGCACCGGGACCAGCGCCTTGACCCGTTCGGTCATCGTGCCGCTGTCCAGCATCGCACCGCGGGCTTTCTGCGCATTCATAATTTTGTCCGTCTCCTCGATGAGGGTCGGGATGAAGCGCAGGGCAATACTCATCATCATGGCCAGCTCGTGCACCGGGAAGTGCAGCTTGCCCAACGGCTTGAGCAGCTGCTCAATGGCATCCGTCAGCACGATGGGGCTGGTGGTGTAGGTCAAAAGGCTCGTCCCTGCGATCAGTGCCATGACGCGGACTGCCATCAGCACCGCATAGCGGACGCCCTCAGCGTAGATGTTCAGGACCCAGAAGTGCACCAGCGGGTCGCCCTCGCCCGAAACGAAGAAGAGGTTCAGCACCGCTGTGAACAGGATGATGGGCAGGATGGGCTTCAGGCTCTTCAGGATCATCTTGAAGGGAATTTTTGCCACTGCATACATGACCACGAGGAACAAAATGGACAGGGTCAGGCCCAGCGGATTGGACGCTGCGAACAGCAGGATGATGTAAACGATGGTCAGCACCAGCTTGAGCCGGGGGTCAAAGGTGTGCACCAAGCTGTTGCCCGGGAAGTGCTGACCGATGGTGATATCTCTCAGCATTCGGACACGCCCCCTTTCTCGCGGTCGTCACGCGGGAGCACGAGCTGTTCGCCCGCATCCCGGCGCTTTTTGGCTTCCAAGATCATCTTGACGGCATAGGGGACCGTGTACACGTCCGCCGGGACGTCCACGCCCATTTCCCGCAGCTTGAGGAAGATTTTCGTCACCTGCGGGACCGACAGGCCCAGCTCCAGCAGTTCCGGCGCACGGGCAAACACCTTTTCCACGGTGTCGTACATGGCGATCTTTTTCTTGGACATGACCAGCACGCGGTTGGCATACTTGGCGATGTCCTCCATGCTGTGGGAGACGAGCAGAACGGTGGTCCCGGTCTTTTTGTGGTACTCCTTGACCTCGCTCAGGATCTCGTCGCGGCCTTCGGGGTCCAGACCGGCCGCCGGCTCGTCCAGCACCAGAATGCGGGGCTTCATCGCCATCACGCCCGCCACGGCCACACGGCGCTTCTGACCGCCGGACAGCTCAAACGGACTGCGCTCGAGCAGCGCTTCGTCCAAGCCGACGAACGCGGCCGCTTCGTGAACGCGGCGGTCGATCTCGGCATCGTCCAGCCCCATATTCTTCGGGCCGAACGCGATATCTTTATAGCAAGTCTCCTCGAAGAGCTGATATTCCGGATACTGGAACACCAGTCCCGTCAGGAAACGGAAATCACGAATTTTTTCCGGCTCTGCCCACAAGTCGCGGCCATCGATGATGATCTTGCCGCTCGTGGGTTTGTTCAGGCCGTTCATGTGGGTGATGAGGGTACTCTTGCCGGAGCCGGTGGCTCCGATGATTCCCACGAAATCGCCCTCTTCCACCTCGAAGCTCACATCGTCCAGCGCGGTGACGGCATTCGGCATCCCCGGGTTATAGACATAGCTCAGGTGTTCTACTTTGATGATGCTTCCCATCTTGTCCGCCCTCCTTACTGCAAAAGCTCATAGAGAGCCTGTGCGCATTCGCCGGTGTCGATGATGCCTTCCGGCATCGGGATGCCCGCCTTGACCAGTTCATCCCGCAGTTCTGCGGCCTGCGGAACGTCCAGCCGCAGAGCGCGGACCTTTTCGGTCTGGCTGAACACCTCTTTTGGGGTCCCTTCCAGCACCACATTGCCCTTGCTCATGACCAGAACACGGTCGGCCTGTGCGGCCTCTTCCATATAGTGGGTGATGGCGACCACCGTGATGCCCATGTTCTTGTTGAGGTGGTGGATGGTCTGCATCACCTGCTCGCGGCCGCGGGGGTCGAGCATGGCGGTGGCTTCATCCAAGATCAGGCAGTCGGGCCGCATGGCCACGACGCCCGCGATGGCGACGCGCTGCTTCTGGCCGCCGGACAGGTTGTGCGGGGCACGCTCGCGGTATTCGTAGATGCCGGCCATCTTCATGGCGTCATCCACACGGCGGCGCATCTCCTCGGGCGGAACGCCGAGATTTTCCAGCGCGAAGGCCACATCTTCCTCCACCACGGTGGCGACGATCTGGTTGTCCGGGCTTTGGAACACCATGCCAACGGTCTGGCGGATGTCGTAGATTTTGTCCTCGTCCTTGGTGTCCATCCCTTCCACGAGGACCGTGCCGCTCTCGGGCAGCAGGATGGCATTGAAATGTTTTGCCAGCGTTGATTTTCCGCAGCCGTTCGCGCCCAGAACGGCCACGAACTCACCGCGCTTGACCCCCATCGACACGCCGTTCAATGCGTAAGTCGGCTGGTCCGGATCATAGCGAAATTTCAAGTCTTTCGCTGTCAGGATCGTTTCTTCCATTTGCTTTTCTCTTTCCGGTGGTGCGCCCTCTCAAAGGGCTGTACCCCATTCACAAGATTTATTCTTCCCAGATCGCGGTCGCGCCGCAGGGCACGACGCCGCCGGTGGCCGAGACGGGCAGACCGATCTCGTCGCAGCTGGTCTTGCCGCCAAAGCGGGGGACCAGCGTCGTCTTGAGCATATACTCCATGACGGCGGGCGACAGGCCGGTGGTGTAGCTGTTGACCGCAAAAAAGAGCGGTGTATCGCTCAGGACCTCTTCGCACTGGCTGATGAGGTCATAAATGCAGTCCTCCAGCTTCCAGATCTCACCGCCGGGGCCGCGGCCATAGCTCGGCGGGTCCATGATGATGCCGTCGTAGGTGTTGCCGCGCCGCTTTTCGCGGGCGACGAACTTGGCGCAGTCGTCCACGAGCCAGCGGATGGGCCGGTCGGCCAGACCGCTGGCGGCGGCGTTGTCCTTGCCCCATGCCACAATGCCCTTGGAGGCATCCACATGGCAGACGGTGGCTCCCGCCGCCGCACAGGCCAGCGTTGCGCCGCCGGTGTAGCCGAACAGGTTCAGCACCTTGACCGGACGGCCCGCCGCACGGATCTTTTTGGCGTACCACGCCCAGTTGACGGCCTGTTCCGGGAACACGCCGGTGTGCTTGAAACCGGTAGGGCTGACGATGAGGGTCAGCTTGTCCTCGCCCTCACCGCAGGAAATCTTCCACTTTTCGGGCAGACGGCGGCGGTACTCCCACTCGCCGCCGCCCTGATTGGAGCGGTG
>ERZ1026776.1199-NODE-1199-length-14991-cov-5.162225_pt1 | contig 14991 bp, 15 predicted proteins | sample MGYA00380125_ERZ1026776 | MGnify/ENA primary metagenome ERZ1026776 (study PRJEB33269, sample SAMEA4719761) | human gut metagenome | biome: human-associated habitat; feature: organic feature; material: feces | place: Cameroon | collected 2013-10 ...
AAGGGATTATGCCTTGATGACAGAGGCACTTTTAGTTAAACCTGTTTAAAAATCGAAAAAGTTCAATTTCTTAAATTACTCTGTATCCCCAGCAAACACTGGGGATAGAGTTGTATTGTCATAGGGGTTGGATGCTTACCTTTATGGCTTAACGTGCCTAAAGTGACCGCTTACGAGTAAATACTTAAAAAATACAAACAGAATGAAAACTATACTTGACTTGTCAGATGTAAAGGCATACCGATATTTTATGGAATCAGAGAATTACTGTAATTTCTGCTTTCCTGTATATATCAGTTTCATGAAAATCTTGAAATATGTAGAAAGTACTGTTGGAAACAACGAGCTGACAGCAATTCTCAAAGATTCAAAAAAGAATCCATCTGCATTTGAAAATGTCAACCATACGATATTGATAAAAAAGGATGGAATGTATGCTTATCGGCCAATACAGATAGCCAATCCCTATTTGTATTACTTGTTGGTGAAAATTCTGACCAACAAAGCTAATTGGGCTGCATTGAAGAAGCGATTTGAAGAATTCAAAGTGCCTCAGATTGAAGTGGCGAGCATTCCAAAAGTTAAAAGACAGAAGGATAAGTCTCATCAAGCTGCAGCAGTTACCTCCAGGTGGGAGAATGTAGAGCAAAGGAGCATAGAGCTTGCCTTGAAATATAGGTATATGTTCGTAACAGATATTACCAATTGCTATGCTTCCATGTACACACATACAATTGCTTGGGCCTTGATGGGCAAAGAAAAAGCAAAAGAAAAAAAGCAAGACAAAGGATCATTGGGCAACATCATTGACCGTTACATACGAGGCATGCAATTTGGACAGACTAACGGCATACCCCAAGGAAGTGTCTTGTTTGATTTTATTGCAGAAATGATACTTGGATATGCAGACAGACAACTTGCCGACAAATTGAAAGAAAAGAACTTAGATAATTACACAGTTCTGCGTTATCGAGACGATTACCGAATTTTTTCAAACTCAAAAGAAGAGTTAGAAAAGATAGCTTTCTTTCTGCAAGAAGTCTTGACAGAATTAAACCTTCAGCTCAACACAAAGAAGACCATGTTGACAGAAGATGTGGTAACGGACTCCATAAAAAAAGATAAAGTTTGGTATACTACCAATATACCCTTTTATAGGAATCGGCAGAAGAGGATTTATTCTTTGGGCTCCTGCCTTCAACAAGAAGCTTTATATATCCATCAGTTTGCAAAGAAATATCCAAACAGTGGAACAGTCGTTAAGCTACTGACGTTTTATGCTCGCCGTTTGAAAAACAGAAATGTAAATAAAGATGAGGCATTGGTTCTCATTTCTATGTTTGCAGACATGGCTATGGATAGTCCCAAAGGATACAAAATCGCCTTGATGATTATCAGCAAGTTGCTTCAAAAGTTCTCTACAACAGCGGAAAGAAAAGAAATCGTGAATGACCTGTACAGGAAGTATGAACGCATGCCTAATATTGGTGAACTTCAGATATGGTTACAACGTATTACCTACAAAATGCCTAACCCTATTGACTATACAGAGCCAATATGTCAAATTGTAGCAGGTGTCGCTGATGTCAATTTGTGGAATTTAGATTGGATTGCTGATGAATATAAAAAAAAATTCCCGTTGAGCAGCATCTGTACTGATTGGATACGAGACTCGTTTACTCCTATAATAGATATAGATGAAATTTCTTTGTTTGATTACTAAATACAGTATGAAGATGAAACAGAATTACAACAAACATATAAAGTTAACATGCGCCACTTGTGGCTCAGGTGATTTTTTCGAAAAGAACGAAAAGACAGGTGTCATTACTTGTAAAAAGTGCAATCGTGTTTACCATGGAGGTTATGGTGAACTTGTAGAGCTAAACCAAAGAAACATAAACTCCGAAGTAGAAAGCATGAAGCAGGAAGTGAAACCAGACATTATTAAAGACTTGAACACCATGCTTAAGAAAACCGGCTTTAAACTTAAATAAGATGGAACAATTTACAATCGCAAATTGGATTGCCTTGGCAAGCGTTATCATATCACTTGTAGCCCTGGTCAAGTCTTTCTTAACAGACAGGAAAGCCAAGGATTTAGATTTACTGTTAAAAGAGCAGCAGATCCAGACACACAAGCAAGAAGTTGTTGAGAGTCAAAAGGCAGACATTGAAGTCAATGTTATCCAAACACCACGCGGTGAAATGAACTGTTTGAGATTTTACAATAAAGGGAAAGCAATCGCACAGAAAATCAATTTTGAGATAACAGATGATCCCGAGAATGACATTACGCTTCGTATGCCTAAAGATTTCCTTCCCTATCCAAAGTTACATCCACAACAAAGTTTTGAGATAAGATTTCTTAATCTAGGCAAGAAACCACATCAAACAATAAAAATTGTTTGGGACGATGCCTTTGAAAAGAGCAGAAGCAAAGAAATGACAATGGACATGTAATTCTGAAAACATTTTATTTTTTTAGCAAATACACAATGGAAGTTGGTGAGAAAATTGATAATTATGTCATTACGGAAGTTCTGGCAGGTGGAATGTCGGAAGTATATCGTGTTTTCGACAGTACAGAACGATATGTTCTAAAGATTGTCAAGGCTGATGCTACGGAAGAAGACATAAGATTATTCCGTAGAGAAATTAGAATTCTCCAAAAGCTTAAACACCCTAACATCATGGAGATTGTGGCAGATACATATAATGCAGATAGACCATATTATGTGATGCCAAACTGTGGAAAGTCTTTTGTAGAATTGGCGTGTAGTCAAATGACTGATTTAGAATTGTTAAACTATGCCGTACCATTTTGTGAAGCAATTCAATATGCCCATGAATCAGAAGTTTACCACCGTGACATTAAGCCTCAAAATGTCTTGTTGTACAAAAATGTTGTGAAAGTCTCAGATTTTGGTTTGTCTCGTTTTGCAAATCGAGACACAACAACCATAACACGAACAGGAACAAAAGCCGGAACATATGGATATATGCCACCAGAATATTTCAACGGCGAGTTTAAGAATGGCACCGTTGAGAGTGATGTCTATATGATAGGCAAGACATTATATTATGTCTTTAGTCATGGGAAAGACATTAGTAATGTCAGATCAGAAATGGTTTCCATTCCTATTTTTTCAATCGTAGACAAATGCACTAAAGATGCTCCTACGCAACGCTATTCGTCTGTGTCAACAATAGTCAACGAGCTAAAAGAATATAAAAAGTTGTTGGAGGCAGCAGAGACAGCACCTAAAACAATAAAAGAGATTAAGACAACATATAGTCAAAACACGCCACAGTACAACAAAGAGGTGTTCAAGACACTGAACACATTAGGTAATAATCCAACTGATTGGGGACATGTATTAAGACAAATAAGAAGTCAAGAATTAACACAAGTGTTGTCATACAACCGTGACTCTGTTGTAGCCTTATCACTAAACTTCATTGATTGCCTCAGTAACACAAGCGAATATATTCAATTCAGCGATATTGATGAATATGCTAGGTTTACGAAGATTTTAGTAAATGTCAACACAGACGAGTCCATTAAACAGAATCTTATTGAGTTCATTCTTGATATGGCTGTCTATAATAATCGCTATCCAGCGATGAAGACTGTCGCAAGTATATTGAATGAACAAATTGACAAGAATTATGAAAGGTACAAGATTTTTGTAATGTTGCAAAAGGAACAATTACAAAGCATCTGTGATTCATTAAATACAGATTCTGTTTTCAATGACAAGATAAGGCCTTTGTTAAAAATAAAATAGTATATATTCCTTGTTTACTTGTAATCACGCAAATTCGTGTTTATAGAAAAATGGAGTATCAGAACTTCTGATTTTCAAATCTTTTAGTAAGCACTTAAATTAGGGCTTAAATTATAAAGAAGTCTCTTCGCTGCTGAATTTAAAACATTTGATTTCTGTACAGCAGCGAAGATTTGAAACATTTTCGATAAGTCATGAGCAAAGCAAGCTTGCTTGAACTTTGCCATGGCGAGAAAAAGTATATAATACTTAATAAACAAGTGAAAATTTTAACATCTCAATATATAAGCACTTGTAAAAGTGCCTATACAAAGGGCTATGCCCTAAATTGAGCACTAACTTAACATTCATATTTTTATTATCAATATTATGGCAGATAATAAGACAATTATCATAGACTTAGATAATAGCTTGTATGCTCATGCTTTTACAGATGACCAGCAGATACATCAGGAAGATTTGGTTAAGGCTATGAAAATTATTCGTCGACAGTTGCAGAATACTGGCGTGAAGGAGAACTCTGGTGTGTTCTTGAGCCATCTCTACCGTACTATCGGCGTTTTTGGTGACAGGGGTTCTGGTAAGACTTCGTTTATGGTAAGTCTGTTAACTAAATGCCAGAAAGAACTGAAAAACGCAGAAGTGCTGAGGATGATTGATCCAACGTTGGTGGAACATAAGAAACCCATCATACTCAGTGTGATTTCGATGATTCAGCAGAAAGTGGAGTTGGAGTTGAGAAAGCGTGAATGTCAGAGTTCAGTGGACTCTTATCAACAGAAAAGAACATGGGACAAACTGATGGAGAAAATATCGAGCGGTCTTGTTGCTGTTGATAATGTTGGTAAAGACTTTGACAATGCGATGTGGCAGGACGAGGCTTACGTAATGCACACAGGATTGGCAAAGGTGATGGACTCCAACAATTTTGAGGAGAATCTGAGAAAGATGATCAGCGAGGCATTGAGAATATTGGACAAGGATGCTTTTATCTTGGCGTTTGATGACATTGATGTGGATGTGGAACAGGGATGGCAAGTTTTGGAATCTCTGCGTAGGTATCTGTCTGATGTGCAAGTGATATCCATTGTCAGTGGCAACATTAAGTTGTATGGTACTTTGGTACGAAACCATTTGGTTTGTAACCTGAATATGGCTGAAGGAAATCCCCGAGAGATGATGGCCAATGAGTTGGAAAGCCAATATATGCTTAAACTGCTCAATCCTTCTAACCGAATCAACCTGCTGTCGCTGGGACATCTGTTACAGAAATACAAGGACTGTGTGAAGGTGAAGAACAGGAATGTTGAGACGGAATTAGTGGAATTCTACTATCAAATATTGAATGGTTTTGGAATACAGGATAAGCCGTCGTTGAATACCTTCGTCGGTTTTCTGTTGTCGATGTCCTTGCGTTCACAGATTCATTTCATGAAGGATGTATGTGAAGAGAATTCCATTCTGCCTATGGATGTGTTTTCATCTAGGTTGTATGCTTCGGGAATAGACGTGGAGGTTTTGGTGACAAATGCACAATTACTCAATATTGTTTTGCTGGGTTATCTGAATGCCAAAAAAAATCTGCCTGATTGTTACTTGTTGATGCCTACGCTGCAAGATAAGGACGTGAACAGTAACTTTACCGCTCTTACATTAGTAGAGTGCTGGCATCTGAAAAACGATCCATTTCTGGTCTTCGACTATATGCTGAGAATTGGATATGTTAGAAATGTAGTACTGCCGTTGGGACATGCCGATAGAATAACTGCTCTTTGCAAATATGCCGGATGGTATCAATTTATGTCGCTAAAGAATAACGTAGGTATGACCATGGCATACATGGCCGGAAAAGAGAATAGTGACATGAATGAGAACATACGCTTGTTTGCCATGGAAGAAAAGGCGAAGAAGGGAAAAGGCATACAGATAAATGCACTCGACAAGATTCTGAAGGATGAACCAAATTATTTGTGCCGTTTGATGGCTATGTTTCCATTCATACGCATCAACAGCAACAAGAACAACGAGAGCAGAAGTTATTACTCGTTTATAGCCCTGCTGGCTGTTGTCGGGGATATTCTGAAATGTGCAGACGAGGAGGAAATAACTGGGAAAATCAACGATTTGAAACTCTTCCGCAGTTACCAGATGCCACAGGATGGAGATTTTAGGGGTGAAGAAGTGAACATTGACGGAGATGATTATGGAGTAGAGACAAAATCTGAAAACATTGAGAATTTAGCAAACAAGATGTGGCATTGGAAGGAGGCTTACAAGGAGTGCTTTCTTCCTCCTTACGCACTGGGAAGGATGATGACAAGACTGTACAGTTCTTTATCGAATGTGGCGGTGAAGTCGGTTGGTGATATGATGAATATCATGGTGGCCAATTTCTTCAATGCTTGTTTGATAGAGGAAACGAGGATTAGAATACCTGCAAAAGAGCAGAGTGGTATCAACAACAGCAACTTGAGATCGGATACCAGATATTTCAAGGATAATTTGGGAAAGGCGGACATAGTCAACCAACTGACTTTCACCAAGTGGATGATGGCGTGCCCTATGCTATACTGCTTCCTTGATGAAAAAACATATAATAAGGTGCAGGAATTTGTGAATGAGGACGATAGAATAGCCAGAGATACATTCCCAGTCTATGACTTGCTATGCAAAATGAGCACTAAGGATGGAGTAGCCACTGGAGACAGACCTTCATTCTCTGGAGAGAAGGTTAACGGATGGAAGAAAACTGCTGAAGTGTTACGTGTCAATGGAATAACAGATGACGAGATTCAAGCAAAAATCATAAATGAAGCGGATATCAGAAATGCCGTAATTTTCATTAAAGAGAAAAGATTGTTTAAAAGTGTATCTGAGAATTCAGTCAAGGCATTCAAGGAAAATTACCAAAACGAGGAACTGGCAGAAGAGGTAGGTGCTGCACAGGTCAATGAGGAGAATCCAGCCAACGGTAACGAATAATATACATCATGAGAAGTGAATCTTATCTTAGATACTTGCTGTCGGACAATGTTTCTCTTCGTAAATACTTCCGTGAGAGGAAAAGTGTAAGTCTGAAGGAAGTGAGCCGTTCCTCACTCGTTAAGGTGAGGTCATTGGGGTATGCCGTTCCCGACCACTACTACCGATTAGGTGTAGAGGCATCCTTCCTGAACGTCAACGAACTGAGCGAATTGTTTACTGTCGGTCTTCCGAGAATGGCTGACGAGTATCTGGAAATGCATGATGGCAGAGTGTATGTCAAAGGAGAAAGGATGAATGACTGGCAGCTGTTGTTGCCTCAGATTCCTCCGCTGCTTCTGACGACTATGAAGATATGGAAAAAACATGGTCCTATCGTGGATTCGTATGTGGATTTTGCCCATGATAGTCTATTGCCGTCTGTCAGATATACAGCATTGCCTTCTGCCTATCTTCCCGAGATGGCGATGTTGAGAGAAGAAAACCATGGCTTTGATGACCTTCACATCCATCTGAATGGTGCTGTGGAAACGGACCTGGCGTGGCATGACTTCTTGCGATACCCAGAGCTCGTATATCAAGAGATATTAAAAGCTTATAGGAATGACAAGGTGAAGGAACAGATAGAACAGTTGACGGAAGTTCCTGACCCGATAGATTTTTTACACCTATTTTGCATTGCCGGAAGACTGAGAGAATGGATTTTCGGCAAGGTGGTGTATGGTACGAATATCTACAGGGTATCTTCTTTTGAGGATCTTTTGACAAAGCTCACCGATATGTCTGAGTGCTATAAAGAGCATCCCTTCAAACAGGTGATGGGGGACGATACCTCTCCGTTGATACTTGAAGGACTGCTCTACATGAAGGCTTTGGACTATATGTCGGCTCATCCGCTTGATACGGCAGTTGCAGGTGCATTCCATTATTATCTGCTGATATTGGGGCTTTGCAACAAGTTGCTGGTGCAACAGATGGATGCTTTTGGCTTTGAACAGTTTCAGAAATATACGTCAAACAATTTCCGTGAGCTCAGCGAAAAGACATATTGCCAGCGATTCCTGCAACTTTCGGGTAATGATATGAAAAATGTCAAGCATATCGAAGGGCGCTTTTCACCCAAAGGCACGTTGGATGATAACGTGGCCATCATCAATAAGATTATGGATGGGTTCGAGGGCTTGAGACAATGCAGGAAGCAAGCCGGATTGATGTTGCCAACGATGACATTGTTGGCTCATTTCATCAAGAAGGGTGACAATGGCAAGGGAAATGTTCGATTCGCCAAGCTGCGGAAGGAACTTGTAAAGCGAACGGATGCATTGATTGCACTGATGAATACAAACGGTACGTATGCCGAAAAAGTGACGGGTGCTGATGCTGCTGCCAGTGAATTTGATACACCTCCAGAGGTCTTCGCTCCTTCATTCCTCAGGTTGAGGGAGCATGGCATGCGTCATTTCACGTTTCATGCTGGTGAAGATTTCTTCCATATACTCAGTGGCTTGCGAGCTATATATGAAGCTATGGAGTTTCTGGGGCTGCAGGCTGGAGACAGAATAGGCCATGCCACTGCTACGGGTGTGGATGTAAGGGTTTGGAGAGAGAATATAGGAGAGCGGATATGGATGCGGCTGGAGGATTGCTTAGATGACTTGGTATTTGCATATCATCTTATAGCCATCGAGAAGGAACGAAGCCTTGAGTATCTTCTGCCTAAGATTGCCTTGCGCATTGAAGAATATGCCGCCCAGATATATCCTTATGCCTACAATGTCAGTGAAATGATAGAAGCATGGCTGAAAAGGAAGGAAGACCCTCTGTCTTTCGCCAATGACCAGCCGAGTCATGTAGAACAGATTTGGCAGTTCTACCATTCAAAGGAAGGACGTGAGAAAGGAAAACGTATCATATTGGTGGATGCATATGATATATTAGGAGAGCAAGAACTTATTTACCTTCAGAAGCTCCTGTTGAAAGTGATGCACCACAGGCAGATCGTCATAGAGACCTTGCCTACAAGCAATGTCGTCATCGGGCATCACCATAGTTTTTCCACTTACCATCTCTACAATTGGTACAAGTGGAGCAAGGAAGGTGAAAAGATTCCTGCTATTGTGGTAGGGACGGACGATGCTGGCATCTTTGCCACCAATATCTACAACGAGTATTGTCACATTTACTGTATGCTGGTCTTCGATAAAGGACTGAGTCCTTTCGAAGCCATGGACTATATAGAACGGTTGGTTCATAATGCCAAAGTTTATGTGTTTAAATGATGTTATTTTTAATGCAAGAATCGCCGAACTTGAAACAAAGGTTGATAATTATGTCAAGTTACACTCCATCGCAGAAACTGCTATGAAGAACGGTAATTCGAAATTCAATGCAATTCTTGCCGTTGTATAACAGTAAGACGATTACTTTGCCCATAGGGGTGCAGAGTAGTTGCTATGGTCAATTAATTATCAGATTTATGAGCGAGGAACAATATAACGAATTGATGAAAGCTTACACAAAGGAGGCTTTTGCAAATATGATAAAGGCAGATATACGACAAAGGTTCCCCGAACCTTATGCCAGTATGTATTGTCAGCAGTTTGATAATTTCAAGAACGTTGCAGATTTCTTTGAATTTGCAGCAAAGTTAATGAGGAGATAGTGCAATGTGTAATTTCTGGTATTAAATGAAGGATTATTTTATAGAGTTCTTTCATTTACCAGAGGTTGAGGACGATACCATTTGGGAGAATGATAGAAATGAGTTTTTAAAATCAATAGAGAATGAAAAATAAGTTAATGTCAAATACATCTTCAAACAACACACGAATAGCCAAGAACACAATACTTCTTTTTCCCGTATGCTATTTACCATGACTGTGTCTTTGTATACAAGCCGTATTGAAAAAATGCCTTAGTCTTCCATTCTTTGCCATACTAACACATCCGAAGTTATGATCTGTATTTATCCCTCTGCCATTGAGCGTTTCTATGATGAGCAAGGCAATGACTTGGAATTGGTAGTGATGAAAGCTGGAAATGATACTTTTTAGACACTTACAGTATACTTGTATACACTATACAGCTATCCACTAAACGGATTTTTAGAACAAACAATAACCTTGCAAATTTTTAAACTATGTAGCAAGGTATATAACAACAACATATAATAATTTCATAAAATTTTAGTAAAGATGATTAACGTTGGAATTATCGGATGTGGCTTCGTAGGTGGAGCCCTGAAGGATTGGTTGGAGCACAACAATCCAGAGTGTAAACTTTTCATCAGCGATCCTCCTAAGGGATACCATGATGACTTAAGCAACATCGACATCGCATTCTTGCAGATTCATGTTCCTACAGAAGATGATGGTACACAGGACTTGACTCTTATGAAGGAGCTTATCTCTAATCTGCCTGATGTGCCTGTATTCGTAAGAACAACAATTCTTCCGGGTACAAGTGAGATGCTTTCTCGTGAGACAAAGCACCAAGTATGCTATATGCCAGAGTTCTTGACCGAGCGTACTTTCATCGAGGATTTCAAGAAGCAAACAATGGTATTCACTGGCGCACATGAGTTGCTTACAAAGATTTTCGTTGGCAAGAAGTTTACCGTTATGACTCCATTGGAGGCAGAGCTTACCAAGTACATGCACAATGTGTTCGGTGCATATAAGGTAACTTACTTCAATGCTTGTCGTGAGTATTGCGAGCAGATGGGTGCTGACTGGCGTAAGGTGCATACAGGTATACTTCTTTCGGGCTATATCAACGACACTCACACTTATGTTCCTGGACCAGACGGTAAGTTTGGTTATGGTGGCAAGTGCTTCCCTAAGGATGTCAATGCATTCGCAAAGATGACAGAAGGCACACCTCTTGGTGTTCTTCTTGAGCATCTCCATGAACTTAATGTTCATTTCCGTGGAGTAGAGGAGCACATCTAATTATGTGCAGATAAATGGTCAAGCGAGTGTAAAGGTAGATCTTACTAAAGATTAGGGTTCGATACCCTCACTCGCTGCAATAATTGAATTAAAACTCAACATTCTTATTATGATTACTTTAACCAACAAAACCTATACTGCTGACGCAATCCATCTTAGTCATATTCTCGGCAGCACCACAAAAGTCAACATGCTTAAAGTCTGCAAGAAGTTCGACCTTTATGTCAGTCATAATCTTAAGAAAGACGAGACAGCGCGTCGCGTAGCCCATGAAGTTATAGACAACCCAATCGAGATAATCAGCCGTCTTAGCAAGGCAGAGCTACAGATTCTTAATGAGTTCGTAAAAGGAGATGACAGTACTTACTGTTGTTCGCAAGGAACGCAAGACTCCTTATATCCTCCAAAAGTTCTATATGGTAGTTACCTATTGTGATGAAGAAAAAGGTGAATGGCACATGCTCATGCCAGACGAACTTCGCAAGGCTCTCTCCGATGACTTTAAAGTATACCTTGACCTTGCTATGCAAGGCAAGAAAGGACCATCAGCAAAAGACCTGAGAATGATGGCGTTTATGAAGAATCTGTATGGGGAATAAACATGCTAATGGGAATAAATATACTAATTCCCTTACTTGCTCCCTTACTTGTAACCACTGCGCCCCGAAGGGTAGGGTGTTCAAAATCCTCATAATACTTATGTCCAATTTGTCCCCAAAATATCCACATAACTAACAGTAAATCAACAAACTGCATTTTTAAATCGTGCAGGATTTCCATTCCGATACATTATGCATATAATTGTTGCAGAATATCAATGAGTTATGACGTTTATTGGGTCAAAAATCGTGCAGAAAAAATTGCGGATTTTGAACACCCTACCTGTAAGGGCAACTTTTAAAAGGACAATAAGTCTATGCTTCCATACTACTATGTTGAAAAAAAGATGAGGTGAAGGAATGTGCTTAGCAATCCTTTACCCTAAGAACGATACAAAATAACTTTTTTCAAAAAACTGATAGGTGTAACTACTTGTGATATAGTAGGGACGCTGTATTGGTGAGATACTTATAAATTAGTAAAAAGAAAAAATATGTCAGACATATTATCAAAAGCTGAACTTCATGCGCAAAAAGCATGTGAACTGGATGCTTTTAAATCTATCAAGTTAGATGATTTGAAAGAAAAAGTTTCTCAGATGATTTCTCATATTGGGGATGGTGGAATTTTTGACCAATATACAAAGCATGATATATCCCACATCAACAAGATGTTGGAGTCATTGGATTATATCATCCCACAGGAAACCCAGGATAAGATGACTGGAGCAGACTGGATGCTCATTGTTACTGCTACTTATTTCCATGATTTAGGTATGCTCGTTACTCGCAATGAGTATGAAAACAGAAATTCATCTGGTGAATATAAAGTTTTCAAACAAGTATATCTTGACAAGGATGAAAATACTGTTTCTCTTTCCTCATTATCAGCCGAGGATCAAGAACGCTTTATTTATCAAGAGTTTGTAAGACACCATCATGGAGATAGAATAGCCAGTTGGATAAGAAATGAAGATAATGCATGGTGCTATACAGACCCAAAGATATTGGAGATAATTGCATCTATGATTTCAGGTTTCCGTCCTATGTTTAAAGATGATTTAGCAACCATTTGTGAAAGTCACAATCTTGATGATTTGGATGACTTTGACAAGTATAAGGTAGAAAAAGCCTACGGAACTTCACCACAGGAAAAAGGTAATGTATTTTATGCAGCATTGATTGTAAGAACCGCAGACTTACTCCATATCACAAGCGACAGAACTCCTTCAATTGAGTATGATGTCATATCTCCGACAAACCCTATAAGTCAAGACGAATGGGCCAAGCAAAATGCCGTATCAAGTGTTTCTCCTAAGATTGCAGAAGACCAAGATGGAAACAAGAATGATGCATTGCCAAAAGATACTTTTGAAGTATCTGCATTCTTCGAAAAAGAAGATGGCTTCTTTTCTTTAATAGAGTATTTAAAGTATGCACGCGAGGAATTAAAGAATAACCATCGTCTAAATGAGATTGCCAAGAAAAAGTATGCTTCAAAATATGATTATCCATGGAAAGACATCGACGACTCGACAATCCAAGCTAAGAATTTTGAACGCAGACAATTGTCGTTTACAATAGATCAACAGAAGATATTAAGTTTGCTTGTTGGCGAGACTTTGTATAACAACCTATCCGTCTCACTTAGAGAATTGGCACAAAATGCTATTGATGCTGTTAAGGTAAAACTCTACGAATTGCAAGAGGAGCATAAAGCGGATGGATATACACCAAGAGTAGATGTATATTGGGATGCGACAAATAGGGAGCTTATGGTCTGTGATAATGGAACTGGAATGAATATGGATATTATCGAGAATCACTTACTGAAAGTCGGTTCTTCAAGATACCAAGATGCAGAGTTTCAAAAGAAACATCCAAATTATAATTCCATAAGTAGATTTGGCATCGGTCTTCTCACCTGTTTCTTGATAGCTGATGATGTTGATATTTTGACACAAATGGACGAAAAGGAGAAGCCTCTTCTTTTGAAAATAAGAAATGTCCATGGAAAATATTTACTGAAGCATGGTGCGGAGAAAGATTCGAACTTGAAGATTACGAGTAAGACAGGAACATCCATAAAATTAAAGGTCCGTCCATCCGTGAAGAAGTTTGAGCCTGAACAAATTCTTGCAACATGGATTCTAATACCAAATTGTGAATTCTTTTATCATGAGGCAGCTTCGGTCAAGCAGATAGGGTATTTGTCTCCAAAACACTTATTGGAGTCTGTATTAAAAGCTAAGGGTATATCTTTGTCTGACACAAAATACAAAATAAAGGATTACAACAACAATGGTATAGAATTAGCCATATTGTTGTCATACAATTCCTTTATGAAGGAGTATTCTATGGTTGAGGCGAACAATATGTGGTTAGACCAGAAAGATACTGTTGTGAAGCCATGGGGAACAAGTATAGAAGGTATCCGAATAGACGAAAATACTCCTGGATATAATGGACATCCTTTTGTAGCCTATGCTAATATGACTGGCAAGGAAGCTCCCAAAACGAATGTAGCTCGCTCTAATGTTAACTCATCTAGCGTTTCAAAAATGCTGGAAGCCATCTATGGTTTATATCTCAACAACATAGAAACTCAGCAGAAGGACCTACAAAAAGACTTTTCTGTAACATGGGTCGCAGAAGAAATGACCTGGCTCTTAAATGCCTTCTTGCTTCGCCAAGACCAGTATAACAGAACTGATTTTTCCGATAGAGAAATTTTGAAAGACAAATTGTCAGAATCAGAAATCCTTCTTATAGAAAAGGAAGATAGACGGAGATTTTGTTCTTTGAAAGACTTGGAGGAAAATGGTCATTTCTGGACAATGGAAAGCGAGGCGTTTGCTGCAGCCAACAGGCTGTTAAAGGAAATCAAGTCAACAGATAAGTCTGCTATTTCTTTGTTGAGGACGTTGTATGGAGAAGAACAAGCGAACTTGAAGGAAATAGATATGCTTCTTTGCAAGCAAAGATACTACAATTTAATGGACGATCTTATCTTGTCAAAATTTGAGATAGCCAAGATTAACATCAATGAAGAGCAACGTAGGTTGGATTTATATTGGTCACTCAAAGAAAAAGAAAACAAATGGATTGTTGTTGATACGGACAAACGCCAACGAAGATATGGAATGGGTAGAAACATGATGTTTGTACAGACATCTACAGAACAATTGTTTGAGGATAACTATGATGCAATAAGAAGTTCTTATGGCATAATTGTACCCAAGAACAGTGGCTTGTCCGACTTCTTTATAGACTTGCTTTCTAAATTGAATCTTGAAGATGAAGATGACAACGCCATATTGGAGAATGTAGCAGGTTTTATATCAGATATGTTCACAAAGTATCGGGAAGGTATAAACTACGATTGGAAAAAGCAAATTGCAAGAGAATTTGACAGAGAGTCTAATCCCAGCTTCTATTCTTTTGTCTTTGATAAAATTTCAGAAGACGATTTGGTAAATGCTTGTTCTAATTGCAAGTTCCGCCTTTACGACACATCTAAGTGGTATAGAGAAAAAACACAAAATTAATTATTCTGAATATTTTTTATGTCCAAAACATCAAATATTAATAAGCGAATAAATAAGAATACTTTACTTCCGCATGCTCTTTATGATCTGTCTCTTATACACATCTGACGCTGCCGACGAG